>OJFC01000188.1_pt1 | contig 12369 bp, 8 predicted proteins | sample 1594021 | NCBI WGS metagenome assembly OJFC01 (sample SAMN05416739, study PRJEB24817) | seawater metagenome | isolation source: Sea water | place: Canada:Atlantic | collected 2013-07 | reverse complement strand
CGAGATGTAGAGAGGTCTCGTGGGCTCGGAGATGTGTATAAGAGACAGCCCAAATCTCTGACAGCGTGGCCTCGGCGGTGACGATTTCTGCTCTGCCGGAGATTATGAAACGGCCCTTCCTCATTTTTCTATTTACGCCCTGAAAGATACCGATTGGCTCGGCCAATTTCTGTCCGATTGGTTTGAGATTCCCTTTGTGAAAAAGAATTTTCCAGACAAGCATTAAAAGAATTTCCGGGAGGCTGTCATTTAATGACCTCCTCAAAATTGCCATATAGAATGATCATGTCGTATCGAATCTCTCTCATCTGTTCTGCTCTTCTTCTGCTTCCTTCCATTGCATTGGCCGGAAACTGGTCCCACTGGCGGGGACCTTCTGGAAACGGTTCTTCCTCCGATGCCAAACCACCGGTGGAGTGGAGTGCTACCAAGAACGTCAAGTGGAAGGTTCTGATTCCGGGGCGCGGATCTGGCTCCCCGGTGATTTGGGAGGACAAGGTCTTCGTAGTCACGGCTGTTGCCGCGGATGGCGGAGCGGGGTTCGACGGGGAAAACTTGTCCAAGCTCGCCTTCAAGATCTTCTGTTTCGACCGCAAGACCGGCAGAGTGCTCTGGGAGAAAACAGCTGCTGAATCAACGCCGCACGAGGGAACGCACTCTACGAACGGATTCGCTTCGGCATCACCTTGCACCGATGGCACCCATGTCTATGCCTACTTCGGATCTCGTGGTCTCTTCTGCTACACCATGGACGGTGAATTTGTCTGGAAGCGGGACGACTTCGGAAAAATGGAAACCCGTAATGGTTTCGGGGAGGGGAGCTCGCCCACTTTAATCGGTGACAAAATTCTGGTCCCCTGGGATCATGAAGGCCCTTCTGCCCTCTACGCCCTTGAGAGTTTGACGGGTAAGACGATCTGGAAGACCGAGCGGGACGAGCCAACCAACTGGTCAACGCCGCTCGTCGTCAAGCATGGTGGAATCACTCAGGTTGTCATGAATGGGCAGACATGTGCGCGTGGTTACGATCTTGCAAGCGGCAAAGAGCTGTGGCGTTGCGCCGGGCAGACTCAGCGACCGGTGACTTCCGCCGTGGCGATTAAGGATCTAGTTATTGTGGGCAGCGGCCATCGGGGATCGTTCATCGGCGCGTTCCGCCTTGACGGTCGAGGCGATCTGAAAGGAACTAAAAACGTCGCGTGGAGTTGGGATCGTAACACCCCTGACCTTGCTTCACCCCTCATTTCCGAGACCCGTCTCTATTTTCACAAGGGGAAGTCGTCCCAGCTGTCGTGCGTGAATCCTATCACGGGAGAGGCCCATTACACGGCCGCCCGGATCCCAAATCTTTCCACTCTTTACGCCTCGCCAGTCGCGGCGGGTGGCCATGTCTATATCACCGGTCGCAGCGGCACCACGGTCGTGATCAAGGATAGTGAAAAGTTGAAGATCGTCGCAACAAACTCGGTAGACGAAGGAGTCGATGCCACGCCCGCGCCCGTGGACAACGAGTTGTTTATTCGCGGCGAACGTCACCTATTCTGCATCGCCGAGAAAAAATGATGGATGCAGGGGCACGTATAATTTATCTCTTCATTGGATCATTTTTTTTGCCTTTCTCCAAAGATGATTTACGTTCCATCGTTTCGATTTTAAAATCGCGAAAGCGAATCAAAGGCCCCACCCCTCATTTCATCCGCGTTTGCCTGAAGTCATTCTCGCTATGAGTCCGAAATTTCTAGGAATAATCATTGTCATGTTGTCGCTTGCGCCCGCACAGCTTCCTGGCGCCGAGACCGAAGCAGTCCGTTTGAAAGATTTATCGGGCAAGGTGGTGGAGCCCCTTGCCAACCACGGACAGAAAGTAACAGTCTTATTCTTCCTCACGACGGAGTGCCCCATCGGCAACCGTTATGCACCTGAGATCACTCGTATTGTTCAGCATTATAAGGATCAAGGCGTCACCTGCCACGCCATTTACGCCCATGAAACGTCAGTGGAAATCACAAAACACCAACGCGAATACAAGCTCTCCGTCGGCGCCTTGCTCGATCCGGAACTGAATCTGGCCAAGCTCACTGGTGCCACCGTGACACCGGAAGCCTGTATTCTCGGCCCGGATGGTGAGATCCTCTATCGCGGACGAATTGACGACCGAGCTGTGAAATACGGGACGGTCCGACTGGAGCCCCGGGTGCGGGACCTGCGTCTCGCACTCGATGCCGTGCTCGCCGGCAAGCCGGTGGCTAAAAAGTTCACCCAGCCCATCGGCTGTTATATTTCCTTTCCCGACCCTCCCGAATCCCCCCTTTCCAATCAAGAAAAATAAGCCCATGCATCTGGTCCAAAAGTCCGCTACAATCCTCTCCCTTTGTCTCTTTTTCCAGCCCTCGCAGGGCGCTGAAAAAGGGAGCCCCGTCACTTTCAGTAAGGACATCGCCCCGATCATCTTCGAAAGCTGCACCACCTGCCACCGACCGGGCCAGATCGGTCCCTTTTCGCTGACTGACTACAAGACCGTCAAACGGCGGGCCAAGCAGATCGTTGAAGTCACCGAAGAACGCATCATGCCTCCTTGGCACGCCGACCCGGGTGATGTGGTATTTAGTAACGACCGCTCTCTCACCCCGCAGCAAATTTCGCTCTTCGCCGACTGGGTTGCCGCCGGTAGCCCCGAGGGTGATCCTTCAGAGACACCGCCGCTTCCGGAATTCCATGGGGACTGGCAAATAGGCAAGCCAGACCAGATTGCCACGATGGTGGAGCCCTTCACCATACCGGCCGAGGGCAGGGATATCTACCGCCATTTTGTCATCCCACTGAACCTCGATCAGGACACTTGGGTAAAAGGTGCGGAGTTTCTCCCCGGCGACCCGGAGGTGGTTCATCACATACTCTACTTTCTCGACACCACAGGAAAGGCTCGGGAATACGACGCCGAGGACACGAAACCTGGCTTCGGTATGTCAAAATCGAACGCCGGGTTCCGTTACATTGGCGGCTGGGACGTTGGCACCCAACCCTCTGAATTACCCTATGGCCTCCGCTGGCTCATCCCGAAGGGTTCGGATCTCGTGGTGCAAATCCACTATCATCCGAGTGGCAAGGAGACCACCGACCAATCATCCGTCGGTTTCCATTTCTCGGACGAACCGACATCCCGTCCCTGGTCCATCATTCAAATACCACCGCGCTTCGGCGAACTTCAAGGCATCGACATCGCTGCAGGTGATAAAGAGCATCTTGAAAAGGCCACTTTTATCATTCCGGAGGATTGTGAAGCCTTCGCCGTCAACGGCCACGCCCACTACCTCGCCAAGCGCATGGAATTGACCGCCACCTTCGCGGACGGAAGCACCCGGTGCCTGCTCAGAACCACGCGGTGGGACTTCAGGTGGCAGGAGGACTACGCCTTCGAGGAGCCCGTCAAGCTTCCCGCAGGCACGCGCCTCGACGTGCTGATTTCCTATGATAACTCTGCCTCAAATCCTAATAATCCGACCATTCCCCCGGTCGGAGTGCGATGGGGTCCATCGACCACCGACGAAATGGGATCGATCACGCTGGCGGCAATGTTCGACACCCAGGACCAAAAAATGGCGACCCACGAGGCCCTGCGGATCTTCCTCGTCAACCAGTTAATCGACCGTCTCATGGAGGGCAAATTTGGCGGTCGTAACAAACAGATGGTACAAGCACGAAAATTACTGCAGGCACTGGATCTGAACCAAGATTCCCAGCTCTCGCCAAGCGAGCGCATCCCTGCCATCGACTTCATCCGGAATAGCGACTTTATGAAGAGATTCGGAGCGATCGGATTCGACTGATAGCTACGCAAACCGCATGCTTTCCGACAATGGCAGGCATCCGGAATATCCACCTCTTCATTTCACCGTTACTGGGATTTTAGAAAGACGTGCTTCCCCGTCATGAGATTCGTTTCGCTCGCCCTGCAGGACAGATATTGACCACTCCGGACCATGGGTTTAAACTGCCTTCCTATGCGTGCCGTCCTTTTGTTCCTATCGCTCTTCATCGCCAGTGAGGTAACTTGCTCCGCGATCACCATCAATGGACTCAGGGACGAGACTGTCTACGCCGATAGCGTCACCTTCGAGGTCGTCCACGAACCCGGCTTCGGACTCCAGTTTCTAATCAACGGAGACAGTGCCACAACGAGTTCCCCAATCACCATCGACGAGGCAGGATTCTACGAACTTCTTGTCAAAAAACTCGCTCCTGGGTCGTCCGAAATCGTGGAAAGTGAGACTGTGCATTTCATTGTCCGCTCAAGCGAGCGTGGCAGCTCTGAGAACGGGCTTCGACCATGGGTGCCTAGGATGAATATCCCCGCCGCTGATGCGGAGATCGACTCAGGCTCATTGGAGCTCATCGCGCCGAGGCAGTTCCCAATCAACTGGCCCATCCCGGTGGTGGCAAAGCTTGTCGACGGAGGTAATCAACCTCTGCGCGTGATGGCGGATGCGCAAATCAATGACCAGACCGTTCGACTCTACCGCGGGGTCGGAAGTTTGCATCTCTCTGCTGTTTCTGCCGATGAAACTCACAACATCACGATTGAGGCCGCGTCTCAATCCGCGACGACAGATGTGCTGACGAGTTCCCTGCCCATCATTATCGCTCCCGCGAGCATCGATCTAGACACCAACTGGACCAACCCGGGAATCGTTCAAATCAACGCAGACATGAATGTTGCCGCAGGCGCAACGCTATCGATCGGTCCTGGTGTGATCGTAGAGATCGGCAATGGCGTGGATCTCACGATTGATGGTAACTTGCTGCTCAACGGGGAGGAGAGCAACCCGACTGTCATGACAGCTGCGCCCGGTTCTATTTGGGGCGGCTGTCTCGTCAACGGCGAGGTCCACGCCACCTTCCTATTCGTCACCCGCGGCGGCGAGGACCCGAATTGGTTCAACGGCTCCGGTTTTTCTGCCCATCGTAAGGACCAGGCAACTTTCTTGTTTAATACTAACAGCTCCGGCTCCTTCGAGGATTGCTACTGGATCGAGAATCCCGGACAGGCGCTGCACGGCAATGACGCAACGCTCACGCTCGATCGATGCCTCGTGCAGCGAAGCCCCACTACCGGGCAGTTCAATGGTGGTGCGGTCGTTCTCCGCGACTGCCATCTTGTGGAATTTCCGAGAGACTCTCCTGAGTTCGCCCACAAGGTCAACGACGGCATCTACTTCAAAACCGGAAATCACGAATTGCACGATACCGTGATCGGTTGGGCCAAAGACGACGGCGTCGATGCTGGATCGGGTTCGGCAGGAACGGTTCTGGTCGACGGATGCTGGTTCGAGTCCTGCTTCCACGAAGCCATGGCATGGAGCGGCGGTGGTCGCGATGTCATCGTGCGCAACACCGTAGCTCTCAACAGCGGGCAGGGAATCGAATGCGGGTTTAGCACTAGCGGCAGTAGCCCGATCGTCACGGTGTCCGATTCAATCACTATCGGAAATTCCATCGGCTGGCGCTTCGGTGACAACTACACTTGGGACTATAAAGGCTTTCTCACCGTCACGGATTCGATATCGCTCTATAACGAGAAGGACGTCTGGGGCTATGAGTGGGATTCCTGGACCTATCGTGCCGATGCCATGGACATCCGCGATAATTGGCTCACCCGGGAAAATCCAATGCACCCGGACAACCGCATCTGGGACGGCTCCGATCTCACCCTGATCGAAGCGCTTGAGCCAACCACCGCGGTCGTGGGTGCCGGCTTCAGCAGCAGCGAGATGCAACGGCCGATGCAGCGCTACGGTGAGGAGATCGAATTCGGCTTCAGTTCATTCGGTTCGATCCCACCAGGGCTTGGCTTCACGATCTCCTCGAAAGTCGTCGGCAAGTCCGAAGAGACCACCATTTTCGGAGGTCTGAGGGCGAGTTCCGGACAAATGCTCGCCAGTTACAAGCCCACTTTCTCCCCTCGTGGCGGACTTGTCGAATACATCAGATTCACCCTGCACGACGGCAACAACGGGCAGATTACCACCCCGCGCAATCTCATCTACATCGACACACCCGACGTCGACAATCTCGAGGTCGTCGTTCCACTTGGATCAGAATGGGCTTACCTCGACAACGGCAGCGATCCTGGTCCGGGTTGGATCGAGGAGAACTTCGACGACTCCACTTGGAAGTATGGACCTGCAGAATTCGGCTACGGTGACGACGACGAGTCCACCAAAATCGACGACTCTTCTGCAAACTATCCAAGCTATTATTTCCGCCACGCGTTCGAACCGGATGATCTATTCGGCGATACACAAGCCACGATTCGCCTCAGGCGCGACGATGGGGCCATCGTTTACCTCAACGGGATCGAAGTGATGCGCAGTAACCTGCCGAACGGTCCGATCTCACAGTTAGATTTCGCCTTGGGCGTCGTCGACGACAAAGATGAATATGTTACGGTGTCGATCGATTCTTCTCTCCTTATCGATGGCGATGAGAACATTCTCGCCGTCGAAGTTCACCAGGCAAACGCGACATCGTTGAATGTGAGCTTCGATCTCGAACTTAAGCTCGAACGGCCACTGGCGCCGAAGCTATTCCTGGTTCCAAGCGCTGAATTAAAAGCTCTGATCTTCTGGACCAACACCGGCAACGAACTGTTGGAAGAATCTACCGACCTCGTGACCTGGACTCCCATTCCAGATGCGGTTAGTCCCAAGGAAATCGACTACACGAACGAAGGAGCGTGGAGATTCTATCGCCTGAGAATGGTGCCATGATCGTGAAGGTTGATTATCGATCCGGTCCGAAGATCGTCAGTGGATCAGAATGGAACTTCATAAAATCAGGAGCGCTGGGATGGCCTGCATAAGGTCCAAAATGATGCCCCTGGTTTTTATTGCGCCAGACGAGCACCCAGGCCGTTTTACGGCTCCACTCGTCGTGTTTGAGGGCTTTCAGGAGATACTGGGTCCACCAATCTGAATTGGGAACCTTGTCGACGCCCGTCTCAGTGAGGGCGGCAACTTTACCACGTTCCGCCGCCAGTCGATTGATCATCGACAAGGCTTCGCCAAATCGAGGAACTTTTTTCCAATGCCAGCCCTGATAATAATCGAGGCCAAAGATGTCGATGGAGTCATCGCCGGGATAACGGTTCAAATACTCTTTCGTCGTGGAGATATCTTGGGGTGAATAGGCATAAAGGAGGTGATGGATTTCACGGGTGTTCCGGAGGTGGTTGATGGTCATCTTCCAGAGCGCAACGAACTCTTTCCCCGTGCAGGCCTTCGTTCCCCACCACGACCAATCCTGATTGTGTTCATGAAAGGGACGCAGGACGACCGGAATCAATTTGCCATCCTTGCGTTTCAAGGTGCGCAAGAAGGTCGCGACCTGATCCAGAGTTTTGAGAAAGGCTGCGTGGTGGGTTCCGCTGGGCAGGATATTTTCAACGGCTGGCCTTTTGTCCCAAGCATTACCCCCAGTCACGGGATTGTCGAGATGCAGGGAGAGCGTGTTGATTCCGCCTCGAGCATCGGCTTCAATGATTAGGCGGGTCATCGCTTCGAAGCGGACTCCATCTAGATTGACACTCTTGTGAATATCGCCGAGGTCCCATCCGTAGACCGCAGGCCAATCGCCGCAGACGTCCTTGATGTCGCTCCGGTTTTTGTCGCCGCGCCACCCGACTCCGTATGCGGGGGTATCCTGATGGCCGAAAAGAACTCCTTTGCTGCTCTGTGCACGAAGACGTTGAAAAAGAGCCACGGTTTCCGGGGTCGCTTGAGGATCAATGGGGCGAGCCACCGCCTTTTCAGTGCCAGCCGCATGACCTAGCAGGACGAAGATCAAAAACAGCGGGAACAAACCTGGAAGAAAGTGAATCATAAAGTGCCGCATCGAAGCGGTTTTGAGCCTATCGTCTCGATGAGTGATCGTCAATTGATCGAGGAGCTCGGACAAAAGGGGGGCACAGATTTTTCCGGAACGAGTCCGAACGGCACGATTATCAAAAAGGAAGATCTGTTTCCCTTTCGAATGGTTCTTCGCTAGAATTTTCCAATGAGTAACGTCAAAAACTTTGGAGCAACTGGCGATGGACAGACCGACGACACCGCGGCGATTCAACATGCGATCAAGGATGGTGATGGCTTGTTGGAGTTTCCCAAGGGGACCTACCTGATCACAAGTCCGCTTGAAATTCCTCTCAAGGAATCAGGTCCCCGCGGCATTTCGGGATCGATGGGCACCGCCACGATCGTCATGGCAGGCCCCGGTCCCGCCTTCCGCCTTCTCGGGAACCACGGCGGAACGGGTGATCCCGGTTCGGTAAAGCCAGGAGTTTGGCAGTCGGAAAGAATGCCTACGGTTCGGGAAATCGTCATTGAGGGATCCCACGCGGAAGCCGATGGATTCGAGCTAAAAGGGACCATGCAGGCGATCTTTGACGGTGTCATGATTCGGCACGTCAGGCATGGTATTCATCTTGTGGAGCGTAATCGAAACATTCAAATCGTGAATTGCCACATTTATCATAACCGAGGGGTTGGCATCTTCATGGACGGCCTCAATCTTCATCAGATCAACATCGCAAATTCGCACATCAGCTACAATCGCTTGGGCGGGATCCGAATTGAACGGTCAGAAATTAGAAACCTCCAGATCACCGGGAACGATATTGAATACAATAATACCGAGCGGTCCTTCCCCGAGCTTCCCAATGCGCCGACGGCGGAAATCTGGATCGATACCACGGCGGAGGGAGCAAGCGTCAATGAAGTCACGATTGTCTCTAATACAATCCAGGCGACCTCTTCCAAAGAGGGGCGGAACATCCGAATCATGGAGAAGCGTGACAGCTCGAGACCCCCCGGCCTGATCACCATCACCGGAAATATTATCGGTTCTCAAGAGACTAATATTCATCTGAGCGGTTGCTACGGAATCACTCTGACCGGCAACTTGATCTACTCCTGTTCCCATCGAAATCTCCTGATCGAAGATTCACGCTTGATTGTCATCGGTAGCAACAACTTCCGCCGCCACACCAAGAGGGCTGGAATGGGTGTCCGCCTGATCGATAGCCGGGACTGCACAATTTCAGGCTGTAGTTTCCACGACGAATCCTTGGAGGGTCAAGAAAACGGTGCGTCACTTTTGGAGCTGAAAAACTGTCAACGCATCGCGGTGAATGGTTGCAATTTTAGCGATGGCGTTCCCTACGGAATTGATGCGCTCGATTGTGACGATGTTCTCGTGACCGGCTGCACGATTGCCGACACTCGCGAGACGTCAAAAGCGGCCGCCTCGATCCGCTTCAAAGGACAAGGAAGCGGAAATCTCATTGCCTCTTGCTCCCTGCGAGGAAATGTCAGCGCAGAAGCGACAGCTGGGCTATCACAGAAGTAGGAGAAAGGGACGCGGTATCAGCTATTGGCGGGATTGTTTTTCCGCTTTGGCGAGAACTTCCTTGAGTGCTACGGCCTTACCTCCCTGGCGTTTGCTTTCATCGGCCGCTTCCATGAAGGTGAACAATTCGATGGTCTCGGCGGCTGAAACCGGCGGCTTCTTTGTTTCGAAAAATTTCACGACCTCGACCACCAGAGGGGCGTAACCCTCATAGGCACCGACGGCGACCTCTTCGCCCTTGGCATTGCGGGCAATGCCGGAGTAGCCCTTGCCTTCGCGGAAGATGCCGGTTCTGCCATTTTCCCAGGTACCCTCGACTTCGATCAAGCCCTCGGAGGAGGTTCGGCGGACAACGGATTGGCATCCGGTTCCCATGACGGTGAAGAGAGATTCACACCCGTGGACGCCATACCAATAGAGATCGGGATGATGGGGCTCGATTTTGGCAGGGCTGGAACAGAGGGCATAGGTCACTTCTCCAATCGAGCCAGCCCGAACGGCCTGGGTGCTTTTGCCGTAGCGAAGCGATGACGATGAAAATATTGGAATACCCGCGTCTTTGGCAAGACGGTAGATTTCAAGAGTATCACTCAAGGTTCCAGCAACGGGTTTGTCGAGAAACAGTGGTAATCCTGCCGCGATGACGGGTCTCGCTTGGGCGAGATGGGGGCGGCCGTCGACGCTTTCGATCATGATCGCATCAACCTTGGTACAGAGATCCGCAATGGTCTCACAGATTTCCACGCCGAAGTCTTCTCTTAGGGTTTTAGTGTATCCCTCGACTCTTGAGCTGCTCGATTCGATATCGGCGCTGCCGCCCTTAAAGGCCGCGACCACCTTGGCTCCCTTGACGTGACCCTTGGTAGTGGGGTCATTGAGGACCTTGGTGAAGGCGATGACATGAGAGGTGTCGAGACCGATCAAGCCGATGCGGATGGGGTCCTTGGCGGCGAGAGACGAGAGTCCTAAGAGCGTGCAACAGAGGGTGATGATTTTTTTCATTTCGTCATTTGGTGATGGGTTGGGAGAGTCGAAGATAAGCGAAGAGGTCTCGAAGCGCGGTTTCGTCGAGTCCGTTCAGGAGGCCGGCGGGCATAAGGCTACGGCCAGCCGGTTTGAGGGTTTTCATTTGTTTGCGTGGGATGGTGATATCGGCCGCGTCGAAGCCTCGGATGACAATGCTATTGGCGTCTTCGTCTGAAAGGAATCCGCTCAGGATTCGATTGTCGGTGGTGGTCACGACGACATTTTCATAGCCTTCACGAATCTCGGCACTCGGTTCGAGAATGCTGATCAGCATGGTGCCGAGATCGTCCCGTTGGTAGCGGGTCAGATCCGGGCCGACGTCGCCCCCTTTGAAGAAGAGCTTGTGGCAGCTTGCGCAGCGGGCGGTGAAAATAAGCTCGCCAACGTAGGGATCTCCGGGGCGGTCGGAAAGAATCTTTCGCAAGGTATCCGCCCGGAGGGAAGGGGTTGGTTTTTCGGTGTCGGGGAAGTGTTTGAGAAGGAGAGATTCGATATTGCTGTCCTCATGGAGCGCGAGACGGGAGAGGAGGTCTTGGTCAAAGTGGCCGGACGGGATCTTTTCAGGACCCACGGTTTCGAGGAGAGCTGCCGCCCAAACCGGCCGGGAGGCGAGGAGGTTCAGAGTGGTGGCTTGGAGGCCCGGGGAAAGCTTCGGATAGGAAGTCACCAGGGTCTCCCCAATCGCTTTGTCGTCGTAAATTTGTAGGGCGATGATGGCGGCACGACTCAGTTCGGAATTATCCGTCGAGGTCGCGAGGTCGAGGAGCTTTTTCGAAACTTCGGTTGCGCCCTGATAGCTGCCGAAAGCACGCACCGCTAAAAGCCGATCGGCAGGAGTTGCTTTGGGATTGGAAAGCAGTGCGATCCCTTCCGCCAGAGCGTCTGAGTCGCCCCCGCGAATACGCATGGAAAGGGAAGATTGATCCAGCTTGGTGGTCAGTTCGTCCGGAAGAAGTGGGACGGTTCTTCCTTCGAATGCTTTTTCAAAGCCTATCATGAGAGCGGTGCGACCGGCGGCGTCCGGAGCGAGTTCGAGGAGGCGGGCACAGTGAAGAAAATTGCGCCGCGACCCGGCTTCCGCAAAGCGTCGCATCAGGCGGGGGGCGATATGATCCTGGAAGAAGGGGGACGACCAAATATTTGGGGCATCAAAAGTCGAGATGACGGCCTCCGGATGCTTCGCGCAGTGAGCTTCCACGACATGCCAGGCCATGAGCGGAATAAAAGGATCCTGAAGGTGATCGGCTCGGGAGATGATTTGCCGGGCAAGAGCAAGGCCCTGCTGATGCCCAAGACGAATTGCGGTGGAGAGGATCTGGCACTGGACCTCGGCATTCGTTTCCTCCTTGGCGAGAATTTTGATTGCGTTGAATAGCTCCGGCTCGAGTTTCCCGTCATCACCGGACAGCCTGATGATCCACCCACGCACCATGGGGGACGGGTGATTAAGATGCTGGCGGGCAGTTTTGAGGCGAAGTTCGCCCATCTGGTGGAGCACCCAAAGTGCTTCCAAAGCAGGGTGCGGGTTGCTTTGTGCAAGGAGGGCCTCCAATTGCGGGACGAGGGTTGAATCCGCTCGCTGGGCTAGCAAACGAACGGCCGTTTGACGGTGCCAAAGGTTGTCGTGTTTCAGAAGTGCCAGTAATTCCTGGGAAGTCTTTATCTCCAAATTTCGGTCTTTGATCGGCGTCGCCTTTTTTCCCCGGAGCCGATAGATCCGTCCGCTGTCGGGATCGATCTGGCCCTGGTAGTTTTGCCCGTGGGCGATGTATTGCTCCCGGAAATCAGAGAAGATAACGCCTCCGCAGGGAGCATTGGCGAGATAGATTGGCCGGAAAGTGAGGTCATTGCTACGAAGAGGAAAACCGGTGTCGGAGGTTTTGAAAGTGCTGCCGGTGGCGCTTCGAGTCGAGGCGACGAGATAGTGATGCAGGGGATCGACGC
>OJFC01000187.1_pt1 | contig 12403 bp, 8 predicted proteins | sample 1594021 | NCBI WGS metagenome assembly OJFC01 (sample SAMN05416739, study PRJEB24817) | seawater metagenome | isolation source: Sea water | place: Canada:Atlantic | collected 2013-07 | reverse complement strand
CTCTATCACCTTGCGGCGCTGTTTGCGATCTGGACCAAGGATCCAGACCTGCACTTTAAAATCAATGTGGACGGTGCGCGTTCTATGATGGAAGCGGCGAAGGCCGCTGGTGTTGAAAAAATTGTCTTCACCAGCAGTGTTGCAGCGATCGGCATTGTCGGTAATGGTGGATTTGCGACAGAGGAAACGTCCTTTAATAGCTGGCCTTGGGCCAGTGAGTATATTTTGTCTAAATTTATTAGCCACCAGATGGTAAAGGGTATGGTCAGTGATGGACTCCCCGTTACCATGGTGATGCCGGGCATGCCGTTTGGTCCTGGAGATCGCATGCCGACGCCCACCGGCACCATGATCTTGCGCACGCTGGAAGGAAAAATGAAAAACTATTGGGACGGCGGGGTTTGTGCCGTGGATGTCCGTGACGTGGCCGCTGGTCATGTTTTGGCTATGGAGAAGGGACGTATTGGTGAGTCCTATATCCTGGCCAATAAGGATGGGAATATGCCTAATAAAGAGCTTCTAACGATGATAGGGAAGATTGCGGGCGTGTCTAATGTTGCGCAAACTGAGGTGTCCGGTAATGTGATGTTACGCGTGGCGAAATTTGCTGAGATGTGGTCAAAAATTAGCGGCCGTGCGCCGATAACGACCTACAAGAATACCCGTTATGTCCTGCAACATGGCTATGTCGATCCGGCCAAGGCGGTGCAGGAGTTGGGTCTGCCTCAGACGCCCATTGAAACCGCGGTGGCTGATTCGGTTAAGTGGTTCCGCGATAATGGCTACGCCTGAGCGTCAGCTTTTGCAAGCGTGCTTTAACCAGCTTTGGATAGGTACTCAGCGCAAATAGTTTGGCCTAGCTCGCCGGTGAGCTGGGCGCTACTACCAGAGGTCAGTTCGATCTGGCGTGCCCACTGGCAGTAGCGAAATAATGGGTAATCACGATCTACGCCGGTACCCCCGTGACAATGCTGCGATGCTTGGCTGACGCGGTGCGTCACGTTCCCGCACCAGATTTTCGCTATCTGCACTGCATCTCTAGCGGGGTGACCCTCGTTCATCAGTGATGCCGCCTGCTGCGTCACTAGGCGCAGACACTCGACGTCAATGTAGCAGTCTGCCACCCGATGGCTGACGGCTTGAAACGTCGCGATTGGGCGACCGAACTGCTCGCGTTCTGAGGTGTATTGCCCCGTTATACGCATCATCTTGTCACATAAACCTACCGCCATAGCGGCCAGTGCAGTGCGAGTCGCTAGGTGTGCCCAATCCATCGCCGCCAGAGCCTCACTGCCGATTGCGACGATGTCCTCTGTGGGCACCTGCACCTTGGCCATGACCAGCTCATGGCGGGTCTCACCGGTGGTGACTGTTTGCGCGTTCAGGGTGACGCCAGCGGCACGCGGATCTACCAGGGCAAGAGACAGTCCCTCGCCCGTCTGAGCAGACAATAGAATACGAGCGGCTGATGGCGCTTGGCTAACGCAAATCTTGGTGCCGCTGATGGAGTAGCCGCCCTCCATTTTTTGCGCGGAGCAAGAGGGTGTCGTGGGATCGTCGTTATTGTATTCCTCCAGTGCGGCACTGATTAGAGTTGCGCCGCTAGCGATGCCCGGAAGCCATTGGTCTTTCTGGGTATCGCTTGCGAACCGCCGCAAGGTGCCGGCGGCGGATACGAGTACTGGAATTACCGGGACGGGCGCTACAGTGCGACCCACCTCCTCGCACAGCGTGGTCAGGCTGTAAAAGCCCAGCCCAATGCCGCCCTGATCTTCTGCGATATCCAGCCCCAACAAACCGGCCTTTGCCAGCGCCTTCCAGAGTCCAGTGTCGAAGTTCTCCTGCTGTTGCTCAATGGCCTTGAGCTTATCAACGTCAGTAAAGTCGCTCAGGATCTGCTGGGCAAGTTGCTGAGCGCTTTGTTGTTCTTCAGAAATAGTGAAATTCACGGTCTCGTCCTCCTAGCGTGTGCGGGGCATCCACAGCCCTGCCATTGCGATAATGTCTCTTTGCACTTCGTTGGCGCCGCCACCGAAAGTGAGAACGGCACCCACCCGCCATCGAAACTCGATCCTCCCCCTGAGCACGGCTCCGGGAGAGTCGGCGGCAATGGTGCCTGCCTGTCCCATGACCTCCAATAACAACCGATACAACTCCACAAAAAACTCACTGCTGTAGACCTTAGCCACCGAGGCATCAGCCATATTGAGAGGGCCCTGGTCCATTGCCCAGACCTGCTTCCAGCAAATCAGCTTGACCACTTCCAGACCGCTTTTCACCGTCGCCAGATTATGCTGAACCCAAGGTTGCTCAATCAATTTGCCTCCTTTGGGTGCAGCGGTCTGTGCCGCCCATTCGCAGACACCTTGGTAAAGCGAATCCACCTGCCCATGGGTAAACAAGGACAGGCGCTCGATATTGAGTTGGCCAGTAATCAGCTTCCAGCCAGCATTGACTTCACCGACGCGGTATTTGTCCGGGAGTCTGACGTCGCTGTAGTATGTTGCGTTGGTACGCACACCCAAGGTGTGAACCGGCGTCAGCGAAAACCCCTCGATATTTGTGGGTACCAGAAACATGGTGAGCCCCTTGTGTTTCTTGGTCGCGTCCGGGTCAGTGCGCGCGGCGAGCCACACGTAGTCAGCGTAATTTGCTAAGCTTGTCCACATTTTCTGGCCGTTGATGATCCAGTCATCGCCGTCGCGCACTGCTTTGGTCGTGAGACTAGCAAGGTCAGTGCCCGCGTTGGGCTCAGAGTAACCGATGGCAATAACCACCTTGCCTTGCTTTACCCCGCCGACCACTTCTTCGCGCACTTCGGCATTGGCGTTGGCGGCAATGACCGGCGTTGTAGATTCGGTAGTCAGAAACGGGTAAGCGAAACCCGAGCGCACGACCTCATCGGTAAAGATGTACTGCTCAATGTGTGACAGTTCCTTTCCGCCCAGTTCCTTGGACCAGCTCAGACCGATCCAGCCATCAGCGCCCATGCGCGCGTATTGCTTGCGAAACTCTGGGCCGCCACCTTCCTTGAACTCAGGGATTTTGAGTTCCTCAAGAAGCTCCGGCGTCATGACGGTCTTCATGTACTCGCGGACCTCCTGCTGGAGACCTTTCTGCTGGGCGGTCAACTCAATATTCATCGTTCTGGTCCTCTGCCAGTAGTTTTGGAAAGCGACGCTGCCCCTTTCCTTTTTATATTCTTATTGTGGTTGGTCAACATAGTGCAGCACTTTACGCCACCTATACATCCGATCAACTGTCCGCTCATGCCATTAGAAGTGGTAAAAGCGATCATCGAACACTTTGCAGACTTTCTTCAGCGCAAAATCTCCAGCAAAAATTATCGCCCCATTAGACGGTTGAGCTAACACGGTTTGACCCTTATACTGCGCATCCTTTATAGGACGATAGCCTGGTTGGTTAGAGCGCTGCCTTGACACGGTAATGACCACCGTCGAGGGTGTCTATAGGGAGAAAATAGGGCCTTAGCTCAGTTGGTTAGAGCACCTGCATGACATGCAGGGGGTCGGCGGTTCGAGTCCGCCAGGCCCTACCAAACAACAAAACTCGCTATTGGGTACGTTTTTCATCCGGGCTATTAACGGCACTCTGTCGAGTCTGCAACATCAGCCAGAAAAATCCGCCGAAGCCGGCCAGCGCAGAAGCCAACAGAATGCCGGTTTTGGCCATAAGTAGATCCTCGGGTGAGTTAGTAAAACCCAGATCTGCAATGAAAATGGACATAGTAAAGCCGATGCCGCCCAGCAAGCCCACCCCTAAGACATGTTTCATATTCATGCCATCGGGTAATTCTGCCCAGCCCATTTTCACCGTAAACCAGGTAAAACCGGCGATACCCACAGGCTTGCCTAGCAGTAACCCTGCCAAAACACCCAGCGCAATAGGATGTTGGAGATACTGCCCAAAACGGGCAAAATCCACTGGAATGCCTGCGTTGGCCAGGGCAAATATCGGTATTACAAGATAGGCAACCGGCAGATGCAGGCTATGCTCCAAGCGCTGTGCGGGCGCTTGCACCAGCCGTACGCCATCATCCAGAGAGGCTACTAGGGCGCGGAAGCGAGTGTTGTGAATGATGTCAGCATTGTCCGTGATGGCCTTCTTCATTTGAACGGTCGTATCTTTTACACGGCGGATGAAGAGTTCCGGTTCGAACTTGGGACGAATGGGTATGACAAAGGCCACCACGATCCCAGCGATGGTAGCGTGTATGCCACTGGCGAGCATTGCGATCCACAGCAGAGCGCCGATAGCAGTGTAAGGCAGCGGTCGGCGGATTCCACCCATATTGAGCGCAATCAGGAGGATTGTGAAGCCTCCCGCGCAGGCAAGGGCAAACAGGTCTATGCTCTCTGTATAGAACACCGCGATCACCGCGACTGCGCCCAGATCATCGACGATCGCCAATGCGATGAGAAAGGTGATCAGGTTTTTGGGAATGCGGGCTCCAAGTAAACTCAGGGCCCCGATGGCAAATGCGATATCGGTCGCCATGGGAATGCCCCAGCCCCGCATGCCCGGGGTGTTTGCGGTGACGGCGACGTAAAATAGAGCAGGAATGACCATACCGCCGATAGCGGCCATGATGGGCAAGAGCGCCTGCTTGGGTGATGACAGCTCTCCCACCAGAAGCTCACGTTTCAATTCCAGGCCCATGATGAAGAAAAACGCAGCCATCAGTAGTTCGTTGATCCAGTGATGAATCGACAATGAAAAGGCAAAGTTACCTACGCTAATACCGATCTCGGTATGCAATAAATGCTCGTACCGGGTATGCAGTGGCCCGTTGGCGATTACCAGCGCGACCACAGCGCAAATCATCAATAGCACACCGCTGGTAGTCTGGCGGTGGATAAATTCCTCTAGTGGCGTCAGTATCCGATCAAAGGACTTTTCCCAGGGTGCGTTATAGATTCCCTTACCAGCGGGCATGATGAGCAAGCCTCTGTTGTTGGGTCGATTGAGCCGTAGCAGAGAGGGTCATAAGGCTTCCAGGAATGGGCCATCCACACACAGCCGGCGTCCGTCAGGTGTCGCACAGGCACCGCAAATACCCACGCCACACTTGGTGAGGTAGTCGATGGCACTGAAGATCTGCTCTTGCCCGCAGAACTCACGTTGTACCGCAATGGCCGCGTGCACCATTGGTTGTGGGCCACAGTTATAAAAAACCAGTTGCTTGAGCTCCTGTGGCGACATCACCTGCAGGCGCTCCCGCAATAACTCGGTCACCACGCCGTGATACCCCGCGCTGCCGTCATCCGTGGCGACGTGTACCTCGGCAACCTGACGACATTCGTCCAAATAGTAAAGGCGCTCTGCGCTGCGCGCTCCAGTGAACACTTCGGCATTACCGAAATCTCGCGCGAGCTGGTACACGGCGGCTAGGCCAGTGCCGCCGGCCACCGCCATAATTCTTGCGTCCTCTGGGGGCGCTGCGGGAATACCGTGTGGGCCACGCACATAGGCCTCGGTGCCGGGCGGCAGGTCCATCAGCACGTGAGTGAACTCCCCTACATCAATAACGGCCAGTGTGAAAGGGTCGTCGGTGAGAGCCGAAAACGGCTTTTCGCCCACCCCAGGTATCCACAAAAAGACAAACTCGCCCGCCTGAATATTGATCTTGCGATCGAACGTTAGGATGCAGATATCCTCACAAATCCGTTTGTTTTCCACCAGAATGACGGGGTGGAAGTTCATATCGATGTCGTAGCGAATATGCGATTCGGCGCGGTTATTGTCCGTATCAAGATCGTTACTGAGCGCCTTGAAGTAAGTGCTAACTTCGCCTGTAGTAAGCCCTGTAAGTGACGAGCCTACTCCGACGACAGCAGCGCCGGCGTCGAAGTAAGCACGCACATCAGCAGCACTGCTGACGCCGCCACAGCCTATTATTGGGCAATCTGTTACCGCAGCGATATCTCTCACGCATTGCAGGCCAATGGGCAATACCCCTTTGCCTGACATGCCGCCGGCACCGTTGGTCAATACAGGGTATCCGTGTGACGAGGTGTACCCCGGCCCTGCAGTATTAATGGCGCACAAGCCATCGGCGCCGCCGGCGATAGCAGCCTTGGCAATCTTCGCAATATCAGGTGTGTTAGGGGTGAGTTTGGGGATGACCGGAATATCAACCACCGCTTTAACAGCAGCGGTGATTTGTCGCACCAGATCTGGATCCTGACCCATGGCCATGCCATAGCCCTTGGCATGGGGGCAAGACAGGTTTAGCTCCAGACCGTCCGATACCGGCGCTAGGATCTTGGCCACGGTGACGAACTCTTCGATACTGCCGCCGAAAATTGAGGTCAGTAGGAAGCGGTCCTTGGGGATGTTGAGGGCCGCCAATAACGCCAGCGATTGGTGTGCTCCTGGATTGGTCAGCCCCACCGCATTAACGAAGCAACCCGGCGCATATTGGCTATACACCGGTTCTCGATTGCCCTCGCGCGGTTCCAGTCCGATGCTTTTAGTCGTGACCACACCCACCTCGGGTAAATGATCAAAAATATACTGAATGATGGGTGTTGCGGTTGTAACGATGCCCGAGGGAATGGTGAACGGACCGGACAGTGTTTTACCAAAAAATTCCATGTTCAAGATAGCGGGCTCACGCGTCGATGGGTCAGCGGATTAACAGTCAATAGATTATACGGGTTTAGTGGTGCAGAAACGACCTTGGCGTTGCCAGTATCGTCCACTCCGGCATAAAAAAAGCCTTATGTGCCGCAAAAAGTTTGTCTCACCACCTGATCTGGCTTTGGTGGTGTTGCAAAAAGCGCCAGCGCTTTGCGGTACTGATACGGCCTTTCGAGTGTATCCACCAATTGGTCAAACGTACTTAGGTCACCCCTGTCAGTGGCCGAGACGATTGCGGCTTCCACCAGGTGATTGCGTGGAATGAAGACAGGATTGTTGCAGTACATCAATGCCTGCCGCTCGGTGCTGGATGTGGATTCCTGTGCCAGCCGGGTATGCCAGCGCTCCAACCATGGCTGCGCACTGTCCGGAAATTCAAACAGTTCGGCCACACTGCTCTCGGCTTCTGTGCTCTTGTCGGCCAGATCTGCTAGTCGCCGGAACGTCAGGGTAAAGTCTAGAGTGTGTTCTGCCATCAGTTGCCAAAGGTCTTCCACCAGCCCCGTGTCCTGCTCTTCAATGGCTTGTAAGCCCAGCTTATGCGCCATGCCCTGCGTGTTGGCCTGCAGAAACTGGTCTGGAAAGGTATTGATAGCCTTTTGAGCCAGAGCAACAGCGCGCTCCTGCTCGTTATCCAGAATCGGCAGTAGTGCTTGGGCCAGAACAGACAGATTCCAATGGGCGATGGCCGGTTGCTGACGATAGGCGTAACGTCCGGCATGGTCGATGGAGCTGAACACCTGGTCGGGATTGAATTGGTCCATAAATGCACAGGGGCCATAGTCAATGGTTTCGCCGCAAACCAGCATATTGTCGGTATTCATCACGCCGTGAATGAAGCCCAGTAATTGCCAGTGGGCCATCAGCTGTGCCTGCCGGGAGATTATCGCTTCGAGCATCGCCAGTACCGGGTTGTCACTGCTTTTGGCATCAGGATAGTGGCGATCGATGACGTGATGGGATAACAGCTGCAGTGACTCAATATCGCGTCGTGCCGCAAAATATTGGAACGTACCAATGCGAATATGGCTACTGGCCACCCTCGCGAGGACGGCTCCAGGAACGGAGCCGTCGCGCTGCACCCAATCGCCTGTCGTCACCGCAGCCAGGGCGCGGGTGGTGGGTACGCCGAGCTGGTGCATGGCTTCACTCACGATATATTCGCGCAGCACGGGGCCGATTGGAGACCGACCGTCGCCACCGCGGGAGTAGGGCGTGGGGCCGGACCCTTTCAGCTGTAGATCAAAGCGGCGGCCCTCGTGAGACAGCACCTCACCCAGCAAAATAGCACGACCATCTCCCAGCTGCGGGTTGTAGCCACCAAACTGGTGTCCGGCATAGACGCTAGCGAGCGGCTCAGACCCTGGGGGAACGGCATTCCCTGCAATGACCTGTGTGCCGGCCTCGGAACTCAGCCAGTTAGCGTCGATTCCAAGTTGTTCTGCCAGCTGACGATTGACTCTAATGGGGCCCGGCGCGGTGACGGGTACCGGCGCCTGACGGGCGTAAAACTGCTCCGGGAGGCGTGCATAGCTATTGTCGAAGGTGATAGGGCTCATTCGCCGGACTCCTCAGGATTGGTTATAATTGGCTGGCTGCAGCTACTGGGTCGCGTAACGGCCTAGGTTTTGCAAAGACGTGAGCATAAAGCATGCCGCAACGTCTGGATACTAGTGGGCGTGATTGGCTTTGCGCTGGTTGACTGCAACACTTTGTGGTGGCTTTATATACGCCGGTAATAGCGCTTAACAAGAGGAAACATGCGATGGCGAAATCAGCCTGGGATACCCTAATTCGAAATGCACTGGTGTTTGACGGCACGGGTGCCGAGCCCCGTGAAATGGACATTGCTATTGAAGGGGGGCGTATCGCCGCCTGTGGCAGCAGCCTGCCTACCGGTGAGGCGCTGAATATCATAGAGGCAGAGGGCCAGTGGTTGATGCCAGGCTTGCTGGACATCCACACTCACCTTGACCTGGAGGTTGATCTTGAGCCTGGTCTGCCAGAGGTCGTCAGACATGGGACGACCACAGTGCTGGTGGGTAACTGCAGTCTCGGTACCTGTTTCGGCCGCCAGCAGACCGACGATCAGAATCCTATTGTTGATTGTTTTACTCGGGTCGAAAACATTCCTAAGTCAGTGCTGAGGCAATGTGTTGAGGCCGTGCAATGGGATAATACCGAAGACTATCTGGATCACTTCGAGGACATTCCTCTGGGACCTAATATCGGTGCTTTTATTCCTCATTCGATGCTCAGAATAGAAGTGATGGGGCTTAAAGACAGTATAAGCCGCGAGCCTACCGAGGCCGAGTTGACGCGTATGGAGCAGTTGCTGGAACAGGGCATGAAGCAGGGTTATGTGGGGATGAGTACTGACGGATTACCTTTTCATTATTTGGCCAGTGAGCCTCACACGGCTCAGCGCATTCCTACTCAGTTCGCCACGTTTGGCGAAATGAAGCGTCTGCTCAAGGTGCTGCGTAAATATGACCGGGTATGGCAGACCACGCCTATTATTGAAAATCGCGCAAAAGCGTTCCTCTACTTTATGTTGACCAGTGGGCGGTTGTTCGGCAAAACCTTGAAGACCTCGGCATTGTCGGTCATGGAATTCGTGTTAATGCCGGGGGCGCATAAAAGCTTTCTCGGATTTGCGGCACTAATGAACAGTCGCTTGATGAAGGGCAATATTCACTTCCAGGCGCTGGGGACTAACTTTCGTATCTGGTCCGATGGCATAGTCTCCCCCTTGTATGAAGAACTTGGGTCTACCTGTGAATTGATTGCCAAGGAATACGATGATGTTGAAGGGCGTATGGCGCTGCTTAACGACCCGGATTTTGCTCGCCGTTTCCGTGAGGACTGGCACCATGGTCGCCGCGGTCGCACTCTGGCGCACCTCAAGACTAAACTTGGTGCTCCGGACAACCTGGTAATTCGTGATCTGTATCTAATGATTTTTGACGGCGCCCCCGTTGCGGATTGGGACGGGGAGAGTATGCAGGCCGTGTATGATCGGTTGGAGCGTTGGCAGCAAGGCGCTCAGGCAGACGCACGGTCAGATGAGGAGCGCGCGGCCTTTGAATTGTTTCCGCGGCCTATTCGCGATGACGCAGACTTCATGTTGCATATGCTGCGAACTTACGATAAAGCCTTTCGTTTCTGGGTCGATGTGGGCAATGCGGGCAACAAAGCGACACTGGAGCTTCTCAAGTACAAGCACGCGATGCCAGGCTTTAACGATTCCGGTGCGCATATTACTAACATGGCTTTTTTTGATGCGAACCTAATGTCACTAAAACTGGCGCAAGCGGAATCTCTGCAAACGGTCAGCCTGATGGTCAGGCGATTGACGCGCGAGCCCGCGGCCTTTTTCGGTCTGGATGTCGGCAGCCTCGACATCGGTGCGCAGGCAGATATTGTTTTATTGGATCCGGAAGCGCTTCAGGCCTGGGACTCCAACGACACGCGAGTACTTGAGTATCGTGAGCTGTTCCAGCACAACCAGATGTTCAATCGATCTGAGGGTGTAGTGAAGACAGTTTTGATTCACGGTGAGCCTGTTTGGCAGGACGGGGAGGCGACCAGCGCCCTGGGCGGTCAGCGGCTGGGGCGGGCATTGCGCGCCGCCTAACTAACCCTGCGCCGCGTTAGCGACGGACAGCGTCAACGATGTCTAAGGTGGCGTATCAGCCATATGATGATACCGATGCCCGCGAATACCCCGAAAATGAGTAATTCGTATTGTTTGACATTGCCGAGCATGGATTCCAATGCATAACCAAAAAAATAACCCACACTGGCGACGACGGCAGCCCACGCGAGTGTGCCGATCATACTCAGCAGGAAGAAGCGCATGGGCGATACTCCTGCAACCCCAAGTAAAAACGGTGTCACTGTGCGTACGCCATAGATAAAACTGAAACCCAGGATCAACCAGATTTGATGTTTTTCCGCCATAGCAAATACCTTCGCAGACTTCGCTTGCCAAGCGGGTCGTCTCGCGAGTAATTTCTCACCTTTGTGGCGACCAATATGGAAATACAGTTGATGCCCCGAGAAAGCGCCCAGAAATGCGCACACAACGACCCACGGCAGTTGCAGAAATCCACGATGCGCGGCTAATCCTCCGAGGACGAGAATGGTTTCGCCCTCGAGGAACGTACCAACGCCGATCGCTAGATAGCCATAGTTAGATACCAGTTCTTGCAGAGACATTTTTCAGTTATCCGGTCAGGATCTGTAATTGGATTGGCGGTGTCGATTGGGCCATTAATCGGCTTCTCAAAGGCTAATGATCTATAACCTATAGCTTAAGTGCGCGCACGAAGCTCGAGGTTCCGCCTCTGCCGCTGTTTATCACCAACTCGTTTTGTTTAAACGACACAATGGTGCTGGTCGTTGCCAGGTTCAGTGGCTGTTCATTCTCAGCGCTTTCGATAGCCAGAGTAATGACTTTACCCTGAATGTTCCACCTTCCATCGATTGATCCGGCAACACCTTGTCCCAGAGTCGTACTGATAAATCCCGTTTGCTGTAACTGTGAGGTGAAACTGCCGTCGACGCGAAAGCTGATCAATTCAATCTCTCCCGCGACCGTACCCTGCCAATCTCCCACGAGGCTAGTGTCATACTGAGACTCTAGGATTAACGCTCCGTCTTGCTCGCAGGCTGCAATGCCAAGCGTAAGCAGCAATAGCACAGACATGCGCAAGAACGCCGGCATTAACCGTATTCCTGATTCAAGAAACGGTCTGGAAAAACGCGATTGATAAATATTACGTATCGCTGCAGTCATGTGAGCTCCTTGGGTTATTTTTGCGGCCATGTTATGCCGCCATCATAGCTGCTAGACAGTTATTGCGGGAGTACTTTTCCTGTGTTGGCCGCTTCTCACCCTCCATCGCCATCATCAGTGGTCGCACTGAGTGAACTTTAGAGACGGAGAATTCCGCAGGGCCGCCGCCCTAGGTCAACTCACGAAGACTTGCCGTACCACCCGCACATCACAGAGTAAGCATCAAAGACAGTGCTTGTATGCTGGTGCGCTTAAGTTTAGTTTAGCCTTTTGTGTGATCCAGCCAGCTACCCCTGCGTAAATCGACGGCTGGGAAAAATGTATATTTTTATTGGGCAAAGCTTATGCGCTGGTTAAGAGGTCTGATAGTTACCGTGCCGACACGCTTAACCCTGCCCTCACAAGACCGATATCCGCTTTAATGGACATGTCTTCTATTCGCGACTTCATTGCGGCATCTGCGTGGTTCCATGATGCTCCTGACGATGTCCTAGATGCGCTGGCCAGCGCGTCCACGCTAAAGCACTACGATGCTAACAGTCACCTGTGGCGCATGGGTGACACTAACACGGAAATCTTTGGCGTTGTGACGGGTCGAGTGCAAATATATGTGTCCGCCGCCATGGGCCAGGAATTCGCCGTCACTGATCTGCCACGCGGCTCTTGGGGGGGTGAGTCTTGTTTAAAAGATACCGATGCTCGCACAGTCGGCGCGCGTACACTTGTTTCTTCGGAAATACTGTTAATTCCTAAGGAAGCTGTACTCTTGGCGGCTGGACATTGGTCTCTTTTGTATCGCAATCTATGGCTGCATCAAGTGGTAGTCTGTCGTGGCCTTTTTAAGATAGTGGGCGGCATGTTCCAGCCACTCGAAGTGAGAGTTGCCAAGCGCCTGATTGAGCTGGCGAAAGACTGTCTCTTATACACATCTCCGAGCCC
>OJFC01000182.1_pt1 | contig 12496 bp, 9 predicted proteins | sample 1594021 | NCBI WGS metagenome assembly OJFC01 (sample SAMN05416739, study PRJEB24817) | seawater metagenome | isolation source: Sea water | place: Canada:Atlantic | collected 2013-07 | reverse complement strand
GCTGTTATTTGGCGAGGCCCTATGGCTTCAAAAGCACTTAATCAGTTAATTTTTGATGCAGATTGGGGAGAATTAGATTTCTTATTGATTGATTTACCTCCAGGAACAGGAGATGTTCATTTGTCTATTGTTCAAGCATTGCCTATAAATGGTGCCGTTATTGTAAGTACACCTCAAAATATTGCCTTGGCTGATGCTAAAAAAGGAGTTGCCATGTTTCAACAAGAAAGTATTCAGGTTCCAGTATTAGGAATCGTAGAAAATATGGCTTACTTCACACCAGAAGAACTCCCTGACAATAAATATTATATCTTTGGAAAAGATGGTGCAAAGCATTTAGCCGAAGATATTGCCACTAAATTCTTAGGAGAAGTTCCTTTGGTACAAAGCATTCGTGAAGCTGGAGATGTTGGTCATCCGGTGGCATTACAAGAAAATACACCATTAGAAAAGGCTTTTACTGACATCACTAAAGAAATGGTTTCAGAATTGCTAAAAAGAAATGCTAATTTACCACCAACAGAGGTTGTAAGAATTACAACAATGAGTGGTTGTAGCGCAGTAAAAAAGTAAGTTTATGACAACACAAGAAACATTAGAAAACGTTGAAAAAGCATTGAGCGAAATTCGTCCTTTCTTAGAAAGTGACGGTGGAAACATTAAACTACTATCTATAGAAGATGCAGTTGTTAAAGTTCAATTAGAAGGTGCATGTATTGGTTGTTCTGTAAATCAGATGACACTTAAAAATGGTGTAGAAGCAACCATTAAAAAATATGCTCCTCATATTCAGCAAGTCATTAATATTGATTAACTGATAAAAACACAACTATTCAACTCTTGTTTTACCTGATTTTTAGTTAGAAATGATCAAAACAGATATCTTAATTATTGGTGCAGGGCCTACTGGACTTTTTACCGTTTTTGAAGCAGGTTTACTAAAATTAAAATGCCATTTAATAGACGCATTACCTCAACCTGGAGGGCAATGTTCAGAAATATATCCAAAAAAACCCATTTATGACATTCCTGCCTATCCTGAAATTTTAGCTGGTGATTTAACTAGTAAATTACTAGAGCAAATTAGCTCTTTTCAACCAGGTTTTACCTTAGGTGAGCGTGCAGAAACTATTGAAAAATTAGAAGACGACACTTTTATAGTAACTACAAATAAAGGGACAAAGCACCATGCTCCAATTGTAGCTATTGCAGGAGGATTAGGAAGTTTTGAACCTAGAAAACCACCCATTCCAAACATCGCTCATTTTGAGGATGTTGGTGTAGAATACATCATTAGAGACCCAGAAGTATACAGAGATAAAAAAGTAGTCATTGCTGGTGGTGGAGATTCTGCTTTAGATTGGGCTATTTTTTTAACAGATATTGCCTCTGAAGTAAGTCTGGTTCATAGAAGAAATGAATTTAGAGGAGCCTTAGATTCTGTTGACAAAGTTCAAGAATTAAAAGATGCAGGGAAAATTACCATGATAACACCTGCTGAGGTTACAGGGATTCTAGGAGATGAAAAAGTAATAGGTGTTTCTATTGTAAAAAATGGTGAAGAAAAAATTAAACTAGAGGTAGATCACTTTATTCCATTATTTGGATTGTCTCCAAAACTTGGCCCTATTGCCAACTGGGGGTTAGACATAGAAAAAAATGCCATCAAAGTAAATAACGCATTAGATTATCAAACTAATATTCCTGGAATTTATGCCATAGGTGATGTAAATACCTATCCTGGAAAATTAAAATTAATTTTATGTGGCTTTCATGAAGCCACCTTAATGTGCCAGAGTGCTTATAAACGAATTCATCCAAACAAAAAGTATGTGATGAAGTATACTACAGTTGGTGGAGTTGAAGGATTTGACGGTTCTAAAAAAGAAGCTCCAAAAGCAGTTGTGAAAAAAATTGAGTAATGTCAGATATTTCTATTAAAATAACAGACAGAAGTGGTGCTTTGCACGAAATTTTAGCGCCTACAGACATGGCCATGAATATTATGGAAGTGGTGAGGTCTTATGAACTTGCAGAAGAAGGAACTATTGGTGTTTGTGGAGGAATGGCAATGTGTGCCTCATGCCAATGCTATGTAAACTCAGACCATGAACTTCCTGAAATGAGCCCAGATGAAGATTTAATGTTGGCTGAAGCTTTTTACGTAAAAGATAATAGCAGATTGGGTTGCCAAATCCAAATAACAGCAGCCTTAGACGGACTAGAAATTGAACTAGCTCCTGAAAGTTAATTTTATAGTAAAATTTAAACTTTGAGACCTTAAAACACTTCACTTTCAACTTTTAAATTATATTTGTAAAGCGCACTTCTTAAAACGCAGCAGTTATGTATTGGTCAGAATTACTAATAATATTAAAAAACCTCATCAAAAGGAATCCTGAATAGGGAATCTAATGAAATGACTAAACAATTTATCTGAGTGCCAATTTTTCAATTTGATTATTGTTACATTTATAATTCATTTACATTAGAAATTATGCCTTTTTACCATAAACTAGGGAAAATACCACCCAAAAGACATACGCAATTTAGAAAAGCTGACGGTAGTTTGTATTACGAACAACTCTTTGGAACCATCGGTTTTGATGGAATGTCTTCTAACTCATATCATGAGTACAGACCAACCATGGTCAAAGAAATTAGAAAACAATACTCCATAGCACCAAAAATTGCCAAAGAAAATAATATAAAGTCGTATCGTTTTAAAGGATTTCAGGTTCCGCCAGAAGACGATTATTTAAAAAGCAGAAAAGTAGTATTAACAAATTCTGATTGTAATATTATTTTGGCTGCACCCAAAAATTCTCTCAAAGATTATTTTTATAAAAATACAGATGCAGATGAATTAATTTTTATTCACAGAGGGTCAGGAAAACTTAGAACACATCTAGGTAATCTTGATTTTAAATACGGTGATTATTTGTTAATTCCTCGTGGTATTATTTATCAAATAGATTTTGATACTAGCAACAACCGTTTGTTTATTGTAGAATCTTACCGTCCAATTTATACACCAAAACGTTATAGAAATTGGTTTGGACAGCTTGCTGAACATTCTCCTTATTGTGAACGAGATCTTCGGCAACCTCAAGAATTAGAAACTCATAATGAAAAAGGAGATTTTCTAATGAAAGTAAAAAAGCAAGATGATATTATAGAAATGGTTTATGCCTCGCACCCTTTTGATGTGGTAGGATATGATGGCTATAACTACCCATATGCATTTTCTATTCACGATTTTGAACCAATTACAGGAAGAATTCATCAACCACCACCAGTGCATCAAACCTTTGAAACCGATGCCTTTGCTATTTGTAGTTTTGTGCCTCGTTTGTATGATTACCACCCAGATTCAATTCCAGCACCATACAATCATAGCAATATAGATTCTGATGAAGTGCTCTATTATGTTGATGGCGATTTTATGAGTAGAAATGATGTAGATGCTGGTCATATTTCATTGCATCCAGCAGGTATTCCTCATGGTCCGCACCCAGGAGCTACAGAGAGAAGTATTGGTCATACAAAAACAGCAGAATTGGCAGTAATGGTAGACACATTTAAGCCTTTAAAAGTAACTGAAGAAGCCATGAAAATTGCAGATGAAGATTATCATAAATCTTGGTTAGAATAATATGCTAGAAAAAAGAGTAGATATTACAGCCCATTTAAGAGCTATGTGGTAATTGAATATTTAAAAATAAATCAATTATTACGATAACTATTAAACAAAATATAATGTCAAAAGAAATAAAATCAGTAGACTACGGTCTAGAAAAAATATTTGAAGGAGCACAAGATTTCCTTCCGTTACTGGGAACCGATTATGTAGAATTTTATGTAGGTAACGCAAAACAGGCTGCACACTTTTATAAAACAGCTTTTGGTTTTCAATCTCATGCCTATCGTGGACTGGAAACTGGTTCAACAGACTCTGTAAGCTATGTATTAACACAAGATAAAATAAAGTTAATGCTCACAACACCTTTAAATAGTAAATCACCCATCAACGATCATATTGTAAAACATGGAGATGGTGTAAAAATTATTGCACTTTGGGTAGAAGATGCTAGAAAAGCATATCAAGAAACAACTTCAAGAGGTGCAAAATCTTATATGGAGCCTACCGTAGAATCTGATGAACATGGAGAAGTTGTAAGAGCAGGAATCTATACTTACGGAGAAACCGTTCACATGTTTGTAGAACGCAAGAATTATAGCGGGGCTTTTTTACCAGGATTTGAAAAAATGGAATCAGATTATAATCCACCAGCCGCAGGTTTAAAATATATTGATCATATGGTTGGTAATGTTGGCTGGAATCAAATGGATGTTTGGGTAAAATGGTATGAGGACGTGATGGGGTTTGAAAACTTTTTATCTTTTGATGACAAGCAAATTCACACAGAATATTCTGCTTTAATGAGTAAAGTAATGTCTAACGGAAATGGTAGAATTAAGTTTCCAATAAATGAACCTGCAAAAGCAGCTAAACGTTCTCAAATTGAAGAGTATTTAGATTTTTATGAAGGTTCTGGTGTACAGCATATTGCCGTTGCAACAGATGATATTATAAAAACAGTATCTCAATTAAAAGAAAATGGAGTAGAGTTTTTATCTACACCACCCGAAGAATATTACAGATCTGTTCCTGGAAGATTAGAAGAATTTAGCCACGAATTAAGAGAAGATATCGAAAAACTAAAAGGTTTGGGTATTATGATTGATGCAGATGAAGAAGGATATTTATTACAAATATTCACTAAACCTATAGAAGATAGACCTACTCTATTTTTTGAAATTATTCAGAGAATGGGAGCCAAAGGCTTTGGTGCAGGAAACTTTAAAGCATTGTTTGAATCTATAGAAAGAGAACAAGCAAAAAGAGGCACATTATAAATTGAGAAATTATAGCAAGGTTTGAATACAGCATCTTGCTACTTTAGCACAACTTCCAATAATTATGAGTAAAGAAGAACTATTAAAAGCCATTGAAGACAAGTACAAAAAGCTGGGTGTTCCTTTAGACTCTATGTTAGAAGGCTTGCTCTGGAGTACACCAATTACCTATTGGGATTATATTCAAACCGATGCCTTATTAGGCTTACAAATTCCAAGAACAGATCAACCAGACGAAATGGTGTTTATCATGTATCATCAGGTAAACGAATTGTTATTTAAAATGATTTTGTGGGAAATTGATCAAGTGGCAAAAACTAGTGAAATTAGTGCAGAGAAATTTTCAATGCATTTAATGAGAATCAGTAGATATTTTGATATGTTGAGCAATTCGTTTAGTGTGATGGCTGATGGAATGGAACGCGAGCAATATCTCAAGTTTAGAAATACATTAACTCCTGCAAGTGGTTTTCAAAGTGCCCAATATCGCAAAATAGAATTTGCATCTACAGAACTCATTAATTTAATTGATGCTCGTTTTAGAGATACTATAGACCGCAATTCTCCATTTAAAAATGCTTATGATCATTTGTATTGGCAGGCAGCAGGCAAGAACCATACTACCGGAGAAAAATCAATTTTAATTTCGCTTTTTGACAAAAAGTATATGGGAGATTTTATTGATTTCATGGAAGATTATAATGAATGTAATCTGTCAAAGAAATTTAAACAATTGCCTGAAGATGTACAAAAAGACCCCGCATTAATAAAAGCAATGCGCCACTATGATTATACTGTAAACGTTACATGGGTGCTTGCGCACTATGATGCTGCAGGAAAGTACTTAGGGGGTAAAGAAAAAGAAGTAGAAGCTACTGGAGGAAGTAGTTGGAGGAAATACTTACATCCAAAATACCAGCGCAGAATTTTTTATCCGTATTTATGGTCTGAAGAAGAGTTAAAAAACTGGGGAACATTTTAAACAAAATGATAATTTTTCGTTAAAAAAGTCTTCTGTTGTAAAAATACATGGGTTTTTGTTTTTGTTATGAAGATGATTGTCATTCAATTTTTATATGTTTGATGTTTATGAAAAAAATTATTTTAGTTTGCTATTTACTCTCTTTATCATCACTTTTTCTTGGGCAAGAAAAAACCACCCCTTTTAAAGCTGGTGAGTGGTTAGAATATAAAATGAGCTATAGTGGTTTTCTAAAAGCGGGTACTGCCAAACTTACCCTTGAAGAAGTAGATTTAAACGACAAAAAAGTTTTTCATGCAACAGGTCTGGGAGAAACAAGCACAGTAATTGGTTGGTTTTTTAAAGTAAGAGATATTTATGAGTCTTATTTTGATACCAATAAAGTGATCCCTTATTTATTTAAACGAAATGTTAATGAAGGAGGCTACACTATAAAAAGAGATACAGAGTTTAATCAAGAAACAAAAATCGCTACTGTTGAAGATTATAAATACAATACTGTAAAAGAGGTTCCTTTTGACAATGTGCAAGACATGATTTCTGCTTTTTACTTTTTAAGGACTATAGATGTTGACTCTATAAAAACTGGAGATGAGATTGATTTAAATATGTTTTTTGACACAAAAACATTTGCCTTTAAGCTACGTTTTTTAGGAACTGAAATCATAAAAACAACTTTTGGGAAAATAAAAACAATCAAATTAAGACCTATCGTTCAATCTGGAAGAATTTTTAAAGAGAGTGAAAGTGTGACTATTTGGGTTACCGCAGATGACAACAAAATACCAATTAAATTAAAAGCATCATTAGCAGTTGGTTCTTTAAGAGCAGAATTAAAAGCTTTTAAAGGATTAGCAAATTCATTCGAAATTATCATTGATTAAATTGTATTTTTACCACATTCTTATTGAAGAATAAAATCTAACAACATTGAAAAAATTAAGTATTCTTCTTTTTGTTCTATTCATAGTTTTGTCTTGTGGTAAAGACAACATTAAAGATACCCCAGACGCTTCTGATGAAATTACAGCCTCAGTTCCTAAAATTATTCATGAATTTGGCTATACATTAAACGATTACAAAGTAATTAAAGACACGATTAAAAAAGGAGAAAGTTTTGGGATTATTCTAGATAGGCATCACGTGTATTACCCTAAAATAAATGCCATTGCAAAAGGCATTAAAGACACCTTTGATGTTAGAAGAATAAGAGCTGGAAAACCCTATATGATACTTGCCAGTAAAGATTCTCTAGAGAAAGCAGAAGTCTTTATCTACAAAAACAGCAAAGCAAAAGCCACTATTGTAAATTTTAAAGACTCTACCATAGTTGCCTATACCTACAGAAAACCTATAAAAATTGTAGAAAAAGAAGTTTCAGGTAACATTTACTCTACTTTATCTGAGGCTATGGATAGCCTTCATTTAAATCCTAATTTAACCAATGATGTTGCAGATATTTATGCTTGGACTTTAGACTTTTATAAGCTTCAAAAAGGAGATCAATTTAAACTGATTTACGAAGAGAAATTTATAGACGACAGTGTTTTTGTTGGTTATGGAAAAGTAAAAGCAGCCCTTTTTGATCATAACAATAGAGGTTTTTATGCCTACAGATTTGTGCCAGACTCTATTAAAGGAATTCCAGAATACTATGATGAAGAAGGAAATATGTTGCGAAGTCAATTCTTGCGATCTCCCATTAAATTTCAAAACAGAGTTTCATCAAGATATAATTTAAAAAGAAAAATTGCCTATTACGGCAATAGAGTAAGACCCCATAAAGGAACTGATTTTGCTGCAAAAGTAGGAACCCCCATTATGGCTACCGCGAGCGGAACCGTTACTGAGTCTAGAAAAAAGGGAGGTAATGGAAATTATGTGAAAATAAGACATAACAATACTTACGCTACTCAATATCTTCATATGAGTAGGAGAAAAGTTAAACGAGGTAAGTATGTTAAACAAGGTGATGTTATTGGCTGGGTTGGAATGACGGGTAATACTGGAGGACCTCATGTTTGTTATCGATTCTGGAAAAATGGAAAGCAAGTAGACCCCTTCAAACAAAAGCTTCCTTCAGCAAAACCTTTAAAAAAGAGTCTCAAGCCAACTTATAAAAAATTTATTGAGCCATTTAAAACTCAGCTTGATAAGATAGAATTTCCTAATCAACATAACCAACTAGTCGTTCAAAAATAAGCAAAATGCCATTACAAAACATAAACCCAACAACAACTGAAGCATGGAAAAAATTAGCATCTCATTTTGCAGAGATGGATTCTTTTTCCATCAAAGAAGCATTTAAAATAGATTCAGATAGAAAGGAAAAATTTTCATTAAATTTTAACGATTTATTCTTAGATTTTTCTAAAAACAGGATCGAACAAAAAACAATAGACTTATTAGTTGAGCTAGCAAATGAAGTAGAACTAAAGGATGCAATTGAGAAATATTTTTCTGGAGAAGTCATTAATGTTACAGAAGATAGAGCTGTATTACACACAGCTTTAAGAAGCAACTCTGAAGAAGAGATTCTAATAAATAATAAAGACATAAAACCTGAGATTAAAAAAGCACTAAGGAAAATAAGAGCTTTTTCTAACAAAGTAATCTCTGGAGACTGGAAAGGGTATACTGGCAAAAAAATAACAGACATTGTAAATATAGGAATTGGTGGTTCTGATCTTGGACCAGATATGATTGTAGAGGCATTACAGTTCTATAAAAACCATTTAACAACTCATTTTGTTTCTAACATAGATGGAGATCATGTTTCTGAAATTTTAAAAAAATTAGATCCAGAAACTACCTTATTTGTAATTGTTTCAAAAACATTTACAACCCAAGAAACAATAACCAATTCTAACACTATTAAAAATTGGTTTTTAAAAGCTGCATCTCAATTTGACATCGCTAAACATTTTGTTGCAGTTTCTACAAACTCAGAGGCTATTGATGCTTTTGGAATAGATCCTAAAAATGTATTTCCAATGTGGAACTGGGTTGGCGGTCGTTTTTCTTTGTGGTCATCAGTAGGTATTTCTATAAGTTTATCGGTTGGTTTTGATCATTATAAATCTCTTTTAGATGGTGCAGAAAAAATGGATCTCCATTTTAAAAATAGTGACTTTAATCAAAATATCCCAGTAGTTTTAGCGCTTTTAAGTATTTGGTATAATAATTTTTACAAGGCTGAGTCTGAAGCAATTCTACCATACACTCAGTATTTAACAAAATTAGCGCCGTATTTACAACAGGCAATTATGGAAAGCAATGGTAAAAGTGTAGATAGAAATGGAAATTTAGTAAACTATCAAACAGGAACTATTGTTTGGGGAAGCACAGGAACCAATATGCAACATGCATTCATGCAGTTAGTGCACCAAGGAACAAAGTTAATCCCTTCAGATTTTATTGGGTATGAGACCTCCTTGTATGGGTTAACAGATCATCATCAAAAACTAATGGCCAATTATAATGCACAAATGGATGCCTTAGCCTTTGGAAAATCTAAAGAGGAAGTTCACCTAGAGCTTAAGTTTACTGGAGATACCTCTTCAATTAACTCACTTCTACCTTATAAAGTATTTGAAGGCAACAGACCAAGTAATGCCATTTTATTTAAAAAATTAACTCCAGAGTCTTTGGGGGAATTAATTGCAATGTATGAACACAAAATATTTGTACAAGGGGTCATTTGGAATATTTTTAGCTACGACCAATTTGGAGTAGAACTAGGGAAAGAGCTGGCAAAAAAGCTCTTAAACAACAATTAAAATCTACTCTTAAATAAGATTATTGTTTTCACAATAATTTGTTAATAAAGTCGTTAATATCTAATTCTCTGAAAAACAGAATTTTGTTTAATATAAACCTATATTTATTGGAGTTAATAATTTGTTAAAATTTAACATTAAATTAACATTGAAACTCTGAAAATGAAAGACTTTTGCAGAGAATTAATAACATTAATACTCAATAATGAAAAACTTTAAGAACTTATTATTCGCAGCTCTATTTTTAATAGCTGCTACAGTAATTGGCCAAACAAAAATTTCTGGTACCATCGTTGATGAAACGAACGAAGGATTGCCAGGAGCAAGTGTTGTAATTAAAGGTACAACAAACGGAACAGAAACAGATTTTAACGGGAAATTTATGCTAACCGCTTCTACTGAAAGTGGAACTATCGTAGTTTCTTATTTAGGTTTTAAATCTAAGGAGTTTGCATTTACAAGTGCAGGAGACCTAGGAAACATTAAATTAGAAGAAGATGGAAATATCTTAGAAGAAGTAGTATTAAGAGGTATTGTAGATATCGCTAAAGACAGACAAACACCTGTTGCTAAATCTACTATTAAAGCTGCAGAGATTCAAGATAGGTTAGGTTCTCAAGAATTTCCAGAACTTTTAAATAATACTCCATCTGTATACGCAACCAAATCTGGTGGTGGTTTTGGAGATTCTAGAATAGCTATTCGTGGTTTTTCACAAGAAAATATTGCTGTTCTAATAAACGGAGTTCCTGTAAATGACATGGAAAATAGTAGAGTTTATTGGTCTAACTGGGCAGGACTTGCAGATGTAACAACTGCTATGCAAGTTCAAAGAGGATTAGGTTCTTCTAAACTAGCAATTTCATCTGTTGGTGGAACAATTAATATTGTTACCAAAACTACAGACTTAAAAGAAGGTGGATCTATTGTATCTTCTGTTGGTAACGATGGGTATTTTAAAAACTTAGCTTCTTACAACACAGGTAAAAACGAAAATGGTTTTGCTGCTTCATTTTTAATGAGTAGAACTGCTGGTAATGGATATGTAGACGGAACAAAATTTGAAGGATTCAATTATTTCATTGGTTTAGGATGGGATAAAGGAGACCATAACTTTCAATTTATGTTGACTGGGGCACCTCAAACACACAACCAAAGAACAACAAGTTTTTACAATATGGCTGATATAGGTGACTATTTACAATATGGTAAAAAATACAACTACAACCATGGGTATTTAAATGGTGAAGAATTTAACTGGAGACAGAATTTTTACCACAAACCAATTACTTCCTTTAACTGGTCTTGGGATATAAATGAAACTTCTTCTTTAACTACTTCTGCTTACGTTTCTTTTGGACGTGGTGGTGGAACTGGAGACATTGGAAGAATGGGTGGAAACTATGCTAGTTCAAGTAGATTCAGAAATCCAGATACAGGATTAGTAGAATGGGATGAAATCGTAAAAGCAAATAATGGTTTAGGTGGAAACTTTAGTAGTGGTTATTCTTACACAAACCCAGCTGATCCATCAACTGGTTTACAGATTGTAAATGATGACGAATTACGAGATTCTGACATGCCAAATGGTTTAGAAAGAAGAAATGGAATGATTAGAAGAGCTTCTGTAAATTCACATAACTGGTTTGGAGCATTATCTAATTACAGTACAAAAATAAATGATAACCTAACATTAGATGTTGGGATTGATCTTCGTTCTTACACAGGTCTTCACTACAGAAGAGTAGACAACTTGTTAGGAGCTGACGGATATAGAGATAATGACGATATAAACAATCCTTTAAATGTATTATCTACAGAATATAGTTCTGATTTAGCACAACAATGGAATGTTTTTAGAAGCACAGATGATGAACAAAAAATTGCTTATAACAATGATGGAAAAGTTCGTTGGATGGGTGCTTTCAGTCAATTAGAATATGTGTCAGATGAAATTTCTGCTTTCGTTCAAGTAGGTTTATCTCAACAAAGTTTTAAGAGAATTGATTATTTCAACTATCTAGATTCTGACCCAAATAGAGAAACAGACTGGCAAAATATTATTGGTGGAAATATTAAAGGTGGTGTAAACTGGAATATTGATGAAAATCATAATCTATATGTTAATATCGGTGATTATTCTAAACAACCGTTCTTTGATGCTGTTTTCTTTAACAACAAAAATGAACTTAATCCTGACCCAAGAAATGAAAAAATTTCAGGGTTTGAATTAGGGTATGGTTTTACATCCAATAATTTTACAGCAAATGTGAATTTTTACAGAACACAATGGAGAGATAGATTCATAAGAGTTAGCTACGAAGATGAAGCTACAGGTGATGAAGGATTTGCAGATATTCAAGGTGTAGAACAATTACATACAGGTATTGAATTCGATTTAACTTATGATATTACAAATAACTTTAGTGTGGTTGGTATGGCTTCAGTTGGTGATTGGGAATATGCAGGGAATGTATCTGGAACAGCTTATAGTAATGAAACTACGCAACCAATTGGTGTTGCAGAATTATACTTAGATGGTATAAAAGTTGGTAACGCAGCTCAAACTACAGCAAGAATAGGTTTTGATTGGGATGTTACTAACAAGTTTAGTCTTGACTATAGCCATCGTTATTCAGATAATCTATATGCTTCTATTAATGCTCGTGATTTTGATGAAGTTGACAACAATGGTTCTCTTCAATTACCAAGTTACTTTTTAGCTGATTTAGGAATGTCATATAAATTTGATTTCAAAAATGACACAGGTTTAAATTTACGTTTAAACATCAATAACTTAGGAAATACTGAATAC
>OJFC01000178.1_pt1 | contig 12579 bp, 11 predicted proteins | sample 1594021 | NCBI WGS metagenome assembly OJFC01 (sample SAMN05416739, study PRJEB24817) | seawater metagenome | isolation source: Sea water | place: Canada:Atlantic | collected 2013-07 | reverse complement strand
ACGAGATGTAGAGAGGTCTCGTGGGCTCGGAGATGTGTATAAGAGACAGTTATTAGCTAAGGCATGGTATTTCATCACCTTAGAAAAGAATCCAAATAAGGTAGCGACTGTTACAACAGTAGGGTTATTTTTAGGGTCCTGAGCAAAATACTGTATGATCCCAAATGCTTTTTTTACATTTCTATGTGCCAAGGCATTTAATAATTCAAAATTATTATAGTCTTTACTAATTCCAATATTATTCTCAATTATTTCTGCAGATATTTGCTCGCCAGGTTGAACTATTAATTGTAGCTTATCTAATTCGTTATTGATCTTGGCCAAATCATTTCCTAAAAACTCCACCAACATCTGAGATGCTTTTGGAGAAATAGTATATCCTTTACCAGCTAAAATTTTTCTAATCCAATCGGGTAATTGATTGTCATAGATTTTTTTACTTTCAAAAATAACTCCATTTTTCGCAATCGCTTTATAAATTTTTGTTCGCTTATCCAGCTTTTTATATTTATAGCAAAATACCAATACTGTTGAAGGTTGTGGGTTTTCTGCATAGCCCTCTAAACGATCCAAAGTTCTAGATAAATCTTGGGCTTCCTTTACAATAACCACCTGTCGTTCGGCCATCATAGGAAAACGTTTGGCAGTACTCACCAAGTCTTCCATTTTTAGATCGCGCCCATAAAAAATAGTTTGATTGAAGCCTTTTTCTTCTTCAGAAAGCACATGGGTTTCAATATATTTCGAAAGCGCATCTATATAGTACGCTTCTTCTCCCATTAAAAAATAGATCGGCTTTATAACTCCTTTTTTAATATCCGAAATAATATGTTTTACTTTTTCTAAAGGCAATTTAATTTGTTTTTGTTGTTAGTTATTTTTTGAAAAATAAGTAAATTGCAATGTGCAAAACCTCAACTTTCCTAAATATAATTTCAGATTCAAAAGTAACGAAAATAAAACGTTGATTTTTGATATCATCAGAAAAAAGTTTGTGGTATTAACTCCAGAGGAATGGGTTCGGCAGCATGCAATCCATTTTTTGATTTCTGAAAAAAAATATCCGGCATCTCACATCAATGTCGAAAAACAGTTGCAATTAAATGATACGTTAAAACGTTATGATATTGTGGTGTTTAATAAGGATGGAAGTATTCAAATAATCGCAGAATGCAAAGCTCCTTCCATTAAAACCAATCAACAGACCTTCGATCAAATTGCCCGTTACAATCTTGCATTAAAATCGGAAACATTAATGGTAACAAATGGGTTGGAACATTTTTTTTGTAAAATGGATTTTGAGAATAAAAAGTATTTATTTCTGAAGGACCTACCAAGCTATAAATAATACCAATTTAAAGAATCAGAACCTTGTCTGAAGAAAAATAAAATTTTACTTTGCGCTTATGAATGTTGCTGTTGTTATTCTTAATTGGAATGGAAAAAAATTACTAGAACAATTTTTACCTTCTGTAATTAGCTGCTCTGAAAAGGAAGCTACTATTTACCTTGCCGACAATGCATCGATAGATGATTCTGTTTCATTGGTGCAAAACAAGTTCCCGTCCATTAAAATTATTCAAAATAAAACTAATGGAGGATATGCTAAGGGCTATAATGATGCTTTAAAGAATTTAACTGAAGATCTATTTGTTTTATTAAACAATGACGTAGCGGTGAGTCCCAATTGGCTCACTCCTATTGTTTCTGAATTTAAGAAAGATGATAACTTGGTAGCTGCCCAACCAAAAATATTGGATTATCATAACAAATCTTATTTTGAATATGCAGGTGCAGGAGGTGGTTATATAGACCAATTAGGTTATCCATACTGTAGGGGTCGTATTTTTAATACCTTGGAAAAAGATAAAGGGCAATATGATGATACAACAACTGTATTTTGGGCTACTGGCGCTTGTTTATTTGTTAGAAAAACAGCCTATAATGAGGTCGATGGTTTAGATGAAGAATTTTTTGCACATCAAGAAGAAATTGATCTATGTTGGAGACTTCAATCACAAGGGGGAACTATTAAATATATTGGAAAGTCCACCGTTTATCATTTAGGTGGAGCAACGCTTTCGTCTTATAGCTCTAAAAAAACATTTTACAATTTCAGGAATTCCTTACTGATGTTAATAAAGAATGTAAGCAGCTCAAAAGTGTGGTTCTTACTATTTATCAGACTTATTTTAGATGGATTGGCTGGGTTTCAGTTTTTAATACAAGGAAAATGGAGACATAGCCTTGCAATTATAAAAGCACACGTTAGTTTTTATAGGCTTATTCCTACTTATTTAAAAAAACGCAATAAAAACAGCACACAATTTAAGTATTACCATATTAAATCTATTGTTTGGAATTATTTTATTAGAAAAAACCGTACATTTAAACAACTAAAATAATTGTATCAAAAAAATACTAATACTTTTTTTTACTATACTTTGTTTTTATAATTTTGAATAATATTTAAACCGAAATATAATTATGAAAAAATTCCTGATTCTAGTAGCTTGCTCTAGTTTATTTTTAACTTCTTGTGTGTCTAATAAAGAACACGCAGCACTAGAAGCTAAGCAAAAAACTACACAAGATTTATTAAATACTGCAACCGTTAAATTAAACGATTGTCTTTCAGATAGATCTGGATTATCTGCAGAAAACAATGCCCTAAAAAACCAAGTAACATCTTTAAATGCTTCGAATGGTGATTTGATTAATCAAATTGGCGACTTTACAGACCTCACTATAAAAGGAGCATCAAACCTGGAGAAATCATTAGAGAGTATGAAACAAAAAGATGTAACCATTAATAAATTACGAGATGCTATTACACGTCGTGATTCGGTTAATCTTGCTTTAGTACAAAGCTTAAAAGGGGTACTTGGAGATATGAACGATACCGACATTGAAATTAATGTTGAAAAAGGAGTTGTATTTGTAAGTATTTCTGATAAACTATTATTTAAAAGCGGAAGCATCAATGTTTCCGGAAAAGCAAAAGAAGTGTTAGGAAAAATTGCTATGGTCGTAAATAACAAACCTGATTTCGAATTTTTAGTGGAAGGTCATACCGATTCTAAAACTATCAGTACAAGTTGTATTAAAGATAATTGGGACTTAAGTGTACTTAGAGCAACTACTGTAGTTAGAATATTACAAGATGATTTTGGAGTTTCTCCTGCTAGAATGACCGCTGGAGGTCGAAGTCAATATGTACCAAAATCTGCTAATGAAACTGCTGAAGGCAGGGCTAAAAATAGAAGAACTAGAATAGTTATTCTTCCAAAATTAGATCAATTCTATACCATGATTGAAGATGGTTTAAAAGATTCTGCAATTAATTAATTAAACTTTAAATGACTATTAAATTAAACCTTTATTCTCATTGAATAGAGGTTTTTTTTATGTCCAAAACTTTCAAATCGCATTTAATTAACAGAACAATAAAAGGTTATCATTCTTGATAGCCTTTTTTTTATATATCTAAACTACCTTTACCTTCCCTAATTAATTCGGGTTCATCGCCACAAAGGTTAATTACTGTAGATGGGATATTTCCTCCATATCCTCCATCAATTACCAAATCTACTAAATGTTCCCATTTTTCATAAATTAATTCTGGGTCCGTTGTATACTCCACTATTTCATCCTCATCATAAATAGAAGTTGAAATTATAGGGTTTCCTAATTCCCTCACAATAGCTAAAACAATTTCATTATTAGGTACTCGTATCCCTACTTCTTTTTTCTTTTTAAATGCCTTTGGTAAATTGTTATTTCCAGGTAATACAAATGTATAAGGTCCAGGCAATGCTCTTTTTAGTATTTTAAAGGTGGGTGTACTAATATTGTTTACATAATTTGATATATTACTAATGCTTTCGCAAACAAATGAGAAATTGGCTTTATCCAACTTCACCCCTTTTATTCTTGCCACTTTTTCTAACGCTTTATAATTAGTGATATCGCAACCTAAAGCATATACACAATCACTTGGATAGATAATTAAACCACCTTTTTTAAGAACAGAAACTACTTTTTTAATTTCTTCTGAATTGGGATTTTCTTCATATATTTTTATAAACGCCGCCATTTTGTATTATTGAATAACGATTGATTAATCTAGCACTTTCAATTTCGCAAATCGAAGCAGCAACTTTTTAAGCCCACCGTTGGCAAAATTAATTTCTGCCTTTGTATCAGCTCCTACACCTTCAATCTTTGTGATATTTCCTTTTCCGAATCTAACGTGTTCCACTATGGTTCCTACCGATAAATTAAGGTCTTTTAAATTTATGTTTTTTTCGGCAGTACTTGTTACCGGTTTAATTCTTCTTAGTTTTCTTAAATTATTGTTATTAGGTCCTGTTGGAGCTACTCCAGAAGTAGGTTTGCTCAACCTTAATTTACTTCGGTCTATATCATCAAATATATCAGCATCCAATAATGGTTTATAGCGACTTTCAGTGATTGGAGTTAAATACTCTACAAAGCTCTCATCAATTTCTTCAATAAAACGACTCGGTTCCGCATCAATCAATTTTCCCCAACGGTATCTAGATTGTGTATAGGTCAAATATGCTTGCTTTTCTGCTCTAGTAACTGCTACATAAAACAAACGTCGTTCTTCTTCTAAGTCGCTTCGAGTATTCATACTCATACCACTTGGAAATAGATCTTCTTCCATCCCAACAATAAAAACATAGGGGAATTCTAGTCCTTTTGCCAAATGCACAGTCATTAAAGCAACCTTGTCTTCGTCATTCGTTTCTTTATCTAAATCGGTAGCCAATGCTACATCTTCTAAAAACTCAGCCAATGAGCCAGTGGTATCTGCTATTTCTTTTTGTTCTTCAACAAAATCACGCATTCCATTTAAAAGTTCTTCAATGTTTTCTATACGTGCAATTCCTTCAGGGGTACCGTCTTTCTTAAGTTCGGTAAACAACCCTGTTTTTTTTACTACATGTTCTGTAATCTGAAAAACGTCATACCCTTCATTTAATATTTGAAAACTCTGAATCATGGTTACAAAATCTTGAAGTTTTGATTTTGCTCCTTTATTAATCTGAATTTCAATTTTATTCAAATGTTGCATGACTTCAAAAATGGAACGATTGTATTGATTCGCAACAACTGTTAATCGTTCAAGGGTAGTTTGTCCAATTCCTCTAGCTGGATAATTGATAACACGTTTTAGCGCTTCCTCATCTTTAGGATTGATCAATAAACGCAAATAAGACAATACATCTTTTATTTCTTTCCGTTGATAAAAACTTAATCCTCCATAAATACGATAAGGAATATCTTTCTTTCTAAGCGCATCTTCAATTGCTCTAGATTGAGCATTTGTACGGTATAAAATGGCAAAATTTCCATTGAGAAGTTGATGATTCATTTTAATTTCAAAAATGGTATTAGCGACAAACCTGCCTTCATCACCATCCGTCATACTTCGATTAACCAATATTTTTGAACCTTCATCATTAGCGGTCCAAACAATTTTATCCAATCGTGTTTTATTCTTTTCAATGATACTATTAGCAGCATTTACGATGTTTTTTGTAGATCGATAATTTTGTTCTAATCGAAATACTTTTACACCATCATAGTCTTTTTGAAAATTTAAAATATTATTAATATTAGCACCTCTAAAAGCATAAATACTTTGAGCATCATCTCCTACCACACAAATATTTTGAAACCGATCACTTAACGCTTTTATAATTAAATATTGGCTATGATTGGTATCTTGGTACTCATCTACTAATATATATCGAAACCGATGTTGATATTTTGCCAATACTTCTGGAAACCTAGTTAACAACTCATTGGTTTTCAACAACAAATCATCAAAATCCATGGCTCCTGCTTTAAAGCATTTATCTACATATAATTTGTATATATCTCCCATTCTTGGAACTTTTGCCATCGCATCAGACTCCATTAAATCTGGGTTATTTAAATATGCTTTTACAGTTATTAAGCTATTTTTATAAGATGAAATTCTAGAATAAACTTGTTTGTATTTATAAATATCTTTATCCAAGTGCATTTCCTTGATAACTGCTCTTATCACACTTTGTGAGTCTTGAGTATCATAAATAGTAAAGTTTGTAGGATAGCCTAATTTATCGGCTTCAAATCGAAGGATTTTAGCGAATACACTATGGAAAGTTCCCATCCATAAATTTTTAGCTTCGCTACTACCAACGATTCTAGAGATACGAGTTTTCATTTCTCGTGCTGCTTTGTTGGTAAAAGTTAAGGATAAAATATTAAATGCATCCACACCTTGTGACATTAAATACGCAATTCTAAATGTTAAAACCCTTGTTTTACCGGAACCAGCACCCGCAATAACAATCATTGCCCCATCCTTTTGTAGAACAGGAGCCAATTGAGCCTCATTAAGTTGTTTTAAATATTCTTGCACTATTGTTGGTCTTATCTTCTGAAGAAATTCGATGTGAAATTAAAGAAAATATAAAGAATATTTTTATGGTTTTTATATTTTTTACAAACAATTATTTTTAAAAAACCGCTATCGTTTTAAACTGTTTTATTCTTTGAGGATAATAATTTACGTTATGAATACATTTAAAAGTTCATTTTAATTAAATATCTTTAGCTAAATTATAAAAACCGCCAACATGAAATTTCAAAAACTACTCTTATTATTATTTTGTTCAGCCACCACATTTGCTCAAATGGATCAGCGCTTATTAAATGACATCAATAGTATTGAAGGAAAAGTTATTGATTGGCGTCATTATTTTCACGAAAACCCAGAATTGTCCAATAGAGAATTTAATACGGGTAAAAAAATAGCGGAACATTTAAAAGGTTTGGGTTTTGATGTAACAGAAAATGTTGCCCATACTGGAGTAGTTGGGATTTTAAAAGGCGATTATCCAGGGAAAGTAATAGCATTAAGAGCAGATATTGATGCGCTTCCTGTAACAGAACGAAATGATTTACCATTTAAAAGTAAGGTCACTACTACTTTTTTAGGACAAGAAACCGGTGTGATGCATGCCTGCGGTCATGATACTCACATTTCTATTTTAATGGGAGTTGCTGAAGTGCTTTCTAAACATAAAGATTTGCTTCATGGAACCGTAAAATTTATTTTTCAACCTGCTGAAGAAGGACCACCTCCAGGAGAAGAGGCTGGAGCATCATTAATGATTAAAGAAGGTGTTTTAAAAAATCCCGATGTTGATGCTATCTTTGGTTTACATATTGGTTCTGGCTCACCGGTTGGAACGATCACCTACAAACCAGGAGGAACGATGGCTGCAGTAGAACAATTCACAGTAAATATTAAAGGAAAACAAACTCATGGATCAAGACCATGGGGCGGTGTAGATCCTATTTATATTTCTGCAAAAATAATTGATGGCTTTCAAAGTATTATTAGTCGTGAATCTGACTTAACAAACGAAGCAGCAGTAATTACTGTTGGAAAAATAACAAGTGGTGTTCGATTTAATATCATACCTGAAAGTGCAGAACTAGTGGGTACCGTAAGAACTCTTGATTCAGATATGAGAGAAAAAATCATACGGCGTATGAATGAAATGGCTAGAGATATAGCTAAAGCTTATGGAGGCACTGCCGTTATAACATGGCAGAGTAATACCGTCATCACTTTTAATGATTTAGCGTTAACAGAACAAATGCTTCCTAGCTTAGAAGCTGCGGCAGGTAAAGATAATGTGCATCTTGTAAAGGCTACTACAGGAGGTGAAGACTTTTCTTATTTTCAAGAAGTAGTTCCAGGATTTTATTTCTTCTTAGGAGGAATGACACCTGGAAATAAAGAATCTTTTCCTCATCATACTCCAGATTTTTTAATTGATGACAGTAGTATGTTACTAGGTGTGAAGGTGTTTTGTCAATTAACTATGGATTATTTAACACCTAGATAATACACCTTAATAACAATAGTAGATCACAAAGAAAATACTCCGGTGTTATCGTAGAAGGTAACCAAATGACCTTTAGTAAGGAAGCTATTCGATTAATTAATGATACTGACTATAGAGATAGTGTTTATAAAGATACTTATGGATGGGAAGATTTAGGAAGGAGCTTAACGACTGTTGATTTGCAAAAAACATATTGGATAATGATCAATATGTATGGCGATGAAGAAAATAAAAATAAATTTTTGGAGTATATGATGGCGTATGATAAATTCATTCCATCGGATCAAATAGTTATTGCTGCTTTTTATACTTATGTTTTTTTTGACCCAAAAATCACAAAGATTGAAGATGGGAAACCTAATATTTATCGCCCAGATCTGTTCGAAGAGTACTTGAGACGTACCAAAGAAATCGCAGGTTATATTACTTATTTTAGGGAAGGGAATGCAGAACAGAAAATAAAGAATAAATAAAATGATTTGTATCCAAATTATTTTTTAGGATTTTCGTTTTTTAATTCGACTTAATCCTTCGGGTGTAATTCCTAAATATGAAGCAATCATATATTGGGGGACAATTTTAAGAATATCAGGTTCACTATTAATCAATTCCAAATAACGCTCCTCAGCAGTTTTAATAAAGAATGATTCGTATTTTTCTGAAATTTCTATGTATAATTTTTCAACTATACTTCTACTCAATTCTTGTAATTTTGGAAGTTGTTTATATAGCAAAAAGAGATCCTTTTTGTGTATTAATGTAATTGAAGAGTTTTCCAAAGCTCTAATATAAAATTTGGACTTATTACCTAAAAGAAAACATGGATAATTAGAAATAAAGTCATTCATAAAAAAAAAACCTCTTATATGTTCAACACCATCAATTAGGTAGAAGAAGTTAAAAAGACCTTTATCTACAAATCCAACATAATCACAAAAATCTTTTTCTTTTATAAAGTATTCCCCCTTCTTATAATGTTTTGTTATTAAAGACTCTGATAAAATTAACAATTCAGTTTCTGTTAACTTTATATGTTCAGAGAATGCATTTTTAATGTTTTCTTTCAAAATTTTAATTTTTTTTATTACAGGATTAACTATAGAAGAGCGCGAAAGTAATCTATTTATATTTCTTAACCCTGATCAATGTGCAGGATTTTTTAATGAACTATCATTGCATTTTTTTTTAAGTTTAAATTACACTTAATATTTTAACCTACCTACTTGGTTTATATATAGTTGAATTAAATTAGGAGGGCACACCTATTGTTTACAATTAGCAAAAAACACTTGTAAAAGTGAATATTATTGTTTTGAAATGATAAAAATTGAATTAATTTTGATTGGAACTAAATTATATTTTAAATGAGTATAAAACCTACACTAAAAAAATCAAAAATTGTATTGATTTTTTTAATCTTTTTAGCTAGTGCTTCCCCTGTGGCCTCACAAATAAAAAAGAACTCTTTAAAAAACATCTGGACCAATGTTAACAATTCAGATTCATTACGATTTGAAGCAATTGAAAATTATTATTATGGAAATACCTATGCCAAGCCAGATTCTGTTATCCCAGTCACTAAATACCATTACCAGTTAGCTAAAGAAAAAGGAACAGTTAAAGAGATGGCAAGTGCCCTTAATGAAAGGTCCTACGCCTACTATATAAAGGGGGATCTTAACACATCTACAGAAATACTACAACAGTCAATTAGTTTGTTTGAAAAGATCAACGAACCAAAAAATCTTGCGGCTATACAATCAAATCTTGGGAGTATATATATTGAACAAAAACAATACTTAAAGGCATTTAATTCTTTTAATGCCTCTTTAAAAATAGTAAGAGATCTAAAATTAAAAACATCTGAGGCTCGAATACTTATTGGAATTGGAGAACTCTACCTCCGTTTGGACGAGTTGGATTTAGCCATGGAGTATTTTGATGAATCACTTACCATTTGCATAGCCAATAAAATTTCCAAAAACAATCAAATTGGAACCCTATTTTTAAAAAAAGCAGAAATATATTTTAAAAAAAAGCAATACAATCAGGCCTTTGAGTATTCAAAAAAGGCAGTCAACGAATTTAAAAACACAAATAATAAGTTTGATTTATCTAAGTGTTATATGCTGCTTGCCAAAGCAAATAACAAATTGCTGAAAAAAGAACAAGCACTAGAGTATACAAACACTTCCTTGGCGATTAATTATGAAATAGATAATAATTCAAAAATTATTGAGGCGCTAATATTAAAATCGTATTTACTACTAGACTCAAAACCTATAGTTGCAAAAAATCAGGCTGAAGAGACCCTAGGGCTCATTAATTTAGAGACCAGCAATGAAATAAAGGCTGACTTATACAAACTATTATATCTGTGTTATAAAAGCAATAATCAATCAGGCAAAGCATTATCTATGATTGAAAAGCACACTGTTTATAAAGACAGTTTTCAATTAGAAAAAAATAAAATTCTAATTGTAAAAGAAACTATTAAGAGTGAATATGAAAATAAATTACAAGAAAGCAAGGCCATTAATGAAAAAGAGAGTGCAATTGTTAGTCTTACCTATACCTATAGGATTTACTTTATACTATCACTAACCATACTACTTGTCATTCTATTTGTATACGTGCTAAGGGTGAAAAACCTTAAAACCAGAAAAGAGCTGGACTCCTTGTTATTAGAAATTAACACGCTAAAAAGAAAAGAAAAATTAAACCTATTGTTAGATTCTAGTAATTTTGAACTAAACCAAGAGAGAATTCAGGAAAGTATCAACAGGAAACTCAACAAAACAGATTGGAGTGTATTAAACGTTCTTTTAGATAATCCAGAAGTAAGCAACAAAGAAATATCTGAAAAAGTATTCTTAAGCATTGACGGTATTGGTTCTTCACTAAGAAGAATGTATGTGTTTTTTGCAATCAAAGAGACCAAATACAAAAAAGTATTACTTATTAAAAGAGCAATTGAAATTTCAAAGGATGCTTAAAAAAATGAGAGATGATTTTCACAAATAGCTGTGAATTTAAATATTTCACGTGTTGCCGTGAAGTAGTTAACACAAAATTGTTGCACTTTTACACTATAAATAACAAACTACTTATACTATGAAAAATATTTTTCTTACCCTACTTATTATTGCAGGAGTTACACAAGTAACCCTCTCACAAACAGAAATACCATGCGAACAAAAAACGTGGGTAGTTAATGTTGGTTATATCGATCACATTAACATTTACCACTCTGGACACTATCTAACAATCCCTAGAGAAGAAAATGTGATTACTTGGACCGTTACAGATAGCCAGGGTGCTATTGTTGCTCAAGAAACCCTAATTGATCAGGACCGCTTCGATTTTTACCACGATATCCCTACTACAGGTACCATGAATATTTCTGCATTACTTATTAATGAGGTTGCTGGAGTTGCATGCTTTGTTGAAGATGTGTTATTCTGGGAAGAGACAGAGGTAATACCAGGTGTTTTTACATATAGATGGGAGTTTCTTTACGGGAACAACCCAATCTTAGGTGCTAATGATTTAATTGCACCCACTGTAGGCTTATATCCAAATCCATCCAATGATTTGATAAACATAAGTTTTGATAAGGATCAACTTCAAAAAATAGAATTGTATGATGTAACTGGTAAGCTTTTGTTTAAATCAGATTTAAACACCAATACCTATGCTTTGAATATTGCCAACTATCCATCAGGTGTTTATTTTGTAAGGGTTTTTAACCAAAATAATGTTTTCGTAAACAAACAGATTATTAAAAAATAATTTTTATTAATATAATGCACGTATAGCTTAGCTAAAAAAACAACTTTAAAAATTAATACCTGCTATTTAGCAATACATTAGTTATAGAATTACCAAAATATTTCCAAAAAAAAACTTATTTATTCTTCCTAAAAGATTTAAAAAACAAACTCTTAAGACTGAACCAGAAAGCAAAAATTCCTGGCAGCTTGGTTTTAGGAGATTTTCCTTTTCCAATACGCTGAATTTGAAGCTCGTACCAAGGCAATTCTACACCACCAAGTTGGTCTAAAAACTTGATACCAATTTTTGGGATCGGAGTTTTAAATCGTTGCACTGATCCGTCAAAAATTTGATTAGCCAAATTAGGATACAAGCAAAATGGTCTTGCCAAACCAACAATATCTAAACTGCCATCTTCCAAAGCTTTCTCCATTACCGAAACAGAACGAAACCCTCCCGTAAGTAGCAAAGGTGTTTTAATCAATTTTCGAGCTTTTTCAATATAATCTAGGAAATATGCTTCACGCGATATGGTACTTTTTTTTCGATCTCCCTGAATCATAGCTGGCCTCTCATAAGTTCCACCAGATATTTCAATTAAATCGATTCCCTCATTCCCAAGAAGTTGAATTACTTCCATAGATTCTTCTTCCGTAAATCCACCTCTCTGAAAATCTGCAGAATTAATTTTAATTCCTATCGGATAATCCGAGCCTACTTGACATCGAATTTCACGATAAATCTCTAAAACAAAACGCGCCCTATTAAAAAGAGAACCGCCCCATTGATCAGATCGAATATTGCTATTAGGAGAAAGACTGTCTCTTATACACATCTCCGAGCCCACGAGACCTCTCTACATCTCGTA
>OJFC01000170.1_pt1 | contig 12836 bp, 16 predicted proteins | sample 1594021 | NCBI WGS metagenome assembly OJFC01 (sample SAMN05416739, study PRJEB24817) | seawater metagenome | isolation source: Sea water | place: Canada:Atlantic | collected 2013-07 | reverse complement strand
GGTCTCGTGGGCTCGGAGATGTGTATAAGAGACAGACTTAGATCAGCCAGATGGACCCGAACGCATCGCCGATGCGATCAGCCGAGGCAAGGCCCTTCTCTGCGATGTGTTTCAGGACATCGACTTTTTCGCCCGCGCGAACCAGCCTCTCACTGAAATGCGCATCGAGCTGGGAGTTCGCGACAAGGTGACTTCGAACTGAACCTCACGATCTGGCGTGTCCGACGAGCCGATCAAACTGCGTGGCGAGCGGCCGGGGCGCGGAAATGGTCGTTACCATGGCATTATCGCTGATCGGGACCTGTCCCAGAAGGATCAGCCTGAAGACGATGTTCTGGTCAACCGATACCGGACACCTTCAATTGAGACAGCTCGTATTTGACCGGCGACAAGTCGCCATTGGCGGTGTGTGACCGGTCCTTGTTGTAGTAGCGAATATAATGCGCTACATCCAGCTTCATATGCTCGCGTGTCGGCTGTGTAACTCTCAATATCCAATCGTGCTTTAGACTTCCAAAGAATCTCTCGATGACTGCGTTGTCCCAGCAAGCACTCATATCGCCCATCGAGGGTCGAATACCAAATGATGCCAATAGGTTTTGGTAAAGCTTGCCGGTATATTGAGATCCACGATCGCTGTGAAATACCAACCCGGCCCTGGGTTGACGCAGGTTGATCGCCATCATTAGTGCTCGGCCAATGAGGTCGCTCGTCATGCGTTTGTCGATATGCCAACCGACAATCCGGCGAGAATATAAATCCATGACAATAGCGAGATACATCCAACCTTCATGGGTGCGTAAATACCTGATGTCGCCAGCCCACACCTCATCTTCTGATAGTGGATTGAAGTTCTGATTCAATAGATTATCTGCCACTCGATCGCTGTGTTTACGCTTGGTGGTTACCTTGTAGGCCACGCGTTGCTGCACTTTTAGTCCCAACTTTCGCATGAATGTTCGAGTGCGGTACCGACCGATCTGGAAGCCCTCTTCACGTAGTTTCTTCGACAATGTTCTCCTTTTCAGGCTGTTTCTGTTTGACTCAAACAGAGCCTTTGCACGACGATATAGCTGCAGTTCATCCGCTGAAATAATCTTAGCGGGGCGTTTGCGCCAAGCATAAAAGCAGGAACTACTGACACCCATTACTCGGCACAGTACCGTGACTGGAAATTCGGTGGCTTGTCGAGAAATGAAGCGATATTTCACTTCATTTCCTTTGCGAAGAGCGCGCTGGCCTTTTTTAAAATGGTTTTCTCCATACGCAGTTCTCGAACGTCTTTACGGAGTTCTTTGAGTTCAGCCCGCTCATCTTCTGATAGTGATTTACCCGACTTTTGATCTTCTAGCTGTCGTTGTCAGCGATACAAAAGATTGCTGCGGATACCAAGAGAATCAGCCGCTTTCTGCACGGAGTAGCCCTGATCAGCAATCAATGCGACAGCTTCTTCCTTAAATTCTCGTGGATACTGGCTGTAAGTGCGTTTCTCTGTCATAAACACCTCGATATGTGACGTCATTATCGTCTCTTATTGAAGTGTCCGGTACCATTGAACCAGAACATGGTTCAATGGTTCGATGGTTCGATGGTTCGATGGCTATTTGAGCTTAGACTCCACAAAAGTGGTCAAACTACCCACCGTGGCGAAAACATCGGCACTAATCTCATCATCATCAACCGTAATACCATATTGCTCTTCAAGACTGGCCAAGATGCCAATAACAGACATGGAATCCATTTCCGGTATTGCGCCCAAAACGGGAGTATCCGGGTGTGGCATGATGGCACCAACAGGAACACCCAGATTTGACTGCAGGATCGCGATGACATCTGACTGAATATCCATAACTCTCTTTATTACCGTTGAATGCGTTGTGTGGGAGAATGAAATGGAAATAGCAGCAATTACCCCCCGAATAGCACCATGCTAACCTTGCACCAAAATCTTCTCAAGGTAGAATTTTGACCCGAAACGCTTTCGCGGTGACCTTTAACTACAATAGCAGATGAATCTGTGTCTCCCAACGATGGAAATGATTTTCCTGAAACTCAGTGGGCGATGACAGATCTCGCGCCAAGACCACCAGCATTAGACGTCACAGTGGCCACACTTCCAATTTTACAGCTTCTAATTCTTCCCGATCTAACACAGATTTTAGATCTATCAACGTGGCACCTTCGTCCATCATCTCTCCATACTCCGCCACGCTCATTTGAAGGTATTGCGCATGCGGAACAGTAAGAATACCTGCCTGACAGCTCCTTAAACCCTCTCGTTCGCAAAGTGCTACCCCATACTCTGAAAGCGCCTCTGCGGCTTTCGCCAGAGGGTCGTGCGCTATTAGCTCACAACAGTACTCCGGCAGCTCATCGATAATATTCACCACTTTGGAGTTACGCAAGTCGGGGCATTTTTCCTTAAATGTCAGACCCAATACTGCAATCTTCGCGCCGCTAACCCGGTGGCAGTGCTGCACCAATAGGGTGTGGCTAAGCAAAAATTTCTTCAGTTACAAATACGATTACCGAATTGAATGGCTGGAGTTCACTGCAATTCTTGCGAGCGGCAAGACCGACATCCCTGAAATATCGCCCGCGCTTTGGCCAACCTAGCCAAAAGCCCAGGAGGAGTCCTCTGGAGCGAAAACGATGCCGGACGTTTCACTATTGCTGCCAACTGGAATGTGCCAACCTCTCCAGCGGATATCAATTTAAGCGACCTGCCCGAATGGCTACGAACCAATGAATGGATTATTGATCTATGAGAATGGCAAAGTGATCCAGACATATATCGAAATCTCGCACTGCCCTCGATGATAAGTGCTATTGCTAACGCGTGGCTGATTATACCGCTTTTATTTGGCGACAAACTGCAAGGCATTGTGTTGCTTCGCGAATCTTAGCTCGCAGGAGACCTCAAGAATATTCTCGCGCAACTTTCTCTGATCATTGCAAATGCAAAAAAGCATAAGAGAAATCCTGAATTTATTGATGACATGGTTGATACCGTTAGCAATACGGTGGACCGAATGAGCAAACTAATGACGCAATTGCGCAACGAGAGATTGCGGGCACAACAACAAGAATTCAAACTGATAGAATTGCTGGAAAACGCTGTGGATAACGGCACGGGAATGGATAATCAGTTTATCCGACACCGTCTGTTCAAGCCCTTCGACTCCACATAGGGCCTGACAGGTAGGGGTATAGACGTATTTGAGGGCCGCGATTTCATCCATAGTCTGGGGGGTGAAATAAGCGTGATAAGGGGCTACAAAGCCAATTACGCTGGGCCTTTGATGACTTCGAGGTGACTATCGCTGGCGATCGCGCGGAAGCTATTAGACAGGTGCATCGTATCGAACCGAATGTCGTTTTACTGGACTTAGGCTTGCCGCCCGATCCTGGCGGTGTCACCGAGGGACTCACTACCCTGAGTGAAATTCTTTCACTCACACCTGTAACCAAAGTCATCATTCTTACCGGAGATGATAATTACGCCAGCGCAGTCAAATCCATTGCACAGTGCGCCTATGACTTTCATCAAAAACCCGCTGACCCCCAAATGCTGGCTCTACTCGTGGACCGCGCCTACCACATGAACGCACTAGAGCTCGAAAATCGCAGACTCCAGAATCATAATCAGAACATGCCTTTAACGGGGATCATTACAGCCAGTCCCCAAATACTCAAAATCTGTCGTACGATTGAAAAAATAGCCACTTCAGACATTACCTCATTAGTATTGGGAGCAGGCGGAACCGGCAAGGAACTCTGCGAGCATGCGCTACGCGAGTTGAGCCCACGAGCTAACCATTCATTCGTGGCGATCAACTGTGCCGCGATACCGGGGAATCTACTAGAAAGTGAGCTTTTCGGCTACGAAAAGGTACTTTTACCGGTGCAGTGAAACAGACATCAGGGAAGATTGAGTATCCGGATAAGGGCACCCTATTTCTGGATGAAATTGGGGACCTGCCCATGGAACTACAGGCTAAAATTTTGCGCTTTCTACAGGAAAGAGTGGTAGACCACATTGGAGGGCGCAAGGAAATTCCCGTGGATGTACGTATCGTCTGTGCCACACACCAAAACTTGGAAGACTTGATTTCAAAGGGTCTGTTCCGCGAAGACTTATATTACCGTATTAGTGACATTGTGCTCGAAATACCAAGTCTCAAGGAGCGTGAAGGCGACACTCTTCTATTGGCCAAATCATTTCTCAACCGGTGGAACAAGGAATATAGCAGCTCGGCAAAATGCTTTTCCGCTGGAGCTATCGCGGCTATGGCTACCTATGACTGGCCAGGCAACGTGCGTGAACTGGAGAGCCGCGTAAAACGCGGGGTAATTATGGCAGATAAGCGCTGAGGGCCTCGAATTGGCCAGCAGTAAGGAAGAGTCCATTCCGGAAACCCTCAAAGTGATACGACACAAGGCGGACTATACTGCTGTGCTTCAGGCCATGAGCCATACCAACCAAAATGTAACCGAAGCAGCCAATGTGCTGGGAACTACCACGCCAACCCTATACAAACTACTGGAACGTATGGGAATACAACACTAGACACCCGGGCATTGTCTTTGGCCCATATTCATCGCACAATCCATTCTATAGTCATGCTTCAATTAAGTTATAATAAAGACCTCTTTTAGACGAGTTCTCCCCATCGATTTCATCGCAATGCCAGACCTGATTCATCAGTCTATTCCCCACAGTGCGCAGGTCACGCCAGACGCACCCGCGCTGCTGTTTAAGGACCAGACATTCACCTACAGGCAGGTGCAACACAGGGTGGAGCAGGCCGCCAGCGCACTATTGGGTCTAGGAATCGGGCCTGGAGAGAGGGTTGCGGTGTATCTACCGAAGCAACCAGAAGCCGTGTTCAGTCTGTTTGGCGCCGCGGCAGCCGGAGCCTGTTTTGTGCCCATCAACCCGCTACTTAAACCGCATCAAGTCGCGTATATCCTTACCCACTGCGGTGTCAAAGTATTGATTACGTCTGCCCCACGCCTGGCTTTACTGGTGGGGGTATGTGATACCTGTCCTGATCTACACACGATCGTTCTGGTAGGAGATCAGTCGCCAGAAGAGGCGGCCCCGCTCCCACAACGGCTTATGGGCTACAAAGCGTTTTGTGACTTATCCGGTGACAACCTGGAACCGCACCACCGTATCGACACCGATATGGCCGCTATCTTGTACACCTCAGGCAGTACCGGCAACCCCAAAGGTGTAGTCTTGTCCCATCGCAACATGGTGGCCGGAGCACACAGTGTCACCGGTTATTTGGGTAATTCCTCTGCTGACCGCGTACTTGCGGTGCTACCTCTTAGCTTCGATGCGGGGCTCAGCCAGCTCACCACGGCCTTTTCAGTAGGTGCTGCCGTCGTCCTGATGGACTACCTACTGCCCCGCGATGTACTGCGGGCGGTGGTGCGCTATGGGATCACTGGTTTAGCGGCAGTACCGTCACTTTGGAATCAGCTCAAAGAGCTTGAATGGCCAGTCCAAGCAACACAATCACTGCGTTACATCACTAGCACGGGTGGTGCCATGCCAGTATCAACTACCCGGACGCTGCAACAGATCCTGCCGTCGACCGATATTTTCTTGATGTACGGCCTCACTGAAGCCTTCCGTTCAACCTATCTGCCTCCAGATCAGGTCAATGTTCGCCCACATTCAATCGGCAAAGCGATTCCCAATGCTCAGATCCTAGTGATTAACGCAGAAGGCAAGGAGTGCGCGCCCAACGAACCTGGTGAACTGGTCCATTGCGGCGTACTGGTGAGCCTGGGTTACTGGAATGATCCCGATGAGACAGCTGAACGCTTCAAGCCCTGTCTGTATAGCTTGCCCAAGATGGCCTCCACAGAATTGGCCGTATGGTCTGGCGACCAGGTCATGAAGGATGAGGAAGGCTACCTTTACTTTATCAGCCGCAACGATGAAATGATCAAGACGTCTGGCTATCGGGTGAGTCCCACTGAGATAGAAGACATTATCCACGGCACTGGCCTGGTCACCGAAGCAGTAGCTATGGGATTACCCCATGCTGCACTCGGTCAAGCTATACTGCTGGTCGTTACTCCTGCTCTAGGTGCGAAGGTAGATGACGCCCTAAAAAATGCAGTGTTAAGTCGCTGTCGCAGAGAACTGCCGAATTTTATGGTGCCCGCAATGGTCACCGTGCAAGACACTCTGCCCCATAACTCCAACGGTAAAATCGACCGACGCATGCTGTGTGAACAGTATAAAACTATGTTTCAGGATGATTCGCCATGAGTAATATAAAAGGTATGGCTGAAACACCAAAGCATGCACCAATGAATCAGTTCGAAGTCGCAGATAATTGCCTGCGAATAGGCGGACAAACGCTTGTCGATATCGCTAGGCAGGTGGGTAATACTCCCTTTTATGCCTATGACCGCAAGGTAATGCGCACGCAGGTAGAGCAGTTGCGCGCTGCGCTGCCGGCTGAAATCCACTTGCACTATGCAATGAAGGCCAACCCCATGCCTGAGGTCGTACGGTATCTGGCAGGAATTACTGAGGGATTGGACGTGGCTTCTGCAGGCGAACTCAAGGTAGCCCTGGAGGCTGGCGCTAAACCAGCCAACATCAGTTTTGCCGGCCCAGGGAAATCAGATGCCGATCTACAAGCTGCGGTGGACAGCGGGGTGATCATCAACATGGAGTCTAATGCTGAAATGCTGCGTATCGCGGCACTGGCTGAGGGGAAGCCCATCCGCCCCCGTGTCGCTATTCGTATCAATCCCGATTTTGAGCTCAAGTCGGCTGGCATGAAAATGGGCAGCGGTCCCAAACCCTTTGGGGTAGATGCCGAGTGCGTGCCAGCAATGCTGGAGACCCTCGGAACACTGCCCTTGGAATTGATTGGATTTCACATTTTTAGCGGCTCACAGAATTTGCGTGAGCAAGCCATTATCGAAGCCCAAACTAAGACCTTCGAACTCGCCTTCCGTCTCGCCCAATTCGCCCCGTCACCTCTGCGTTGGCTCAATATCGGTGGTGGTCTGGGCGTGCCCTACTTCCCTGGAGAGCAACGTCTGGATTTAGGCTCCATCGGCGCCAACCTATCGTCTCTGATCGAGACCGCCCGGGAAAAGCTTCCAGGAGCAGAAATCGTAATGGAACTGGGCCGTTATCTCACAGCCGAAGCGGGTATTTACGTCTGCGAAGTGGTTGATAGAAAGGTCTCTCGTGGGCAGACCTTCCTTATCACCAATGGCGGCCTGCACCACCATCTCGCTGCCTCGGGAAATTTCGGACAGATCATTCGGAAAAACTATCCCTTGTGCCTGGGTAATCGAATATCTGCGGATGCACTGGAGGAGGTCAACGTCGTGGGGCCGCTGTGCACACCACTGGATGTGCTGGGCAATAAGGTTATTCTGCCGCGGGCGGGTCCGGGAGACCTCATAGTGGTGTTTCAGTCCGGCGCGTACGGATTCAGCGCCAGTCCCAAAGATTTCCTGAGCCACCCTCATCCGACAGAGATTTTGCTCTAGATTCTCGGCACACTGCCATTGTGCATGTTGGCGAATCATCCCTTGGCCCTAGGTAGCCACAATCCGTCTTTCTAATCAAACGTCGTTATTGCCCTGAGCATCGTTGGATTCATCAACTCAGGTTAGAGCCTGCTCTAACCCATAAATGTCAGCAAATTGAACACTTTCTGAGTGTTGTGAGTTTTTCAAATACCACCAACCCATTAAGTTGTTGTAAAATAAGGTGATAGCGGAATTGGCTCGAATATTGCCGTGATAGATTAGGTTCGTATTGATTAGGCTTCCGCTATAAGTATTTATAGGGCATTGTAGATAATGGATCTATATTAATCAGTCTCGGTATAGCGGGCTCCGCGGCTATTGTCATCGCCGCCTATGTCGTCGCTGTGGCGTCCCGAAACTACGCTCCACAAGATAAGAAGCGTAATGCGATGGGGTCCGCTAAGCCGGCGCTGCGCTTGGTACCAAGTCGCTCCATAGATCACCGGAATGGCAAGCCGGTGACATGTCCTCTCGCCGCCAACGGCATTCTTGTGGCCAACGATCGCCGCACACTGATCGGCGGGCAGCAGCCTGAACTTCACCACATTGCCAATGGACGCTGCCAGCTAAGAACATAAGCTCGCTGAGCCTGTAACAATAGGCATTTTTGGGCAAAACTACGAAACCTTGGAACCAATCTGCTCTTTCTTGAGCTTCTGTATACGTTCCAACTCACTCTTGTAGGTAGCGGTGACCTTCTCCACGCCAGAATCTGTTAGGCCCCCGCCATTTCCACCAAGAGCATAGGTCGTATAGTAACCAGAGGCTGACATCAGGCCATGGGCAACCATCTTAATATCGACACCCTCATCCTTAATACTATTGGCAAGGTCGATAAAACGGTTCAGGCACTCAATATTAATTTGATGATCGGTTTTGATGTCTGTCTTGCTCATGGCTAATCGCGGCTCTTAGTTCATCGTGTATAAAGTATAACATTTTACCATTTATTATCACGTTTGGGCTAATGTTCCGGTGTGACACCGCTACTGCGGTATACTCCATCGCCATGAGCAATGCCCGAAAAATATTACAATCTGTCTTTGGCTACGGATCTTTTCGAGAACCCCAAAGCGAAATCATTCAGACCATCATCGAGGGGGGTGATGCCCTTGTATTAATGCCCACAGGTGGAGGGAAATCCCTCTGTTATCAGATTCCCGCTTTGGCCAGAGACGGATGTGGCATCGTTATCTCTCCCCTGATCGCCCTGATGCAAGACCAGGTCAGTGCCATGAGGCAACTCGGCGTTCGCGCGAGCTTCCTTAACTCTGCGCTAGACGTGAGAGCAGCACGGGCAGTAGAAGAGGATCTACTGTCCGGCAATCTTGATCTACTGTATATCGCCCCGGAACGCCTGACGCAGGAACGCTGCCTGGCTCTACTGCAGCAGGCTGATATAGCGTTATTTGCCATTGACGAAGCACATTGCGTTTCCCAATGGGGACATGATTTTCGCGCTGACTACCTGAAATTAAGTCTTTTGCATCAACATTTCCCCAATATTCCACGGATAGCCCTTACCGCCACAGCGGACGCGCGCACACGCGCCGAAATTATTATGCGACTGGATCTGAGCAGGGCCAGACAGTTTATTGCCGGCTTTGATCGACCCAATATCCACTACCGTATCGCACTCAAAGACAACCCCCGATCGCAGTTGCTGCGTTTTTTGCAGGATGGGCATCAACAGCATGCCGGGATCGTCTATTGTATGTCCCGCAAAAAAACCGAAGAAATCGCGCTTTGGTTGCAAGGCCAGGGGTTTAACGCCCTGCCCTATCATGCAGGTCTACCCTCTGATACTCGGGCTGACCACCAGACGTGTTTCCTGCGCGAAGATAGCATTATCATCGTTGCCACCATCGCTTTTGGCATGGGGATAGACAAACCGGATGTGCGCTTCGTCGCACACATGGATATGCCCAAAACGGTTGAATCCTATTATCAGGAGACAGGTCGCGCTGGCCGGGATGGCGAACCCTCTGACGCATGGATGATTTACGGGCTGCAGGACGTAATTAAACTGCGACAAATGATGGCCTCCTCCGAGGGTAGTGAAGAACACAAACGGGCAGAGCAACACCGTTTGAATGCCATGCTCGGCCTGTGCGAAATCACCACCTGCCGGCGTGAGGCCCTACTGAACTATTTTGGCGAACCCCAGCCCAAGCCGTGCGGTAACTGCGACACTTGCCTTGAACCGATCGACACCTGGGATGGCACCGATGCGGCCCGTAAGGCACTCAGCGCTGTCTATCGCACCGGACAGCGCTTCGGAGTCAATCACCTGATCGATGTATTGCGCGGGGCAGAGAATGCAAAAGTATTGCAGTTTGATCACCATCATCTACCCATCCATGGAGTTGGAACGGCACTGAACAACAAGCAGTGGCGCTCGGTGTTCAGACAACTCGTAGGCCGGGGATACTTGAACGTCGACATGGAGCGTTTCGGCGCACTGCGCCTGGAGGAGAAATGTCGTCCATTATTACGCGGCGAAGAGGCGATAATGTTGCGCCGCGAAACCACAGCTAAAACGGCACGACAGCAAACCAAAACGGCACTGCCCAGCGATATCGATATTACACTCTGGGAAGCACTGCGAGAATGCAGACGCGAATTGGCAGAGGAGCAAGGTGTTCCCCCTGTCTCTTATACACATCTCCGAGCCCACGAGACCTCTCTAATCGGTTAATTTCAACGCCTAATTGTCAGCGAGGTCACCAGTGTGAGCAAAAAAATACCCCGATCCAATAATGATGATTACAGCCTCGATATCATAGGCGAGCGTCAGGCCTTCATAGAAGAGAACACACCCGCAAAACTCGAGCACACTAAGCAATTTTCGTTCGATCCTGCCGAGATGGCAGGAAATATCGAGAATATTTTTGGGGTGGCCCAAATTCCCATCGGTCTAGCGGGCCCATTACTGGTCAATGGTGAACATGCCAAAGGCGAGTTTTACGTCCCCATGGCGACTGTAGAAGGCACAATGCTGGCCAGTTACAACCGGGGCATGCGCGTTATCAGGGAAAGCGGTGGCGTCATCACCACCGTATCGGGCGAGGCCATGCAACGAGCACCTGTCTTTGTTTTCCCCAGCGCGAGGGAAGCGCGCGACTTCGGACTCTGGCTGGATGAACACTTTGAACACATCAAGGCAAAAGCAGAATCAACCACCTCTGTGGGCAAACTGAATGAGATCGAGCACTACCACGCCCATAATATGGTCTTTACACGCTTTGATTACAGCACAGGAGACGCTGCAGGACAGAATATGACTAGCAAGGCCACATTCGCTGCCTGTGAGTGGATCAATAAAGAGTTCAAAGCATTATCCCACTACCTGCTGTCGGGAAACTTCGATACGGAAAAGAAAACGTCTTCCGTCAATATGCTAAAGGGACGCGGCAGAAGAGTCACCGCAGAGATCACCATCCCGGCCGACGTGATGAAAAAAAACCTGCGCATTTCGCCGCAGCAAATGCACTATGGACAAGGTATTAGCAACCTGAGTGCTTTTTTGACCAACTCGTCCAACAACGCTGCCCACCCTGCCAACGGTCTCGCTGCTCTCTACCTTGCGACTGGACAAGACGTCGCCAATATAGGCGAGTCCAACCAATGCTCACTTATAACAAGGTCACTCGTGATGGAGACTATTATTTTTCCATTACGCTTCCCGCTTTGATTCTTGCCACCTACGGGGGCGGCACTGCCCTGCCCACTCAACGAGAATGCCTGCAGATAATGGATTGTTTTGGCCCAGGTAAGGCTCTAAAATTGGCAGAAATCGCCGCCGGACTGGTGTTGGCGGGGGAAATTTCACTGAGCGCTGCGGCTAAGATTGACAAGGAAACTCGCACCAACGAATGGGTTGACGCACATGAAAAACTGGGACGCAACCGCTAGTAATTCCGCACCGCTACCCACGATGGATCCCATCGCACCATGAGCCTGAAAATATCGAACCAGGTGAGTATTCCAATGGCGGATATTCAGTTTCAGGCTATACGCGCGCAAGGTGCAGGGGGACAGAATGTCAACAAAGTCTCCTCGGCCGTTCACCTTCGGTTCGATGTCGGAGCATCGTCATTGCCAGAAACGTACAAAGAAAGCCTGAAGAAAATCAATGACCGGCGTATTACCAGCGATGGCATCATTATCATCAAGGCTCAACGCTTTCGCAGTCAAGAAAAAAATCGTGGCGATGCGCTAGAGCGTTTAAGTGCATTAATAAGAGCCGCCAGCGTGACACGTCAAAGACGTAAACCTACCAAGCCCACTCGCAGTAGTCAGAGAAAGCGAGTGGACAGTAAAACAAAACGCGGACAGCTCAAATCCCAACGCGGCCGAGTGGACTCTGCCAACCTCTAAGCTAACGACCATCGGAGTTCAGTTATGCACAACAACAGTGAATCTAACAAAAGAATCGTCACGCACTTTTTTGATGCACTAAACCGTGGGGACGTCCCGTTCATCGTTGATGCCTATGCCGCCGACGGGTGCGTCCAAACTATGGGCAACACACTGATATCCGGCGTTTTTTCGCGTGAACAGGTGGCGGCTTCGGCAGGCGGGATTTTTGACGTATTCCCCGATGGGCTGACCTTTACAGTTCTGAGCATGGTCGGCGAAGGAGACAAGGTCGCTGTCGAAGCGAGCAGCGAGGGAAAACATATTTCCGGGCAGATCTATAGCAATGAATACCATTTCCTGTTCGAGTTCCAATCAGGTAAATTAATCAGACTAAAAGAGTACATGGATACCGAGCGCGTCACGGATGTCCTGTGCGGAGGACAGCGCCCGCTAAACGCGATATAAAAAGTGTAACCGCAGCTATTAACCCGTCAGTCACAAGGAGACAGCCTATGCAACGTCGCGAATTATTAAAGGGAGTCGCCCTGAGCGGCCTGATCGGAAGCATCCTTGCGCCGACAGTGGCTGCCGTAGCTCAGGGGAAGCCCGACAGCGCTGCTGCGAAAGCGTTGGCAGAACTGCAACAGGCGCTGGACAACCTGGAAATCGCATTCACAAGCCCCGAATGGAAGTTGCGTACGCCGCAAGATTTCGCAGAGGCGCACCGCGTCATGCTCCACGTACTCATGCACGCGCTGCAGGCCTGGCTCGAAGCGGATCCTGCCAGACCGTTCTTTACCCCGTTTATCAATCAACACAAGAAAATGCTGGGAGACAACCCGGATGCAAGATATTACTCCTGTCTCTTATACACATCTCCGAGCCCACGAGAC
>OJFC01000166.1_pt1 | contig 12897 bp, 10 predicted proteins | sample 1594021 | NCBI WGS metagenome assembly OJFC01 (sample SAMN05416739, study PRJEB24817) | seawater metagenome | isolation source: Sea water | place: Canada:Atlantic | collected 2013-07 | reverse complement strand
CGTATGTCATCTCTTTCAAACACAGTGTTTGCAAAGGCCATCAAAAAGTAAGCATCCGTGCCCGGCTTAATAAATAGATGCTGGTCAGCCGCTTCCGCAGTGGCCGTGCGGCGTGGATCAATCACCACACACTTACCACCGCGCTGCTGAATATCCATCATGGCACGCCTCACATCCGGTGTGCCTAGAATACTGCCCTGCGACACAAGAGGATTTGCCCCCATGCATATAAACAGTTCTGTGCGTGATAAATCTGGGACGGGGAACAACCACTCGTGACCAATTAAGCCCCAGCAAACCCGCTGCTGCGGCATCTGATCGACTGTGCCGGCAGAGAAAAAACGTTCGGTGCCAATTGCAGTCATCAGTGCTTGCAAGTAGACACCTGCGGCAAAGTCATGCCCGAGTGGATTGCCAACGTATATCGACAGCGCATCTTTTCCATGTGTATCGCGGATGTGGGAGAACTTCGCCGCAATGGTATCAAGCGCTTCATCCCAGGAGATTTCTTGCCAGCCATCGGTGGTTTTTTTTACCGGGTGGCGTAAGCGCTCGGTATCTTCATAGATATAGTTGAAAGCCTGTGACTTTGCGCACACATAACCTTTTGAGCGATGATCGTCAGGGTCGCCCTTTATGGACACGATTTTTTTTTGATCGCGGTCCACTTGCATAATCAGGCCACAGCAGGCTTCGCAGGTAGGACAAATTCTTCGCAGCGTTTCAATGTTGTCAGACATCTTTAATCCTTTTTATATTACTAGCGGTGGCAGCGCGCAACAGTAGTTGCTCCAGAACAAAGGGTAATAGACTCTGTCCGCCGGGTGGGGAGTTTCGCAGCACTAGCTCAATGCGGCGCGTGTCTTCGCGGCTTAAGTACTGTAATTCAGGGGCAACCAAGGCAGCAATATTGTCGCCATATGCTTCGGCTAAAATGCAATCCATAACAATGGCTTGGCTCAATATTGAAGACGTGCTGCTTAATTCCGCGTCTTCAAGACCGGCCTGTTCGAGCACTCCTACCAGTTGTGCCTGTATGCGTAACCATTGGCTGGAAACCTGTCGGCGTTCACCTACCAACTTGGCTATTTGCGGGTATAAGCTGAAGTGAGTCTGTACTTGCGACACCCATTGCCTGACTTTGCCTTGCCAATCAGGAGCCGTCAATTGCAATGTCAGCCTGGCTAGAACCAACTCGGATATGCCCAACAACAGATCGTCGCGGTTTTGAATATGGGTATACAAGGACATTGGCGCGACATTCAATTGGCGGGCAACACCGTTTACGGACACTTCCGAGATGCCGCTTTCCAGTAAGCTTAAGGCTGCTAAAAGCACCTGCTCACGAGACAACCGCGCTGGCCTACCCCGCTTTACAGGCGCTGCGGTACTGCCCATGCCCCACCTCTCATTTTGCACTGATATCACTACTGTTTGATTTAGCGTATAGCATACGTTAATGTATCGAAATGTCGCTGTCAAATGACCCTAGCGTCGTCGGCCCTATATCAAGGATGCAAAAAATGGTCACCACAAAACGCACGTTTTGCTCCCTCTGCGAATCTTTCTGTGGCCTTGAAGTAGACATAGAAAACAACAAGATTGTCGACATTCGGCCAGACAACGACCATGTTGTCACCCAAGGTTATGCGTGTGTTAAGGGCACCAAATTTGATTCGGTGCAACACAGTCCAGATCGCATAACAGAACCACAGAAGCGCGTAGGCAATGAATGGCAGTCCATTGGCTGGGACCAGGCCTTAACAGAAATTGCCGATAAAATGGCACGGCTTAAGCGAGAGCATGGAGCGCAATCTGTAAGCCACTTTGTGGGAGCGCCCGGTGGTGCAAATTTACTAGCACCCATATTTAGGGGTGAGCTGTACAAAGGGCTGGGCTCAAATCGCATGTATGGTACGGGCACCTGCGACACCATGAATAAATTTCGTGTCAACGGCGATATGTATGGCTCACCGATGCGGCTGGCTTATCCGGATGTCGACCATACCCAATTTATGATGATTCTCGGAGCCAACCCGCTTATCTCTGGCAATACCCTTTATCACTTGCCCCGCTCGCGTGAACGTTTTGGAGGTATTATTCAGCGCGGCGGTCGGGTTGTATTTATTAACCCCCGACGAATCGAAAGTGCGGGTAACGCCGAGCACCTATTTATTCGCCCCGATACCGATGTGTATTTCTTAGCCGCCTTCTGCAATGAGATCATTCAGCGCGATGCAGTGGCACATGAGCGCATTGAAAGAACTATGAAGAACTTCGATGCGCTGAAACAAACCGTATCGCCATGGACACCGGAGCGACAAGCAAAGGTTACCGGCATCTCTGCATCTGCTCTCATCGATCTGGTAGACAGTTATGTGAGCGCGGGCGCCGCGGCACTGAATATGGCGACCGGTGTTAATCAGGGTCGCAGCGGCACACTGTGCTATTGGCTGCTGGAATCGATCAGTGCCATCTCCGGCAACTTCGACCGCAAAGGCGGCAATTTGATCGGTGAGGGTATTATTGATTTCGCAAGCCAAGCAAAAGACGACCCACAAATGAAGCTGGGGTTTCACCGTGAAGATGATCTTCCTACTGTGAGTGGGCAGCAGGCTGCGGGTATGGTCGCCGATGATATTCTCAATGGGCACGTGCGAGGTATGATCGTTGAGGCCTCGAATCCTTTGTTAGCGTGTGGCAATCCGGATGGACGCCTGCAGCGGGCGATGGGCGAATTGGATCTGCTGGTGAGCGTAGACCTATTTCGTAACGAAACAGGTAATCTCGCGCACTACATATTGCCCGCAACCACATGGATGGAGCGAAGCGGCATGCCTTATGCTTTGCAGTCTTTTGTCGGCTGCACGGCAACTCCGTATTTGTATGCCTCAGGGCCCGCGCTGGAGCCGCCTCCCGGAGTGCGCCACGAATGGTGGATCTATGTGCGCCTAGCAGACAAGCTGGGTGTCACGCTTTTCAATAATAAATTTATGAGCGGATTTCTCAAACTGGCGGCAAAATTTGCCTATACGCGCTTTGAGTTTATCAAGGTGCCAGAGCTGATAATCAATGGGATGCTGAAAAAAGCCGGCCAACCAAGCCTTAAGCGTATGCTGAAAAACCACCCCCATGGCATTCGCCTGCCTGATAATGAGGGTGATAATTTTCTCGGTACTGACAGGGTGCTGACCGAGGACGGTCTGGTTGACCTTGCACCTCAACCCTATGTGGATCGATTTAACAGCGCTATCGAGGATCTCTATCAGGAAGAGTTAAACAGCTTGGGTAGAATGAAACTGATTGGCAAGCGTGAGGTGAAACGCATGAACAGCTCGTCTGCAAACTCCCCTCGACTGGTGAAGGACGGCACCAACTACGCCTATCTCAGCCCTCAAGACGCCGACCGCATCGGTATAAATACCTTGGAGCTAGTCGATGTTACCTCGAAGTTTGGGAAAATAACTATTCCTGCAAAAATCACTGATGAGATGATGCCTGGTACCGTGGCTATTCCCCAGTGCTGGGGGCACGAAGATGCTGATGGCTTACGGCATGCGCAGCAACATCCGGGCGTAAACTCAAATTTACTTGCAGGCGATGGTCGCGACAATATTGAAGAGTTGTCTGGAATGTCTCATTTGTCAGGTATTATCGTCGATATCGTAAAATCCCGCCGACCGGCGCTGCCATCGAGCGGCAGCGCTAGTTCAGGTTCTACTGCAGTTTAAATGCGATAGACGTGTCTATGGCGACGCAGAGTCCAGTGATCGTTGTGATCTGACGCTGCACATGGCAGGTGGTATATCTTGCGGCCGCTAAGCATTCAAATGGAGTCCAAAATAATGGCTGATCACGACATTTTTCTGTCAATCCGAGGTGAGTATGGGTAGCCAAATAGCTGAATTGCTGATCGATATCGAGGCGCAGCTACGCCAGCTAGGGCAGTGGGATAAAGTACCTCCTGAGGCCGACGCTCTGGCCTCAGAGCAGCCTTTTTGTGTGGATACATTGCGGCTACCACAGTGGTTGCAGTTTGTTTTTTTACCCACCCTTTACGCAATGCTGGAGGAGTCGCAAGATCTGCCTCAGGGCTGCGGGATTGCGCCGATGGCAGAAGAATACTTTCGCGGAACCGGCCTTTTTAGCAGCGAATTAGTGGCCACTCTGGTGAGGGTAGACGAGTTGTTATCCTAGGAACACTAGGCAAAAAAGTATGTATCTCGATAGTATGTGGGAGATAGCTGACCTCCATACTGAATTATGGTAACGTCATTCGTTTAATAATAAATCATCTGTGAAACCGAATATGCAGCCGAAACCTTTTGTTAAATATGTATTACTGTCTCTTGTTATACGTCGAAGGTCGATTGCTTTTAGGAAAATAATATTGGGGGTGTTTCTGTGTCTGCCCCTTTGGGTGCATGCTGGCGGCGCGGTCGTGGGGCAGGAAGCGCCTGCTGTGCGCTTGCCTGAATTATCGGGTGGCGGGGACGTGACCCTAGAGTCCTTGCGCGGTAAAGTAGTGTATCTGGATTTCTGGGCTTCTTGGTGCGGTCCCTGTCGAGTCTCCTTCCCTATTCTGGAAGCATTGGCGAGCGAGTTGGGCCCCGACGGTTTTGAGGTGCTGGCGATTAATGTGGATGAAGTGAAATCGGATGCGCAGGAATTCCTATCTGATGTTCCAGTGAGTTACCTTGTGGTGCGTGATGCGGAGGGCGTCTCGCCACAAGCTTACGGAATTCTGGGGATGCCTACGGGCTATCTTATCGACCGAGAGGGCGTGGTTCGCGAAATACATCAGGGCTTTCGAAAAAGTGATGGTGATCAATTGCGGGCCGAAATTGTTAAGCTGTTGGGAGAATAATAATTTTAAAATTTATGACAGGAATTTTATTGGTTATCGTGATTTGCGGTTGCGAAACGGTGCAGCCCTGGGAGCGTGGGATCCTTTCCAAAGATGAAATGCAGTGGCAGCCTAATGTGATGGAATCGCGGCTGCGTAATCAGGTTTACGCAAGTAAGGAAGCCTCGTCGGGCGGCACGGGAGCCGCTGGCGGCGGCTGTGGGTGTAACTGATGGCGTCTCGTAAGGACGATCTCAATAAGACACTGGCCGCACTCACTTCGAGCGCTTTTTTGCTGCCTGCTTATCAGAGCGCTATGGCCGATGCGCCGCCGGAATTTACTGAAATAGGCATGCGCTACAGTAAATATAAGGAAGACGATCTATCTGCTAAAAAGGTCTTCGGGGGGCGCAGCCAGAGAATGGACATTGATGTGGCCCAGTTTCATCTATTGGCCCCCGTCTCAGATGACTGGTCTGTTGCCTTAGATGTGGGATGGGAGGACATGAGCGGCGCCTCACCTTGGTTTGTTGGCGAGAGTATCGAGGCTGGCGATCCAAAGGTTGTTATGAGTGGAGCCAGTATCGAGGATACGCGGACTGAAGTGAGCGTTACTACCCGCTACTATTTTGACAGCGGCACCGCCGGTGTTAACTTTACCTATTCCGATGAGGACGATTATGAATCTAAATCGATAAGCCTAGATGGTTCGCTTAACAGTGAAGATGGGTTAACCACCTACAGTGCCTCATTGAGTGCATCTGATGATGATATCACTCCGACTCAGGGGAGCTATCCGACCAATACATTGTCAGCCACTAAGGACATACGCTCGGCGTGGATAGGCGTATCGCGTATTATCAGTAAACGCGCACTGGTGCGTTTTGGGCTTAGCTATACCTACCGCGACGGGTATCTTACGGACCCCTACAAGTATAAGGATAGCCGTCCGGATGAACGCAAGGAGTGGACCGCTAGTGCAGGGTACCGTCATTTTTTCGCTGAGCAAAATGCTGCACTGCATGTCGATTATCGGTATTTTGATGATGACTGGGACATCGCATCACAGACTCTTGACGTCGCATGGATCCAAAACGTTGGACAGGATATAACAGTGGCACCGTTCATTCGATATTACACGCAGGATAAGGCGAAGTTCTTTTCTGTAGTGATAAATGACGACAACGATAGTGATTATTTTTCGGATGACTACCGGTTGTCATCGTTCGGGGCTTTTTCTTACGGCTTGCGAGTGAACTACGAGATTGGTAACTGGTCTATTAACGCTGATGCAGAGCGTTATCAAACCGACGAGAGCTGGGGTCTATACAGTGGCGAGGAAGCGCCGGCCCTTGTTGATACTTGGCGTTATGGCGTTGGGCTGAGCTACGCTTTTAAATAGGTGCTGGTTGTTGATGGTACGCATCGAGCACAACTTTAAAGCTATGGGTGGTCCTTGCTGCCTGCGTCTGGATGCGGATGATGATGCCGTTGCGGGGGTTGCCATCGCAGCCGCTGTCGCAGAGGTGACCCGCCTTGAGAAAAAATACAGTCGCTACCTTGATGAATCCCTAACCAGTCAAATCAATCGCGCCGCCGGCGCCGGAATACCCGTACCTATCGATCAAGAAACATCAGCTCTGCTCAGCTATGCAAATACTGTATGGCAGGAAAGCGATGGGCTGTTTGATTTAACATCCGGTGTACTGCGCTTGGCCTGGGATTTTAAATCCGGTCGTTGCCCTGATCAGCTGGAAATTGATGCTCTGCTGCCCTTGGTGGGGTGGGATTTGGTGCAGCGGGAGCAGGACAACGTGTATCTCCCCAGGGCGGGAATGGAGCTGGACTTTGGTGGCTGTGTGAAAGAGTACGCCGCCGATAGTGCTGCCATGCAATTGCGACGCCACGGGGTTGCGTCTGCCCTGGTCGATCTGGCAGGTGATATGGTTGCGCTTGGTGCGCCTCAAGGCAACGCTAGTGGGGTTTCAGGTTGGCCGATAGGCATTCGGCACCCGGTTGAAAAAGACAAAGCATTGGCTGGCGTACATCTGCCTGAAGGTGGGCTAGCCAGCAGTGGCGACTACGAGCGTTGCCTGCACATTGACGGCAAACGTTACGGCCATATTTTGCATCCGCGCACAGGTTGGCCCGTCCAGGGTCTTGTTGCTGTTAGTGTGTTAGCGGAGCAGTGCCTTGTGGCGGGCAGCTCGGCAACTATCGCCATGTTAAAGCCGGCTGGCGAGGCGCTGCATTGGCTGGATAGCTTGGGTCTGCCGTGGCTGGCGATAGACGCCGATCTCAACTGTCATGGCAGTTTAGTGGCTTCGTAGCAGTTTAGCCTGGGGTAGCCGTCCATCGGTCTCGTGCGGCCTGAGTCCGATACTCTTAATGCAATATGCGATCCGATTGCATCTCGATCTGTAAATCTTTGGTCTGATCTGAAGCCGCGGCCTCCTGCTGTTGCATATGATTGCGCAGACGTCCTACCACGCTGGTCATAACATCAATGGTCTGGCTAAGTTGATCTAATGCTATCAGGATGGCTTCTGTTTCGGACGGGTTTTTATCACTGCGTGCCATGCGATATTCCTCAGTGAAAGTTGTTGCTCAACATCTACTTTTTGTATGGCGGTCACCTGACTGCCAGAGTGACCGCCTGCGTATCTTAATCCCAGGTCAGTGCGCCGCCTGTCTGGTATTCAATGACCCGCGTCTCGAAGAAGTTTTTCTCTTTGCGCAAATCCATAATTTCAGACATCCATGGGAAAGGGTTTTGCGCGCCTGCGTACTGCTCCGGCAAACCCAGCTGTGACAGGCGTCGGTTAGCGATGAAGTGCAGGTATTCTTCCATCATCGCTGCATTCATGCCCAGCACACCGCGGGGCATGGTGTCACGGGCGTATTCAATCTCTAACTGCGTGCCTTCCAGAATCATCTGGATGGCTTCCTGTTGGAACTCAGGTGTCCACAACTGCGGATTTTCGAGCTTGATCTGATTGATCACATCGATACCAAAGTTCAGGTGCATTGACTCATCGCGTAGGATGTACTGGAACTGTTCTGCTACGCCCATCATCTTATTACGGCGGCCCATAGAGAGGATCTGGGTAAAGCCACAGTAGAAGAAAATACCCTCAGTGACGGCATAGAATCCAATCAGATTGCGCAGCAAAGTCTGATCCGTTTCTGGGGTGCCGGTGTTGAAGTTGGGGTCACTCAGCTCGTGCGTATGGCTGAGGCTCCAGGCCGCTTTTTTGGCGACAGAGGGTACTTCACGGTACATGTTGAAAACTTCGGCCTCATCCATTCCTAGTGACTCAATGCAGTACTGATAGGCGTGGGTGTGGATGGCTTCCTCAAATGCCTGGCGCAGTATGTACTGGCGACACTCGGGATTGGTGATCAGCCGGTAAATCGCCAGCACCAAATTGTTTGCCACCAGAGAATCTGCGGTAGAGAAATATCCTAGATTGCGCATAACGATACGACGCTCGTCATCGGTCAGGCCTTCGGGGTTCTTCCAGGTAGCCACGTCAGCGGTCATGTTGACCTCTTGCGGCATCCAGTGATTGGCGCAACCGTCGATGTATTTCTGCCAGGCCCAATCATACTTAAATGGCACCAGCTGATTGAGGTCGGCGCGGCAGTTGATCATAGCTTTTTCGTCTACCGAAACTCTGGCCGCACCCATTTCAAGTTCCTCGAGGCCTGCAGCAATATCAATGTGCTCGACCGCCTCGATGGCTTTGGCCATAGGGTCTGTGCTGCTGGCTACACTTTCGAGTTTTGGCGTAGGAGCTGCGGCAGAAGCAACAGCAGGCTCTTCTGCAGACTGCTCAGGTGTGGTCGGCATGCTCAATACTGCGGAGCTAGCAGGCGTCGTTTCTTCTTTATGGTAATCTTCCCAATTTAACATTTCTTTTACTTCCTGATTTTTGTTGTTTGATGTGGTCAATGGTTTATTGTCTCTTGCCTACTGGCAAGCCTCACAGTCCGGCTCGTCTATCGAGCACGCCGCAGGGACAGGGGCAGGCCCGCCTGCAAATTCACTGGACACTGAATTGAGTGTGCCAGTATCGATGGTGGACTTCTCTGTGCCGGACGCTGCCAACGAACGTAAATAATATGTCGTTTTCAAGCCACTGAACCAAGCCATACGGTAAGTGACATCCAGCTTCTTACCATTGGCATTATTGATGTACAGATTCAGTGATTGAGCTTGGTCTATCCATTTCTGGCGGCGGCTGGCCGATTCCACCAGCCAACGCGGCTCTACTTCGAACGCTGTCGAATAAATTGCCTTTAGGTCTGATGGTATGCGGTCGATGGCCTGCACGCTACCGTCGTAGTATTTTAGGTCGTTGACCATGACCTTATCCCACAGTCCGCACCCCTTTAAGTCACGTACCAAATAGGGGTTCACGACAGTGAATTCGCCCGACAGATTGGATTTGACGTACAGGTTCTGGTAGGTCGGTTCGATAGATTGAGAAACGCCGGTAATGTTAGCGATAGTTGCTGTAGGGGCGATTGCCATTACGTTGGAGTTGCGCATACCCTGAATCTTGACGGTCGCACGCAGTGAGTCCCAGTCGAGGGTGTAGCTTTTGTCGACTTGGATATACTTTTGGCCGCGCTCATCTATCAGCTTGTCCAGCGAATCAAGCGGGAATATGCCCTGACTCCAAAGCGAGCCTTCATAACTAGAGTAAGAACCACGCTCCGCTGCCAGTTCACTAGACGCTGCAATAGCATAATAGCTGATGGCTTCCATAGAGCGATCTGCGAATTCAACCGCATCATCGGAGCCATAGGCCAGGTGCTTCTTGTAAAGCGCGTCTTGGAAACCCATAAGCCCCAGACCTATAGGACGATGGCGCATGTTGGATGCTTCGGCCTGGGGTACCGAGTAGTAGTTGATGTTGATCACGTTATCCAGCATACGGACCGCCGTGCGCACGGTTTGCTGCAGTTTTTCCAGATTGAGTCCATTCTCGTCAATATGCCGGGGTAGATTGACTGAGCCCAGGTTACACACCGCGATCTCGTCTTTATTCGTGTTGAGTGTGATCTCGGTGCACAGGTTGGAAGAGTGCACAACGCCAACGTGTTGCTGCGGTGAGCGCAGGTTGCAGGGATCTTTGAAGGTCATCCAGGGGTGGCCAGTCTCGAACAGCATACCCAGCATCTTGCGCCACAGATTTTCCGCTTTGAGGGTCTTAAAAAGCTTGATTTCGCCTTTGCGCGCCATCTCCTCGTATTGGCCGTAGCGCTCCTCGAAGGCTTTGCCGTAAAGATCGTGCAGGTCCGGCGCATCATTGGGTGAGAACAGGGTCCAGTTATCACCGTCGAAGACCCGCTTCATGAAAAGATCGGGTATCCAGTTGGCGGTATTCATGTCGTGCGTACGACGGCGATCGTCGCCCGTGTTTTTGCGCAGTTCGACAAACTCCTCGATGTCCAGGTGCCATGTCTCCAGATAAGCGCACACGGCCCCCTTGCGCTTGCCACCTTGGTTTACCGCGACCGCCGTATCATTGACGACTTTGAGAAAGGGCACCACACCTTGAGATTTGCCATTGGTGCCCTTGATGTAAGCACCCAATGCGCGCACTGGCGTCCAGTCATTGCCCAGTCCACCGGCAAATTTGGATAGCATGGCGTTGTCCTGTATCGCGCCGTATATGCCATACAGGTTGTCCGGTACCGTTGTAAGGTAGCAGGAGGACAACTGTGGGCGCAATGTGCCCGCATTAAACAGCGTTGGTGTGGAGCTCATGTAATCAAATGATGACAGTAGTTGGTAGAACTCGATGGCTCTGTCGTTACGATCATCCTCTTCAACGGCGAGCCCCATGGCTACGCGCATGAAAAAGACTTGTGGCAACTCGATGCGGGTGTTGTCGCTATGAATAAAGTAGCGGTCATACAGGGTTTGTAAGCCGAGGTAGGTGAACTGTAAATCACGCTCGGGCAGCAGTGCCTTGCCGAGTCTGGCGAGGTCGTATTCCTGCAGGTTGGGCGCCAGCAACTCCAGTGTGATCCCTTTTTGTATGTACGCCGCCAGTGCTACAGAGTACAGAGCGCCCATATCTTCCTGGGTGGCGCTGTTGGCCACGCCTAGAAAGCTCAAAGCTTCAGATCGCAAATTGTCACAGAGCAGGCGGGCTGCGACGAAAGAATAGTTGGGCTCCTGTTCGATCATGGTGCGGGCGGTGATGACCAGAGACGTACTCAGTTCGGCTTGGCTGACGCCGTCGTAGAGATTCCTCAAGGCCTCATCCAGAATGTCGGTTTCACTGACATCCGACAGTTCGAAGCAGGCCTCGGTGACGATAGTGTGCAGGCGGTCGATATCTAATGGTGCGCGGTGGCCATCGGCCTGTACCACAGTGATATTTCCCGCTGCGGCCTGGGTGGCGGGGGACAGGGCGATTTTGGCGGCACGTTTTTGCGCCTGTTGCTCCCGGTAGATGACGTAGTCTCGGGCAATTTTATGTTCCCCGGAGCGCATCAGGGATAGTTCTACCTGATCCTGTACGTCTTCGATGTGAATGGTTCCGCCGGAGGGCATGCGGCGCTGGAATGTCGCCATCACCAATTCGGTCAGCTTGACGACCGTTTCATGGATGCGGCTGGATGCGGCTGCCGTGCCACCTTCTACTGCGAGAAATGCCTTGGTGATAGCGACGGATATCTTGCTGGCCTCGAAGGGCACCACGGTACCGTTACGCTTAATCACCCGCAATTTACCCGGCGCAGTGGCGGCAATAGCGCCGCTAACGATGGAAGATTCCTTTGGTGGTGTAATGACTTCAGCGGAAGTGTCGCCCTGGTTGATCTCTGTTTGCATGTTCTCTCCGAAATTCTTGGCATTAGTGCCTGCGTCTGATTTTTTTTATAAGTGTCTACATGGCAAAACTTATACAACTGCATAGCCTGCCCTTTAACGGGACAAACTCCCTGTGGCAACAGCAGAAGAAGAGCCCTATTTTAGAGGTTAATCCGCTGCATTCTTTATTGGCTTTTTAGCTGCCATACCCACATGTAGGGGTAAATGTTTTGCTCAGGTACAAGATAAAGCGCCTCTAGGTGCAATGCAAGTGAATTAGGCTGGGTTTAATTTGTGGATAAGATGTTGATAGTTCTGCGCGTATGTAACTACTAACAGTAGAGGCCTTGAGTTGTCTATGGAGAGCTCGCTGTAGGAGGCTCTTAACGGATGCTATGTGCTTATCGAATTAATTGTTATAAAAAACATATTCGATATTTCCTCTGGATATTTGAGGGAGAGGGTTGTTGTCAATCCGGATAACCTAGCGTCATGGACAGGCTCAGGCTTGCGCAAATTTTAGCCGCGATTAGACAACAACAGCATTTCCATTAGGGCTTTTTGCGCATGCAGACGATTCTCCGCCTCATCCCAGATCACGGTGTCGGGGGCATCCATCAATTGTGCGCTGATTTCTTCTCCGCGGTGGGCGGGCAGGCAGTGCATGTAGAGGGCATCACTGGCGGCTAGGCTCATCAGTTCGCTGTTGACCTGATAGCGAGCGAATAACCGGGCGCGCTCGCGGTGCTCACTTTCCTGGCCCATGGAGGCCCAAACGTCAGTCACCACCAGATCTGCGCCGCGCGCGGCGGTCGCTGGATCATGCTCAACGATGACCCGGTCACTATTGGCTTTGAGTAACGCACTGTCAGGCTCGAACCCCGGGGGGCAAGCGATGCGCAGCTCAAAATCGAACTGCCGTGCGGCATTGATGTAAGACTGGCACATGTTATTGCCATCCCCCACCCAGCACGCAGTCTTGCCGGCGATGCTGCCACGGTGCTCAGTCCACGTCTGCATATCCGCCAGCAGTTGGCAAGGGTGGTAGTCGTCAGTCAGAGCGTTGATGACGGGCACAGAAGAGTGCGCCGCAAATCGCTCTACAATGTCGTGTCCAAAGGTGCGGACCATGACGATGTCGACCATTGAAGAGATTGCCTGGGCGCTGTCTTCAATCGGTTCTCCGCGTCCCAGTTGGGTGTCCTGAGCAGATAGGAAC
>OJFC01000161.1_pt1 | contig 13342 bp, 13 predicted proteins | sample 1594021 | NCBI WGS metagenome assembly OJFC01 (sample SAMN05416739, study PRJEB24817) | seawater metagenome | isolation source: Sea water | place: Canada:Atlantic | collected 2013-07 | reverse complement strand
ATCATCATTGGTACTTTTTTAATTAGCTATCATAATAAATTGAAAATAAAAAGTTTACTGATAGTACCCTATTTTATATGGTTGCTTGTAGCAACTTCATTAAACGCTTATATATATCTTTACAATTAATGGAATTGGACTTCATAAATAATGTTAATGAATTCGATGAAAGTGTTGTTAGGTTATATAACTTTAATAAAGAGGAAGCAATTTTGTTTAGAGATTTAATCCAAACTGTTATTATTGAAAATACTACAAGGCTAGATCTTTCTTCAATACCTTTTATTGAAAACCGAAATTGCAATTTAATTCTAGGGCATTTTAAAACAGATGAAGGAATTATAAGTAGTGATCATAACACTTTTTATTGTGCTTTAACAAAAGAAGCATATATAACTATGATAGGTCTTTTAGAACCATTTTGTATTAAAGAAACAAAGGGCTATCAGTATTTATATGATATTGATAACCCAATAGATTTTTTGTTTTCACCAGCTGGCACTTGGTAATTAATTAAGCTTGTACTACAAATGTTTTAATTTTTAATTTCTCCTATCGTTAGCCCTTCTATTTCTATTGGAAGGTTTTGAAGAACTTCTACTACTATTATTGTTTCTTGAAGAATTTTGGTTTCTAGAATTTCGATTTCCTCCGCCTCCACCTTGCTTTATAGGCTTGGTTGATGCGTTTGGATCTGGTTCAAAACCTTCAACAATTTCCACAGGAATTTTAATTCCTACTAATTTTTGAATATCTCTTAAAAATTCTGTTTCATCGGCACTTACTAGAGATAAAGCTTCTCCACTCGCTCCTGCTCTACCAGTCCTGCCAATTCTATGAACGTAGTCCTCAGAAATATTAGGCAATTCAAAATTAATAACGTGAGGTAATAAAGGAATATCCAATCCTCTGGCAGCAATATCGGTAGCCACTAAAACTCGAATAGAATTACTTTTAAATCCAGCCAATGCTTTGGTTCGAGCACCTTGTGATTTGTTACCATGAATTGCTGATGCAGAAATCCCAGCTTTTATCATTTTTTCACAAAGACGATTAGCTCCATGTTTTGTTCTAGTAAACACTAATACTTGTTTCCAATCACCTTCAGAAATCAATTTTATAATTAATCCCGTTTTTTTATCTTTCGCTACCCGATACACTTTTTGCTCTATAGCATCTACAGTTGTATTTTCAGGTGTCGCTTCAACCATTGCAGGATGATGTAAAAAGTCACTTGCTAAGTTTTTAATTTCTTTAGAAAAAGTAGCTGAAAACAATAAATTCTGCCTTTTTCTAGGCATTAAATCAATTATTTTTCTAATATCTCTTAGAAAACCCATGTCAAGCATACGGTCAGCTTCATCCAATACTAAAATTTCAATATTTGAAAGCGATAATAATCCTTGATTTTGTAAATCTAACAAACGACCTGGTGTTGCTACCAAAATATCGATTCCATTTCGCAGCGTAGCTACTTGTGGTCTTTGATTTACACCTCCAAAAATAACGGTAGAACGAATATCTAAAAACTCACTATACGATTTTACATTACTATGTACTTGAGCTGCTAATTCCCTTGTTGGAGTTAACACTAATGCGCGTATAGGTCTTTTTCTTAATGGTTGACCTTGAGATAATATTTGAAGCATAGGCAGGGTAAAACCAGCCGTTTTTCCAGTTCCAGTCTGAGCAGATGCTAAAATATCTTTTCTTTCTAAAATTAATGGAATTGCTTTTTGTTGAATTGGTGACGGCGAAGTATAGCCTTGTTTGCTAACGGCGTCTAATAAGGCTTTAGATAAGCCCAATGATTTAAATGACATAAATGAATTTATATATGACTAAAGATCTAGCCATTTTTTATTTTTGGCAAATATACATGTTATTAATCTATTATAGTTTTTAATTAAAAAACCTTACTGACATTAAAATCAATTAGATTGTATTGGGTTGAGCTAAAAGATTACTCAACTCGATTGTGATCCTCTAAATAGTTTGTAGCAATTTAAAGCACTTATTTTTTTATTAAGCAAGCTTTCTACAAAAGCTAAGAACTTTATGTTGTCGGAATGAGAGGGTTCGAACCTTCGATCCTAACTCCACCAGACTAGCAATTAAAAGGACTAAGCTAGGGGCCGAATAGGGTGTTACACACTATATATAAAATAAGAATTCCAACAAACTATCAATTGCTTTAATTGCACATATATTTTAGGTAAAAAAGCCTAATTCAGTTACCTTTGTAAAAATCCTTTTTATGCTTGTAATTGGAATTGCCGGAGGTACCGGAAGTGGTAAAACCACAGTTGTAAATCAAATTATACAAGAACTTCCAGAAGGTGAGGTTTGTGTTATTTCACAAGATTCTTATTATAAAGACACCAGCCATTTACTATTTGACGAACGAACTAAAATAAATTTTGATCACCCAAAAGCAATTGATTTCGATTTATTAGTAGCTCACTTAAAAGAATTAAAAAAGGGCAATGCTATTGAGCAACCCATATACTCCTTTATTGAACATAACCGGACGAAGGAAACCATCACCATGCATCCTAAAAAAGTAATTATCGTTGAAGGTATTTTAATACTTACCCATACCGATATTCGAGAACTTTTTGATATAAAATTATATGTTTATGCAGATAGTGACGAGCGATTGATAAGACGATTGCGAAGAGATATGTCTGAGCGTGGCAGAGACTTAGACGAAGTAATAAACCGCTATCAAAACACACTAAAACCAATGCATCAGCAGTTTATAGAACCTACTAAAGAATTTGCAGATATCATTATTCCAAATAACAGGTACAATACAGTTGCAGTAGATTTAATAAGAAAAATAATCAATCAAAGATTAATCGAAAATTGAAAAAACTTACCGAAATAAAAAATAAAAAATGGGTTCGAATTGTAAGTAATAAATACTTGCTAATTCTTATTCTTTTTTTTGTGTGGATGTTTTTTTTTGACACCAATTCCTTTTTTATACATCAAGAATTAAATGATGATATTAATAAACTTGAAAACAACAAAAAAGTATATCAAGAGGAAATTAAAAATGACAAAGTGTTTATTGATAAAATGAAAGATAGCAATGAAATTGAAAAATTTGCAAGAGAAAAATACTATCTAAAAAAAGACGATGAAGACATTTATATTATAGAGCACGAAGACAGTATAAAAAACAAAAATAATGAGTAATTATTTATTTGATGAATTTAACGAGGTTTCATCTAAAGAATGGAAACAAAAAATTCAAGTAGATTTAAAAGGAGCTGATTATAACGAAACGCTTATCTGGAAAAATTTGGAAGGAATTGATGTTAAGCCATTTTATCATCAAGATGATTTTAAGGTAGCTTTTAAGGAAATACCTGGATTTCCAAAAGATTGGAATGTTGCTCAATCAATTTTTATTGATGATGAAAAAATTGCCAATCACCTGATGTTAGATTCAATTAAAAGAGGTGCAGAAGCAATTGTATTAACAGCTAATAATGAGTTCAATATCGAGCAAGTTTTTAATGAATTTTTAGTTAAAAACACCATTATATATTTTGATTTAAAATTTATATCTGAATCGTTTATCTCCAATTTAAAACACTTTTTTTCTAGCAAAAAAGCAAGCGTTTTTTACAATATAGATATTATCGGGAACCTTGCTAAATCAGGAAATTGGTTCTCTAACTTAAAAGAAGATCATTCAACTTTAGCAAAAATTTTAAAACAAAACCCTCAAGAAAACATAGTAAGTGTCGATGGCACTTTGTTTCAAAACAGTGGTGCTACTATGGTTCAACAATTAGCCTATTGTTTATCTCAAGCTAATGAATATTTAAATCATTTTAAAAACACCACCATTTCAAAAAACAATACATTTTCAATAACATTTAAACTTAGTTTGGGATCTAATTATTTTTTTGAAATTGCTAAAATTAGAGCGCTTAGAAAATTATATGCATTACTTGCAAGCGAATATAATTGTTCAAAAGAATGCCATATAATAACGTTTCCTTCTAATCGGAATAAAACAATATACGATTACAATATAAATATGCTTCGAACTACTACCGAAAACATGAGTGCAATTATTGGAGGATCTAACACGGTGTGTAATAATGCATATGATTCAATCTTCCATAAAAGCAATGAATTTGGTGAAAGGATAGCTAGAAACCAATTATTAATACTTAAACAAGAAAGTTATTTTAAAGCCTCAAACAACCCTGCTAAAGGTTCGTATTATATAGAATCAATAACAAATCAACTTTCTGAAAAAGCCTTAACCTTATTTAAAAACATAGAAATAAATGGCGGTTTTCTTTCTCAATTAAAAGAAGGTACTATTCAAAAAAAGATTAAAGATAGTGCACAAAAAGAACAGGGGTTATTTGATAGTGGAGCATTAGTTTTATTAGGTACTAATGTCCATCAAAACCCAAATGATAAAATGAAAAACGATTTAGAACTCTTTCCTTTTATAAAAAAAAATACTAGAAAAACACTCCTTGAACCAATTTTAGAAAGGCGTCTTTCTGAAAAAAACGAACAAGAAAGATTAAAAACTGAATAATTTTATATGAACAAATATAGCATACTAATAGCAATTGCAATAGCTATTTTAAGTTGTAAAGAACCTATTGAATATCAATTTACAGATAGCCCAGAAACAATTAAATGTGAAGGTTTAGATTATAATTTAGCTCACGAAGCCTATTATAGTTTTAGACAAGACATAGCAATTTATGTAAAGAATTTGCATATTGGTTTTGACTATTTAAATTATAAAGAGAGTCTTGGCTATTATATCTATAGGGGGGCACTAGGAAACTACGATTATAATAAAATAGTAAGTCCACACACGATCAAACTATTAAATTTACTTAAAGAAAACGCTGACATTTGGGACACCACAAATCCAAAAAGCAATATTAATTACCATTCAGAATTTATAAATTGTTTGGTTCAGAATATTAAAAATAAAGAAGTAAAGCAAACTATTATTTCATTAATTGAAAGTAATTCTATGAATCCCTCCATTTTTGCAGAAAACTACAGAAGAAATGTTTTTGACTGTTATGACGACAATCATTTTGGTATGTTGATTGCTTTCGATACGTATTATCAATATTTATATGATATGGATTTCAATAAATAATCATGGACAGAAAAAATTTACAGCATCTTAATTTTTCAGATTCAGAAACAGTTAAAAAAAATAAATCTAAAAAAATTAAACATCAAAATTTTGTTGCTGGAATCGCTCCTTATTTAAGGGGTCCCTACTCAACGATGTATGTTCGCCGACCCTGGACGATAAGACAATACGCCGGTTTTTCTACAGCAGAAGATAGCAATGCTTTTTATAGAAGAAACCTAGAAGGTGGACAAAAAGGCCTTTCTGTAGCTTTTGATTTAGCAACACATAGAGGATATGATAGTGACCATGAACGAGTGGAAGGAGATGTAGGAAAAGCAGGGGTTGCTATAGACAGTATTGAAGATATGAAAATATTATTCGATAAAATTCCATTGGATAAAATGAGTGTTTCCATGACTATGAATGGTGCAGTTTTACCAATTATGGCATTTTTCATCGTTGCTGCTGAGGAACAAGGTATTTCACCTGAGGCTCTTTCAGGAACCATCCAAAACGATATTTTAAAGGAATTTATGGTTAGAAATACCTATATCTACCCACCGACTCCTTCCATGAGAATTATCAGTGATATTTTTGAGTATTCTTCTAAAAATATGCCGAAATTTAATTCTATTTCTATTTCGGGATATCATATGCAAGAAGCGGGTGCAACTTGCGAAATTGAGTTGGCCTATACGTTGGCAGATGGTTTAGAATATATTAGAACAGGAATTGCTGCAGGAATGGATATTGATAGTTTTGCTCCTAGACTTTCATTTTTCTGGGCAATAGGAATGGATCATTTTACGGAAATCGCTAAACTTAGAGCAGCTCGATTACTTTGGGCAAAAATGGTCAAGAAATTCAATCCAAAAAATCAAAAGTCTTTAGCTTTAAGAACGCATTGCCAAACAAGTGGTTGGAGTTTAACAGAACAAGATCCTTTTAATAACGTAGCAAGAACTTGTATTGAAGCTGCTGCTGCTGCATTTGGCGGCACTCAATCTTTACATACCAATGCGCTTGATGAAGCCATTGCTTTGCCAACCGATTTTTCAGCAAGAATAGCTAGAAATACACAACTATACCTTCAAAAGGAAACCCAAATAACAAAAACGGTAGATCCTTGGGCGGGAAGTGAATTTATAGAAAGAAAGACAGAAGAAATAGCTAATAAAGCTTGGGAATTGATTCAAGAAGTAGAGAAGTTAGGAGGTATGACAAAAGCAATTGAAGCTGGTATTCCAAAATTAAGAATTGAAGAAGCTGCTGCAAGGAAACAAGCACGAATAGATTCTAGTCAAGATATTATTGTTGGAGTCAATAAATATCGTTTAGAAAAAGAAGATCCTCTTCAAATTTTAGATGTAGATAATCAGAAAGTTCGCCTATCGCAAATTAAACGATTAAACAGTATTAAAGCGACACGAGATTCAGTTAAGGTTAAAAATGCATTGTTAAAATTAACGCAATCTGCCCAATCAGGTGAAAAAAATTTATTAGTTTTAGCAATTGATGCTGCTCGTGAAAGAGCTACCTTAGGAGAAATTAGTGATGCTTTAGAAATAATTTACGGAAGACATAAAGCACATATTAAATCATTTAGCGGCGTGTATAGTAAAGAAATAAAAAATGATCCATCATTTGAAAAAGCAAGAGAACTTGCCAATAAATTTGCAGAATTAGAAGGGCGACGCCCTCGTATTATGATTGCAAAAATGGGTCAAGATGGTCATGATAGAGGTGCAAAAGTAGTCGCAACAGGTTATGCAGATGTAGGCTTTGATGTGGATATTGGTCCATTATTTCAAACCCCAGAAGAAGCAACTCAACAAGCCATCGAAAATGATGTTCATATTATTGGTGTTTCTTCACTTGCTGCAGGACATAAAACATTAGTCCCAAAAGTAATTGAGGAATTAAAAAAACACGGTCGAGAAGATATAATGGTTATTGTGGGTGGTGTGATCCCTCCGCAAGATTATCAATTTTTATTTGATGCCGGTGCGGTTGCTGTTTATGGTCCTGGGACAAAAATTAGTGAGGCTGCCATCGATTTATTACAGATTTTGATTGACTCTGTAGCATAAATGATAGCATACATCATTAAAAATGAAAGACTTGCTACTACTCCCAACATCAATTCAATTGCTATTATGAAAAAATAGGAATGACATGCGATTCAACATTTCATCATCTAGCATTAAAAGTCGAGGGTCCTTTAAAAGAATGTATGGTATAAAAAAATAAATTATTAAACTAAAAAAATAAATCCTAATTATGAATTATACTAAAAAAATGTTGCGCGATGACGCTTTAAAAGGAAAGACAATAGTAGTCACTGGCGGTGGAAGTGGTCTTGGAAAAGCGATGACTGCCTACTTCTTAGAATTAGGAGCAAATGTGGTAATTACTTCTAGGAATATAGATAAACTTGAAGCTGTAAAAACAGAATTAGAAGCACAAACCGGAGGAAAAGTACTTCCTGTTCAATGTGATGTTAGAAATTACGACGAAGTTGAAGCAATGATGAAAGCTTCTGTCGAAGCATTTGGAACTGTTGATGTGCTACTTAATAATGCAGCTGGTAATTTTATTTCTCCAACGGAACGTTTATCTGCAAATGCTTTTGATACTATTATTGACATTGTTTTAAAAGGAACTAAAAATTGCACTTTAGCTTTTGGGAAATATTGGATAAAAAATAAAGAAACAGAAAAAGTAGTTTTAAATATAGTAACTACATATGCTTGGACAGGTTCAGCTTACGTAGTACCTAGTGCAACAGCAAAAGCAGGCGTACTTGCAATGACCCGTTCATTAGCAGTAGAATGGGCAAAATATGGAATGCGTTTTAATGCAATTGCACCTGGTCCTTTTCCTACTAAAGGAGCTTGGGATCGATTATTACCTGGCGATTTAAAAGAAAAATTCGATTTAGCAAAGAAAGTACCATTGAAAAGAGTTGGAGAACACCAAGAATTAGCAAATTTAGCTGCTTATTTGGTATCAGATTTCTCTGCATATGTCAATGGTGAAGTTATTACTATTGACGGAGGAGAATGGCTAAAAGGAGCTGGACAGATGAATTTATTAGAAGAAGTTCCGGAAGAAATGTGGGATATGTTAGAAATGATGATACGTGCAAAAAAGAACGAATAAATTCTATTTTGGTATTGTAAAAAAATATTTAAATACAGTGATAATATTACTCTCATGTACTCTTAGCTAAATTTAATTGATTAATATATATTTTTGAATAGTTCTAATTCAATACTTTATAATATTGTTCATTACCTGTTAACAAAATTCCCTTTAAAACCGGGTAATTAGTTGTATTTTTAAGCCTAAAATTTGCTCAAAATTTATGGGAAAAATAATAGCTATTGCAAACCAAAAGGGAGGTGTTGGGAAAACGACTACTACTATCAATCTTGCAGCTTCTTTAGGAGTTCTTGAGAAAAAGGTATTATTGATTGATGCAGATCCTCAAGCAAACGCTTCATCTGGACTTGGGATTGATGTTGAAAGTGTTGAAAATGGCACCTATCGATTATTAGAACATTCCATTACTGTAAAAGAAGCAATTGTGGCTACCAAATCACCCAATGTTGATATTATACCTTCACATATTGATTTAGTCGCGATAGAAATTGAATTAGTAGATAAAGAGGAAAGAGAATATATGCTTAAAAAAGCAATTGAATCTTTAAAAGAAACGTATGATTATATACTTATAGATTGCGCTCCTTCTCTAGGTTTATTAACGCTAAATGCCTTAACAGCTTCAGATTCTGTAATTATTCCAATACAGTGTGAGTATTTTGCACTTGAGGGTTTGGGTAAGTTATTAAATACCATTAAAAGCATTCAAAAAATACACAATCCTTCCTTGGATATTGAAGGCTTATTATTAACAATGTACGACTCTAGACTTCGACTTTCCAATCAAGTAGTTGAAGAAGTAAAAAAACACTTTGATAAAATGGTTTTTAAAACAATCATTCAGCGTAACGTTCGTTTAGGAGAAGCACCAAGCTATGGAGAAAGTATTATTAGTTACGATGCTAGCAGTAAAGGTGCCAATAATTATTTAAGTTTGGCACAAGAATTAATTGAGAAAAACGTAATTGATTAAATGGCGAAAGCAACTAAAAAACAAGCTCTTGGAAGAGGATTGTCTGCAATATTAAAAGACCCTAATGACACTATAAAATCAGGTGCTGACAAAAATGTCGATCAAGTTGTAGGGAGTATTGTAGCCTTAGAGTTGCAAGCTATTGAAATGAATCCATTTCAACCTAGATCAAGTTTTAATGAAGAATCCCTTCGAGAATTAGCATCTTCCATTAAAGAATTAGGCGTCATTCAACCTATTACTGTAAGAAAATTAGGATTTAATAAATTCCAACTAGTTAGTGGCGAAAGAAGATATCGTGCTTCAAAACTAATTGGAAAAGAAAGTATCCCAGCTTTTATTAGAATCGCAAATGACCAAGAATCATTGGAAATGGCTTTGGTTGAGAATATTCAACGTCAAGATTTAGATCCTATAGAAATTGCTCTTTCTTATCAACGTTTAATTGAAGAAATTGAAGTTACACAAGAAGAGTTAAGTGATCGTGTAGGTAAAAATCGTTCTACCATTGCAAATTATTTACGTCTTTTAAAATTAGATCCAATTATTCAAACAGGCATGCGTGATGGTTTTATTGCAATGGGACACGGAAGAGCTATCATTAATATTAGCAAGCTCGGAGAACAGCTTGATATCTATGAAAAAGTAATATCTGAAAATCTTTCAGTTAGAGAAACAGAAGCTCTAGTTAGAGGCTTTAAAAATAGTTCCGATAAAAAAACAATAGTAAAAAAAGCAATGCTTCCCCCCTACTTAAATTCAGCAAAAAAAGCATTATCTGAATATCTAAGTAGTGATGTAAGCATTAAAAACTCAGGTGGAGGAAAAGGAAAATTGTCAATTTCTTTTAAAAATAAAAAAGACTTTCAAAGAATCTTGAATTTGCTTAAAAGTGAAAAATAAACTTTTCTATATCTTTCTTTTATTTTCAGTAACTTCTTTGTTTGCTCAGAAATCAGACACGCTTTTCTTTAAACAGGAAGGTGTATTGATTGTTGAGGATACTCTTATTAAAAATAATAATTACAATCCTTTAGCTCCTGCAAAAGCTGCATTTTACTCTGCTGTTCTTCCGGGCTTAGGGCAAGCCTATACTAAAAAATACTGGAAAATACCAATCATCTATGCTGGGATTGGTATCAGTATTTATTTTTATGTACAAAATAACAAAGATTATAATAACTTTAGAGATGCATATAAAAGAAGGTTAGCAGGATTTTCAGACGATGAGTATTGGGGAAATGGAACTACTCCTATCATTTCTTCAGATAGATTGGCAGATGCACAAAAAACCGCAAAAAGAAATAAAGATACTAGTATTGCTATTGCAGTAGCATTCTATTTACTAAACATTATAGATGCTAATGTAGATGCTCATTTAAGTCAATTTAATGTGAATGATGATTTAACTTTTGAACCTGTTTTTAATATCAATCCAATCGATGCAAGCGCAAATTACAGTTTATCATTAAAATACCGTTTAAAATGAAAATAGCTTTATTAGGTTACGGAAGAATGGGGAAAATAATTGAAAAATTAGCCCTAGAGAAAGGCCATACTATTAGTTCAAAAATAAACCAAGATTCTTCAAAAGAAGAACTATTAAAAGCTGATATCGCCATTGAATTTTCAACTCCTGAAGCTGCGGTTTCAAATATTAAATTTTGCTTAGAAAATGGCATTCCAATTGTTTCTGGAACTACAGGTTGGCTAGCGCATTACGATGAAATGATAAAGTTATGTGAAAATCGTAACGGAAGTTTTATCTATGCGTCTAATTTCAGTATTGGTGTCAATCTTTTTTTTAGTATCAATGAATATGTTTCAAACCTTATGGAACCTTGGAAAGATTATCAAGTTTCTATAGAAGAGGTTCATCACAATCAAAAACTAGATATCCCTAGTGGTACCGCAGTTACTTTAGCAGAAGGAATTATAAGGAATTCAGATAAAAAAAATTGGGAATTAAATGGAACAGAAGCGGAGAATATTAATATTACTGCCAAACGAATAAATGATATTAAGGGTACCCATATTATTAATTATGATTCTAATATCGATACCATTTCAATTAAACACGAAGCACATTCTAGAGATGGTTTTGCCTTAGGGGCAATACTTGCGGCAGAATGGCTTGCAGATAAAAAAGGTATCTTTACCATGAAAGATGTTTTACAAATAAAATAACGAATACCATATTAAAATGACATTTACTGATTTATTAATTTTCATACTATTAGTTCAAATAATCCATTTTTTAGGAACTTGGAAACTTTATATAAAAGCTGGAAGAAAAGCTTGGGAAGCTGCAATACCTATTTATAACGCAATTGTATTAATGAAAATAATAAATCGTTCACCTTGGTGGACTTTATTACTTTTTATTCCAATTGTTAACCTCATCATGTTTCCTGTAATTTGGGTAGAAACGCTAAGAAGTTTTGGAAAAAATAGCAATACCGATACCTTTTTAGGTATCTGTACTTTTGGGTTATATATTTATTACATCAATTACACACAAGAGGTAACCTATATAAATGATAGAAGTTTAAAACCCAGAACAGCCGCAGGAGAATGGATCAGTTCAATTTTGTTCGCAGTTGTTGCTGCCACCATTGTGCATACCTATGTAATGCAGCCTTTTACAATTCCAACTTCATCTTTAGAAAAAACACTATTGGTGGGTGATTTCTTATTTGTAAGTAAATTTCATTATGGTGCAAGAATGCCTATGACTGCAATTTCTTTTCCGATGGTACATGATTCAATTCCTGTTATTGGAACAAAATCATATTTAGACCAACCTCAATTACCTTATTTTAGACTTCCAGGATTTCAGAAAATAAAAAGAAATGATATTGTAGTTTTTAGTTGGCCTACAGATACTTTAATAGATATCAATAGACCTGGCAAAGGGTTTAAAGTAAAGCCTTTAGATAAAAAATCTAATTACGTAAAACGTTGTGTGGGAGTTCCTGGTGATGAGCTACAGATTAAGGATGGATATGTGTATATTAATGGTGAGCAAAATGTATTACCAGATAGAGCAAAACTGCAATTTCGCTATAAAATAATTTCTAAAAATTCTTTTGTAAAAACAGATAATAAAGGAAGGTACACCAATCAACCTTCTGCTTTTGTTTCTAGTCATTTTGATATTTCAGATATTTATATTTCAGATATTGACAGAGAAAATAAAATCATTACTCACATTGCCCAAATGACTGATGAAGCTTATGAGAAAGTAAAAAACAATCCAAATGTTATTGAAGTTCAAAAAATCACTGTAGAAGAAGGTGTTTGGAATCAGTCTGTATACCCTCAAGACCCTAGGTTCAATTGGAATACAAAATATTTTGGCCCTATTACAATTCCTGAAGCAGGAACTACTATAGCTATCTCAATTGAAAACATTCCTTTATATAAAAGAATCATTGAAGTGTATGAAGGAAGTGAAGTTGGCATAAATAATAAAGTAGTTGTTTCTGGTACTCAAGTTATGCTAAATGGTGAACAATTAACCCAATATACCTTCTTACAAGATTATTATTGGATGATGGGTGATAATCGTGATAATTCACAAGATGCAAGAATGTGGGGCTTAGTTCCTTTTAATCATGTAGTTGGAAAGCCTGTTTTTATATGGATGAGTTGGGATACAAATGCTAAAGGCATTATGAATAAAATACGCTGGGACAGAATGTTTACTACTGTTAGTGGAGAAGGAAAACCTATTTCTTATTTTAAATACTTTATCATATTATTAGCGGCTTGGTATATTTTCAGATACATTAGAAAACGTAAAAAGAAAGCTTAATACTTAATAAAAATAGATGCGATGACATGGATTAAAACAGTTTATTTTGTTACTCCAGCTGATCGGAATCACAAATAATATGGAATCTATTTTAGTACATCCAACGTATTTTCCATCTATTGTTCAAATGGCTGCGATGCTTCAATCCAAAGAAGTAGTTCTTGAAATGGATGATAATTACCAAAAACAAAGCTATCGAAGTCTGTCTCTTATACACATCTGACGCTGCCGACGACTCCTTACG
>OJFC01000160.1_pt1 | contig 13378 bp, 10 predicted proteins | sample 1594021 | NCBI WGS metagenome assembly OJFC01 (sample SAMN05416739, study PRJEB24817) | seawater metagenome | isolation source: Sea water | place: Canada:Atlantic | collected 2013-07 | reverse complement strand
TACTCTCTATGGCTAATTCCAAACTTGGGTCGGCAATGTAGACGCCTTTTTTGGTGGCTAACTGCAGTTGCAAGTTTTCTATGATGAGCTGGTCTAACACCTGACTCTTGAGCGTCTCGATATTGGGTGCCTTGGTATTACTATTCTTGAACTGTTGTTTGATTTTCCCAAGGCGAGTGTTGAAGTCCGTTTGTAAAACGATATCGTCATTAACGATGGCAGCTATGCTGTCCAACTCTTGTGCTGCAGCCATTGTGAAAGAAGCTGATAAAGTTAAGGCTAAACCCAAGCCAAAACCTAAGTTTGCGCCTAAACCCCATTTACTGAGTGTATTCATTGTAGCCTGCAATTCCTTTCATAACGTCTCCCATGGACACTTTTTTGCCGGGAGTCAATTGTTTGTTAGTTTGTCCGAGGCCCTTGAGTGATAGCTCAAAAAAGATGCCGTGTTCTATTCCTGCTCCTGAGCCAATGCCACTGACTTGATCTACCAACCAATGGCGGTTAACTAAACTGGCTTGCCAACAGCAGTTGGCATATCTCACGCCCACAATCTCATCCTGTAGTTGCTGATTGCGAATGTCTTCTTTGCGTTTTGCAACTAAAGTCCACTGCGGTGCTAAAGGCCACATGAGAGAAGCCTCAGCTTGCTGACTGCCCCTATTAATTTCAGTGTACTTAAAGTCAATCACTTTTCTATTACTAGGTTGATATGTCATGTAGGCACTGGTGGAATTGACACTGCTAAAGTCAGGGCTCCAAGTGACACTTAGATTAGACGTCCATTCACGACTAAAATTATAGTCTATGGCGCCATAAATGGGTGACAAAGTTTCAGTGTTCCTCGCGCTCGCATTGCTTGCTTGCACTTGACGGTCGCTAAGATAGTGCATCTGCGACACTGATAACTTAGCTTTTTGCCAACCTTTGGCATTTAAAAATTGGCTGTCTAGGCCAGCAGTGACTCGGTTGGTGTCGCCTATGCGGTCAAAACCGTTAAATCGATTAGGACCATATAAGGCGCTGCTGGTCTCACTAGTATCAAAAATAGCCATGTCGTCTTGCTGTTGATAGGGTGCGTAGGCGTAATAAAGCCTGGGTTCCAAAGTTTGCAAATAGCCACCAGAAAGTCCCTTTTCAAATAATAAGCCACTATCAATCTCAAACTGAGCAATGGTGCGAGTCTTGTTTGAAGTAATGTTAGTGGGTGTATCACTCAATTGGTAATTTGTAATGGGTAGGCTGATTTTCGGTTTAATAAAACTATAGTTATTAACCCAAGCAGTGCCCAGGCTTGGCACTAAATGGGTCCGTATTCCGGTCATCTTATTGCTGCCCGTTAGGCCAGTAGTATCCCGAGTGAAACGGCTCAAATCGACAAAATAATCAGCATTAATAGCTTGATGATTTTGATTGATAATACCCCCCCCAGCAATAGTGGCATGGGGTAGTTGGTCGTATGCAGGCACTCCAACACCCCCATTTTGACGGCTAATAATACCTAAGCTAGCGGTGTCCAAAATAGGGGTCTTGCCTTGGTAGTTAAGCGCTGCCTTACTAATAATAGAAGTCTTTTCTGTGCCCTCGTGAGCCAAATTGTAATCATCGAGTAGTTCAAAATCACTGATGCGTTTAACGTCAATGGAGCTGGTCAGCTGAGCATTAATTTTGGCTTCGTTGTTGTAGTCTAGTAACCATCTTTTCTTATCTGCATTGAGATCATCAATGGCGATATCAAGCTCCAATTCCTGCTTGACCCCATGACCTAAATGCCTAAATTTAGTGTTTAAACTGCTGCCACCCAGTTCGGTAAACCTTGGGGTGATTAGGGCATCATAATTGGGTGCTAAATTGAGGTAGTAGGGAGTCGTTACATCGAGTCCTGTTGACCTTCCACTTTCTAAGGTAGGGAACAAAAAACCTGACCGGCGCTGATCATCGATAGGGAAGCTCATCCAGGGTAAATAAAACACAGGCACTGCACCAATTTTTAAAATGGCATGCTGAGCCTCACCCATGCCAGATTCTGGATCAAGGTCTATCTGATTACTATGAATAGCCCATGTGTTGTCACCGGGCGCACAAAAGGTAAAACTACCCTCTCGCATGGTGACTGTGTCATCTTGGTGGTAGTCGATAGTTTGGGCGCCAGCTCGCAGTTCGCTGCTAGGGACCGCAAGCTGTGCTAAGTTAAGTTGGGCTTCAGAGTCATTGGTATTGAACTGAGCAGCCTGACTCTGAATAATCATATTAGGCCGGCGCATGGTGACATGGCCCTCAATATCAACAAAGCCATCATTCTGGTCAAAGAGCGCATAATCACCTTTAACTTGTCGATCGCCTTGGCGGAACTCTACATTACCTTGAAAGTGGGTAATGCCCTTGTCGTACTCACTGTTATCAGCATCGGTATACAGTGGTTGTGGGTCTGTGCTGAGTTTCTGCTCTGAGGGACTGGCCTGATAAGGTAAATAATACCCCGAACAGAAGTCATCAGAATTCAGAGTGGAACCCACATTTTGCGATTGCCAGTCAAGACTCACCGGTTCGTGGTCTGCTGTTGCTAAGGTGCCTAAGCTGCCTGTAAAAAGAAAAACGAGTATCAGGCGAAGGCTTGGTGCTGGCATATGCATTGACAAAAGAAACCCAGTAATTGAAAACCAAAGAATTGGTCTGCCTAAAATTTAAAGCGTAAGTTTAAACCAAAATTAAAAGGATAGGTGCTTCCAAAGCATGGAAATTATAAAAAAGTGTTAATTTAATCGAGTTATTTCATGAAATTATGGTCCCTCTCTGTGGCGCTTGCTGTTCCAGCGATTTATTATAGGGCGAGTTTTTCAACACAGGTGAATATGTGAATACTTATAGTTTTGGTGCCAACATGGCACGCCACAGAACCGGATTAGTGCTAGGAGCCCTGATTGGCTTGACTGGTGGGCCTTCAGGTATGTTATTTGGTGCGGCCATTGGCTACTATTTAGATAAGCTCATTCGCAGTGTAGCGGGCGTCGAGGGCTGGACTCAGGCCAAAGCCCAAACTGCTTTTTTTGACGCTACTTTTTGCGTTATGGGCAAGATCGCTAAGGCTGATGGCCAAGTGACGGCCGAAGAAATCCAATATGCTGAAGCTGTAATGACGCGAATGCAGCTCACAGATGACCTGCGCAAGCGGGCCATCGAGTGCTTCAGTCAGGGTAAAGAAACGGCGTTTGATTTAGCCCAAGTGTTAGAACCCCTGCGCAGAGCATTGGTGAATAACGCATCTGTAAAGCAAATGTTTATTGAAATTCAATTGCAGGCAGCCCTTGTTGATGGTGCTTTTAGCCAAGCAGAAGGCCGCGTGCTCACCCAAGTGTGCCAGTTATTGGGTATTACTCAACAACAATTTGAAGCAGTGGCTGAACGTATGAAGGCTGAGCAGTCATTTCACAAAAGTGGGGGCCAAGGTCAGTTTGAAGGTTCTGGCAATGCTGGCCTAAAACAGGCTTATGGTGTTTTGGGCGTGGATCAGAAATGTGATACCAAAAGCCTTAAAATGGCCTATAGAAAATTGATGAGTCAGCATCACCCTGATAAGTTAGTTGCCCGTGGCTTACCCGATGAAATGATGCAAATCGCTAAGCAAAAAACCCAAGAAATTCAGGCTGCTTATGACGCCATAAAGCAGTCACGTAAGTAAATTATGTCACCATTGACTGGATCCTAAACCCATGACTGATTTTAAAATAGCGCCCTCCATCTTAGCCGCCAATTTTGCCCGTCTAGGTGAAGAAGTTGAACATGTGCTGGCGGCGGGTGCTGATATTGTGCACTTTGATGTGATGGATAATCATTATGTGCCTAACCTCACTATTGGACCGATGGTCTGCAAAGCATTGCGCGATCATGGTATTACTGCGCCGATTGATGTGCACTTAATGGTGCAACCGGTAGATCGAATGATTGAAGAGTTTTTGGTAGCTGGAGCCAGCTATATTACCTTTCACCCCGAAGCGAGTGAGCACATAGACCGGTCCTTGCAACTCATTAAAGATGGCGGTGCTAAAGCGGGCTTGGTATTTAACCCAGCCACCCCTTTGCACTTTTTGGATCATGTTATGGATCGGTTAGATATGATTTTATTGATGTCAGTCAACCCTGGCTTTGGTGGTCAAAAATTCATCCCTTCCACATTAGATAAGTTACGTTTGGCGCGCCAACGTATCGAATCATCAGGACTGGATATCCGACTCGAGGTCGATGGTGGTGTGGGTGTCGACAATATCGGCGAAATTGCCCGAGCAGGTGCTGACACCTTCGTTGCAGGCTCAGCTATTTTTAATACAGATGACTATCAGGCAACCATCGATTTGATGCGTAAAGAACTTGCCCAAAGCTGATTTCAGATTATGCCCCCACTTTTTGATATCTTAGGCTTTGAGCCCAAGTTAGTGCTGTTTGATTTGGATGGAACCTTGCTCGATAGCCTGCCTGATTTATACTCAGCTAGTGTCTCCATGGCCCAGAGCCTCAACATTGCCGTACCCAATTTAAACCAAGTGGAGCAATGGATAGGCAATGGAGCGGGTGTCTTAGTACAGAGAATTCTTGCCAATCAACTGCACACAATGACCATAGATGCTCGATTAGATGAGGCTCTAAAGCACTTTATGGAGGCCTACCAGCAATTGGGTAATAAACAGAGCCGTCTATATGATGGTGTAGAGGGTTTATTGGGTGAGTTACATCAATCAGGGGTGCGCCAAGGGGTGATTACCAATAAACCCAGCCGTTTTACCGAGCCTTTGTTATCGCAGTTCGGCATCCTACATTATTTCGACTTAGTGTATTCAGGTGATTCTTTTGCCGAGAAAAAGCCCCACCCAATGCCTTTGTTAAAAGCTACTCAACAGATGGGCTTTGCTGTAGATGAATGTTTAATGGTGGGCGATTCTAGCAACGATATTAATGCAGCTAAGGCGTGTGGCATGCCTTGTTTGGGGGTAAGGGGAGGCTACAATCATGGTCGTGATGTCGCAGAGTGTGAGCCAGATTGGGTGATTGATCATTTTTAATATCAGGCCGTTGCCTTTGGTCTATGCAGTTATATCTTGGAAGTCTGTTTATTTTGTGCTAATGTACTAGTACGTTGATGCGGCTTAAGTCGCGTTATTATTTGCCAGTTATCATTCGTCAGCAACTCCTTATGACCACTAATCAGCCCCTCGCGTCCGTTGTTACATACCTTATGGCTCAAACCACTGACGAGCATATGTTGGGAGCGCTTAAGGGCTTATTAACCCCTTATGAGCAACAAGAGTTGGTCAATCGGTTGCAAATTTTTGAGTTGTTATCTCAAGGGGTGTCACAACGCCAAGTCGCACAACAACTTGGAGTGGGCATTGCTACTGTTACCCGAGGTTCACGAGCCCTACAAGCTGGAAGTTATAAAATTGATTCGTCCCAATAAAATAAAAATGGCCCGTAAGCCAAGTTACACAACAGTGGCGTCTAGCTGTGATTTTTTTGAGTTATTTAAAAAAATTGAGCAACGTTTTCAAACCTGTTACATGCTGGAATCTCTAGGTGAGGACAGTCATATCTCACGTTACTCCCTGATTGGCTTTGACCCTGAAAAGATTTTTTGGGCCAATGGTCAAGAACTGCATATCAGTGATCGCAGTGGACATGTTGAATCTTACCAGAGTGATAATCCCTATTACCTTTTGCGTGACATTGTGCCGCAAAATATTATTAGCCGACGATATGCTGGGGGGTTAACAGGTTACATTGGCTACGATGCTATGAATTATTTTGAACCAAGTCTAAGCCTCACTGCGAGTGATGCGTTTGATGCGTTCAAATTTGGCTTGTACAAAGATGGCCTTATTTACGACAAGATGACTGGAGAGTTGATTTACTTTTACTATGAAGATAATCGCATTGCTTTAATTGAAACGCTCATTGACGCTCCAAGTCCCAACATTGGTGGTCTAAAGGTGGTGCCTCAAGGCGAAGATATGAGCCGTGCTGAGCATGCCGCCGCGGTTAAAAAAGTTAAAGGTGACATTGTTGAAGGTAAGATATTTCAGTGTGAAGTAGGCTTTAAGTATCGCTTTGACATGCTCGGTGAAAGTATTAATTTATATGAGCAATTACGCATTATTAACCCTTCTCCGCAAATGTATTACATTAAATTTGCTGAGCAAAAGATTATTGGTGCCAGTCCAGAGTTATTATTCCGTTTGCGCCAAGGTGAAATGGAGACCTATCCCTTAGCTGGTACTACCAAACGCGGAGCGACTCCAGAAGAAGATACGGCTTTAGCGCGCGCCTTATTGAACGACCCCAAAGAAATCGCTGAGCACAATATGATTGTTGACTTACATCGCAATGACATTGGCCGCGTTGCCCGTTTTGGCACTGTGAAAGTGCGCAGTTTAATGGATATCAAGCGCTTTAGTCATGTGCAGCATATCTCCAGTGAGATCGTGGGCATCATGGCAGAAAATGAAGATATGTTTTCTGCTTTAGCCAGTAATTTTCCAGCAGGCACCTTGACCGGTGCGCCTAAAATTGAGGCCATGAAAATCATAGACGAATTAGAGTTAGATGGTCGAGGTCCCTATGGTGGGGCTGTAGGCCACTTTGGTTTTAATGGTGACTGCACCTTTGCCATTCCCATCCGTACGATTTTTGCCAATGGCTCTAAAGCCTATGTTCAAACCTGTGGTGGTAATGTTTTTGATTCAAATTCGGAAGATGAATACCAAGAAATCCAACGTAAATTTGCGGGTACCCTAAAGGTGTTAGAACAGTTTATGGGGGCTGAGTCATGAGGCAAGACACACCCAAGTTTACTGTGTATTTGGTCGATAACTATGATTCCTTTACTTACAATTTATACCAATACATCGGTGAAGTGCTGACCACGGCTAAATTGAACAACCAAATTGGAGACTTTGAAGTGATTGTTGCGCGCAATGATCAAGTCACAGTGGCCGATATTGAAGCTGCTCATACTGATCGAATTATTATATCCCCAGGCCCTGGTTCGCCAGAGGATGAGAGCTATTTTGGGGTGTGCGCCCAAGTCATTACAGAATTAGGCCCCACAATCCCTTTGCTGGGCGTATGTTTGGGGATGCAGGGTATTGTGCATTGTTTTGGGGGCAAGGTCGTGAAGGCTTACGTGCCAATGCATGGCAAAGTCAGCCCTATCAGCCACGATGGCATGGGTATTTTTAAAGACATACCCGACCAACTCGAAGTCATGCGCTATCATTCATTAATGGCCGCAGCAGAATCCATGCCTGATTGTCTAGCGCTAACCGCTGCGGTGGGTGATTTGGGGTCGGATAGTTACGAAATCATGGCAGTGAAGCACAAGCAGTTCCCTATTCAAGGCATTCAGTTTCACCCAGAATCTTTTGCGACAGAAGGTGGTAAAGAACTTATGAAGAACTTTTTATTGGCTTCTTAGTTTGTTGTCGTCTACATGCATTAGGTCGCACTCAAGGCCAATTTAAATTTGGCCTTGAGTGAGCTTACATGACGATAAGTTCAATAACATTAAACCAAATAGGTAGAGGCCGAGGTTGTGCCCCCTCTTCCGGTCCAGTTAGTATGGAAAAACTCGCCCCTTGCCTGATCCATTCTCTCATAGGTATGGGCACCGAAATAATCTCGTTGGGCCTGTAGCAGATTGGCGGGTAAGTGCTCTGTGCGATAACCATCATAATAGGCTAGCGCCGAAGCCATGGCAGGCATGGGGATACCCAACTTAACTGATTGCATAATTACCCGCCGCCAAGCCGCCTGAGCAGTTTCTATGGCCTGCTTAAAAAAGGTATCGAGCATGAGATTAACTAACTCAGGGTTATGATCAAAGGCGACCTTAATATCATCAAGAAACACTGATCGAATGATACAACCACCGCGCCACATTTGAGCGATCTGACCGTAATTGAGCTGCCATCCATGTTCTAACGCTGACGCTCGTAGTAATTGATAGCCCTGCGCATAGGAAACTATTTTTGAGGCATACAGTGCCTGCTGTAAGTCATCAATAAATGCTGTTTTATCACCTTCAAAGGCGACTGCCGGGCCATTTAGTTGCTTGGCCGCATCTATTCGTTCGTCTTTTAGGGCCGACAAGCAACGAGCAAAAACGGCTTCACCGATGAGGGTCACAGGTTGACCAAAGTCTAGGGCTGTTACCGCGGTCCATTTACCAGTGCCTTTTTGTCCAGCTGCATCGAGAATGTGATCGATGACCACCTCACCATTGTCGTCTTTGAAACCCAAAATATCAGCAGTAATTTCAATTAAATAGGAGTCAAGTACACCCTTATTCCACTCTTTAAACACCTCATGCATGGCTTCGTTAGATAGACCCAGCCCATCTCTCATAATGTGGTAGGTTTCACAGATCATCTGCATGTCACCGTACTCAATGCCGTTGTGAACCATTTTTACAAAATGCCCCGCACCATCCTCACCCACCCATTCACAGCAGGCTTCACCTTTATTGGTTTGGGCGGCAATCTTTTGAAACATGGGTTTGACCAAGGGCCATGCTGCGGATGAGCCCCCTGGCATTATGGATGGGCCAAGCAAGGCGCCCTCTTCGCCACCAGAAACCCCAGCCCCAACATATAACAGGCCTTTGCTTTCGACATAGCTGCAGCGCCTTATCGTGTCAGGGTAATGGCTGTTACCACCATCGATAATCACATCACCCTGCTCGAGAAACGGCACCAGCATATCGATGGTATCATCAACTGCTCGGCCTGCCTTGATCAAAATCATAACTTTACGAGGCCGCTCAAGACTCATGCAAAGTTGCTCAATACTCTGGCAGCCTTTAATGTTTTTATTGGCACCACGACCTGCTAGAAAACGATCAATTTTATCCTTAGTACGGTTAAATACGGCAACAGAAAAACCTTTGCTGTGCATATTTAATACTAAGTTTTCACCCATAACAGCAAGGCCAATGAGGCCAATATCTGCTTTCATATTAATGTCCTTTTAATTACCCACTGTGTTGCTGTGGTACCCTAACCATGGGTTGCCTCAAGGCCCACATTATACATGATTTTTATGCTAAGCCTTAGTGACTGCCACTATGCCACTGACTTGATATTAGCCTTTGACTGCTCCAGCAGTCATGCCAGTGATGATTTGTTTGGAAGCCACAAAGGTAAAAATAATAGGGGGAATTGCTAGTAGCATGCCTGTTGCCATGATCACACCCCAGTCAATGTCATATTCTGTTAATGAATTAACGATGGTCACGGGCACTGTTCTTGTGTCCCTGTTAAGTAGGGCGTTAGCGAGCAGAAATTCGTTCCAAGCAATGCGAAAGGTAAAAATAGCGGCAGCTGCTAATCCAGGCGTGATGACCGGTAAAACCACTAAGAAAAAAATCTGCAGTGGATTAGCACCGTCCATTTTTGCGGCTTCTTCCAATTGCATAGGCACCTGCACAATGAAACTTTGTAATATCCAAATAACAAAAGGTAAGTTCATGGCCACATACACTAAAACGATGCCAGCAAAGGTGCCATCTAGGCCATAGTTAAAGGTCCAAATACCAAAGACGGGCACCAAAAGTACCGCTGGAGGCACCATACGCATCATTAAACTTGTCATTGATATCGTGCCACGGCCCATGAATTTAAACCGGACTAAAGCGTAGGCCGCCATGCAACCCAGTATCAGAGTAATGGCTGTTGACATTAATGCAATAAATATTGAGTTGCCCAAAGCACGGGAAAAGGTAGGATTACAATAGTCAACATTTACGGGCTCATACCAAAGTACATCACACAAGACAGTCTCATAGTTTTGGAGTGTGGGCGAAAACCACAGGCTGCTAGCATCACTCATAATATCTACATTAAGTTTGAGTGACGTTGTGACCATCATGATAATAGGCCCTAATGACATCACTAATAATGCCACCATAAGCGCATAAAAAGCCGGGTTTTTAGGTCTCCCAACTGTTCTTGTCATGGGCTAGTTTTTCCTATTGCATTGAATGATTTGGCTCTGTGTTGCTCTATAAAGCGGTTGTAGAGAAACATAGAAAGGGTTAACAGCAGGAGTAAGATGAGCAAATAGTTAGACATGGCAGCCGCCACTCCCAATTCTCGAAACTCTGAGGCCGTGCGAGAAATTCGTAAAGCAATAATTTCAGTGGATAATCCAGGGCCTCCATTGGTCATGACTAAAATAACTTCCAATACTTTAAAGGCGTCAATTAAACGCAATAATAGCGTCACAATTAAAACAGGCATCATCAATGGAATTTTGATGTAAAAGGCTTGTTGCCAGGCATTTGCACCATCCATGCGTGCCGCTTCAAGGGTTGATCTTGGGAGGGACTGTAGCGCAGCAAGGCAGAGGATAAAGATAAAAGGTGTCCATTGCCAAATGTCGGCAATAATGATGGATATTAAAGCCCAAGTTGAATCAGATAGCCAGGGGATGGACTCAAACCCAAGACTGTTTAAGGTCCGATTAAATACACCAATACTAGGGTGATACATGTATCGCCACATGAGGCCAACCACAATAGGAGCAATCATCATAGGTAAGATAAAAATGGTTCGCAGCGCAGACATGCCGCGCATATTTCTATCCAATAATAGTGCGAGGCTTAAACCCAAGATCATTTCAATAAAGACGACACTAAAAGCAAATTTGAGAGTCACCCATAACGACTCTCTAAACGCATAATCTTGCCACAGGGTTGAATAGTTTTTCAGTCCAACCCAGTCTGCCTCGCCAATTAACTGACTAGGGTTCCAGTCGAGAAAGCTGGCATACATCATATAACTAATGGGATACAACAAACCAAGGGCTAAAACCAGACCAGCAGGGGCTATAAAAAAATAGGGCGTCAATTTATTTAAACTTGAAGACTTCATTAATAGATACCTAAAAATGCAAACCCTATTTAATTTTAAACCTATATAAACAAATATAAACAAATATATATGAAGACAAACAGAAGATAAAAAAGTTAAGTTAAGTTAATTGCTGATCTGCACGATCACTCTTGTGTCAGGCATAGGCGCAATAGCAGCCTATACCTGCACAACTTATCACCCTATTTGGGCACTTACAGTTATAACACTCAATTTAATTCCAAGTGTAATACCCTGCATCCTGCATGATTTGCTTGGCACGCTCAGCAACCCCATCAAGTGAACTTTGAATATCAGCATCTTCTGTGAGTATTTTTGAAAGAGTGGTCCCTAAATCAGCATTTATTTTTCCCCAAACAGGGATAATTGGGCGCCAATCGGGGTCAGCATCTTTAAGTGCCTCACCAAAGGTTTTCATGTGTGGGAATTTAGCATTCACTTCGGCATCACTATGAGTTGAATAGCGCGAAGGGTTGCCACCTTGCAGAGCAATTAGCTTATCTGCCTTTTTAGAGGTTAACCATTGCATTAATAAAAATGCCGCTTCTTTGTTCTGAGCATTTTTTGGGATCGCAATTCCAAAACCGCCCGTTTGTGAACCCTTGCGCACACCCATAGGGTGGGGTGCCCAACCTATCTTACCCACAACCTTCGACTTGCTTGGGTCATTGACCTGTCCAGCAAATACGGTTGAATCGAGAAACATTGCTGAACGCCCTTGCAAAAAGGAGGCCCCAGCTTCGGCAAAACCAAAGGCTCTTGAACCTTCGGCACCACAATCAACAATTGTTTTTAAGGCTTCAGCAGCTTGGACACCGGCTGCATTATTAACAATGGGGTTCCAAGCATCATCAAAAATACGGCCTCCTAAGGGAGATAGATGCAATAAAAATGCATGGCTAGCGTGATGTCCTGAAGCAGCCCTAGAGGCTAATCCACCCATCCCAGGTTCAAGCTGTGGAATCTTACAAGCAAGTTCTAACAGTTCATCGTAAGTCTTAGGCACGCTTAAATTGTGTTTTTCAAAGATGTCCTTACGATAGCCTAAAATTGACGTTTCAGAACCAAAGGGTAAGCCAAACATAGAACCAGTAGGGCCTGGCAAATAACCTTTATGACCACCAGCAATACCTATATTGGCCACATACCCCTCAATTAGGTCTGGCGCATCATAAGCAGGGTTAGATAGCCGTGGGTTCATGAAATAGCGGGCTAAATTTTCCAGTTGATCGGCATAAACATAATCAGCTTTAGAAAAAACAACATAGGCTAATAGATCATAATCACCTTTTCGCTTGGTCAACTCCAGCGTCTGCTTTTCTCGCATTTTCATATACTGAAGCTGGTCCACTTCAACCTCAATACCTGTCTCTTTAGTAAATTCAGGCAACACTTTCATCACTGCATTGTAATGGGGATGGGCTGGAAAATTAACCACCAGGCGTGTGCCTTTATAGGCGTCATAAGGGCCCGCGTGTGCGGCATTAAAAGCACCAGTCGCAAGACCAAGTGCACCCAACACTACCAGAGTAGATTTAGCAATTTTTAGTATCATAGACATTGGTTTCTCCTTTGAAACACATTTCTAACGTCGATAAGTAATAGCCTACATGTCCTGTTTTATATCAGTAAATCGCAAGCTCAGTATTTCGATCAAACACATAAACATCCGGTGGTTTGACCGAGAATTTGATGTTGTCTCCCACTTTAAAAGAATGCTGAGAATTAACCTCAACCAACACTCTGACACTATTGACTTCAGCAATCAGTAGAGACTGTGATCCTGTGTATTCACACACTTTTATTAGCAGTGTTAATGTGTGTTCACTGGTTCCATCCGCTGTGGCTAATGGCAACAGTGCCGACGGACGAATGCCTATGGTGACCTCACCAGAAGATGGTAGCTGGTGTTTATTTTGGAGATCCTTGACTGGTAAGCTAAAAAAAGCACTATGCGCTAACAACTTACCATTTTCTTCAACCAGTGTGGCGTCCATGAAATTCATCGGTGGCATACCCATAAACCCAGCAACAAATTTATTGGCGGGAGTTTCAAAGAGTTCTTGGGGCGTGCCATGTTGCTGAATGCTCCCCTCTTGCATCACCACAATCCGATCACCTAAAGTCATGGCCTCAACCTGATCATGAGTGACATAGATAATATTTTTCTCAATCTTATCGCGTATTATGGCTAATTCGGCTCTCATCTGTACGCGTAATTTGGCATCTAGATTTGATAAAGGCTCATCCATTAGGCATAACTTAGCCTGTGCGACTATGGCTCTAGCTAAAGCAACACGCTGGCACTGCCCACCAGACAGCTGACCTGGCTTTTTTTGTAGGTGATCACCAAGGCCTACTAGTTCAACAACTGAGTCTAGACGCTTTTTTTGTTCGTTTTTGGGTACCTTTCGTGCCTGAAGCTGTCTCTTATACACATCTGACGCTGCCGACGACTCCTT
>OJFC01000158.1_pt1 | contig 13556 bp, 14 predicted proteins | sample 1594021 | NCBI WGS metagenome assembly OJFC01 (sample SAMN05416739, study PRJEB24817) | seawater metagenome | isolation source: Sea water | place: Canada:Atlantic | collected 2013-07 | reverse complement strand
AAACTCTATTAACTATAAAATCCCTTCCGTGAAAACGGAAGGGATTTTTTTTTGAACATTACTACTATAAAAAAAAAGTATTTTGTAAAGCGATAAACCTACCAATGCATTTATGGTAGCGAAGAAAATTTCTGTATGTATTAAAAGCTTCTATAGCGTACTTCAATAGATACTCAGAACTATTAAGAAAGTTATTGATACTTATAAATAGGGCTTTATGCGGTAGGGATAACTAGATTAGTTGATGATTAAAATAAGTATAAAAAAAATCCTGTTATAAATTATAACAGGATTTTTAATTATTTTAGAATACGTATTCTTTAGCTATTCATAGAAATTAAAAACTCTTCATTGTTTCTAGTGTTTTTAATTCTATCGTTGATAAACTCCATAGCTTCAACAGGATTCATATCAGCAAGGTATTTACGCAATACCCACATACGTTGAATTACATTTTCACCTAACAGTAAATCGTCTCTACGAGTACTTGAAGAAGTAAGATCAATTGCTGGGAAAATTCTACGATTAGATATTTTTCTATCCAATTGTAGTTCCATGTTGCCAGTTCCTTTAAATTCTTCGAAAATCACTTCATCCATTTTAGAACCTGTTTCTGTAAGAGCAGTTGCAATAATACTTAATGAACCACCATCTTCAATATTTCGTGCAGCTCCAAAGAAACGTTTTGGTTTATGTAATGCATTAGCATCAACACCACCACTTAATATTTTTCCACTTGCAGGTTGTACGGTATTATAGGCTCTTGCTAAACGGGTAATTGAATCTAATAGAATAACTACATCATGACCACACTCAACCAAGCGTTTTGCTTTTTCTAAAACAAGATTTGCTATTCTAACGTGTTCTGTCGCTTCTTTGTCAAAAGTTGAAGCAACGACCTCGCCACGAACATTACGTTGCATATCGGTAACCTCTTCAGGCCGTTCGTCAATTAAAAGTATAATTTGGTATACCTCAGGATGATTTGCAGCAATTGCATTGGCAACATCCTTTAATAACATTGTTTTTCCTGTTTTTGGCTGAGAAACAATCATACCACGTTGCCCTTTTCCGATAGGAGCAAACATATCAATTATACGAGTAGAAATACTAGATTGTCTATCTGCTAAATTAAATTTTTCTTGCGGGAATAACGGCGTTAAATGCTCAAATGCAACTCGATCACGAACTATATCAGGACTTTGTCCATTAATTTTATTCACTTTAATAAGTGGAAAATATTTTTCACCTTCTTTTGGAGGTCTTACTTGTCCTAAAACAGTATCTCCAGTTTTTAATCCAAATAAACGTATTTGAGATTGTGACACATAAATATCATCGGGAGATGATAAATAATTATAATCGCTAGAACGTAAGAAACCATAGCCATCTTGCATGATGTCTAAAACACCTTCACTTTCTATAATGCCATCAAATTCAAAGTCGGGTTGGCGATACCTATTTCGGGTGTCTTTATTGCCGTCTTTACCTCGATGTTGATTGGGATTTTTGTTTTCTCTTTTATTATTTTGATTGTTGTGTCTAGGTTTTTGCTCCGTTTTTTGACGCTTATCATCATCAGTAGTTTTATGCTGCTGTGGTTGATTCTGTTTTTGAGTTTGATTTTTTTGATTGCGATTATCGTCCCTAGGAGTGCGAGGTCGAATTACTCTTTTTGGAGCTGTTCTCGGCTTTTGTTCTTCTGTATTTACAGAAGCTTCCTTTTTTACTGGAGTTTCTTGTTTTGGAGCAATAACATCTTCTTTTACTTCTTTTATAACAGCTTTTACTGCGGAAGGATTTGCGGCTTGGTGATCTAATATTTTATACACCAAATCTAACTTTTTTAAGCTACGGAATTTTGGTACTCCTGAAGCTTTAGCAATTTCCTGAAGTTCAGGTAATAACTTTGCTTTTAATTCTGAAATTTCAAACATTTAAAAATATATATGATTTATTTGATACTATTGAGTATTACTGAATGTAATTTTTTTTGAAAATTTTATCGAAGACTAAGTAACCTCTGTTGAATTGGTTAGGTATTGATGTTGCAATTATACAACAATAATTTTTAAATGCATTTAATTTTTATAAAAAGATAGTGTATTTTTGCCACAAGAATTAGAAGAAATAGATGTTACAAAGAATACAAACTGTTTATTTATTAATTTCTGCTTTAATTATAGGAGGACTGTATTTGTGGTTTCCAATAATTAAATCTGAAAGCGGTTTGGTCATTATTAGTAACAACGAACCATTAATTTTAGGCCTTATTTTTGGTTCTATTTTATTGGCTTTGCTATCCATATTAAATTTTAAAAAACGACAATTACAATTTGTAATTAACCGTTTAAACATCATATTAAATTTTTTATTACTGGGAGTTTTCGTTTACAGATCACTAACGCTATCCGGAGAGACATTAGTTTCAGAGAAGGGTATTGGGGTTTTACTTCCTATCATTTCTATCGTTTTTTTAGTCATGGCCAATAAGGCCATAAAAAAGGATGAAGACCTCGTAAAATCTGTGGATCGGTTGCGCTAAACCGCATATCTTAGTATATTAGTGCAAAACCCTAAAAGAATGCCATCTTTTAGGGTTTTTGTTTTTTACTTGCGTTTTATTTCAATTACTTCTAAGTTTTGTATTTTATCTTTATCAATTTCAAATCGCAACATGGTTCTTACTTTATGAAATCCGTGCGTGCCAATAGCCCCAGGATTCATATGTAATAGCCCAAGCTTTTTATCATTCATTACTTTTAAAATATGGGAATGTCCAGTTATAAACAGTTTTGGAGGATTGGTTTTAATTTCTTCTCTTAAACTGGGATTGTACCTTCCGGGATATCCTCCTATGTGTGTGATCCAAACAGTTACTTCTTCACATAAAAAACGATTGTGTAATGGAAATTCACTGCGAGCTTCTGCGTTATCAATGTTTCCGTAAACTGCTTTTAAAGGCTTTAATTTTTTAATAGCATCTGTAACGTTTAAATCTCCAATGTCTCCAGCATGCCATACTTCATCTGCTAGATTTACATACTTTATTATTGTATCGTCTATATAACTATGAGTATCAGAAAGTAATAGGATTTTTTTCATATTTAATTTAAAATAATTTATTAAGAGAACCTAAACTTAAGTTGGAAAGAATTCACTTTGTGTATCTTTGATTTTTCAAAAATACAAGATTCATTGCGATATTTTATAGAACTAGCATATAATGGAACAAACTATCATGGTTGGCAAATTCAGCCTGATGCCATTACCGTACAAGAAGTTTTAGAGAATGCTTTGTCAATACTATTGCGAGAAAAAATTCAAGTAATGGGAGCTGGAAGAACTGATACTGGAGTACATGCAAAACAGTTGTTTGCTCATTTTGATCTGGAAGTGATTGAGTCAATATCAGATTTAATATTCAAATTAAATTCTTTTCTACCAAAAGATATTTCTATACAAAATATTTTTCCTGTCAAGGAAGACGCGCATGCTCGTTTTGATGCTTTAGAAAGAGAATATGAGTATGTTATTTCCTTACAAAAAAATCCTTTTTCAGATGATTTTACACATTTTATTCATCATCAACCCAATATAGACATAATGAATGCGGCTGCTAATGTGTTATTAAGCTATAAGGATTTTCAATGTTTTTCTCGTTCTAATACCGATGTAAAAACGTATAATTGTGATGTGAAAGAAGCGTATTGGAAAGTTGAAAATTCAGAATTGATTTTTACAATTAAAGCAGATCGTTTTTTAAGAAATATGGTGAGGGCAATTGTAGGAACCTTATTAGATATAGGATTTGAAAAAACATCTATGTTACAATTTCATGAAATATTAAAAAGTAAGGATAGGAGTAAAGCAGGTTCTTCTGCTCCTGCAAAAGGACTTTATTTAACTAAAGTTGTATATCCAGAACAACTAAAAAATTAATTTAAATAAGATTCCTGTCTAAGCAGGGAATTAGTATGGCAGATTCGGGGAAAGCATTCGATTTAAAACTCTTTAAAAGATTATTGGGGCACACTAATAATTATCGAGGCACATTTATATATGTGGCTTTTGCTGCTGTGGTGATGTCAGTTTTAGGAGTGTTACGTCCATTGATAATGCAAAAGGCCATTGATGAGTCTATTGTTCCTAAGGATATAGAAAACCTTGTTTTCTATATTTCGTTAATGATTGGAGTATTAATGTTAGAGGTCATATTTATGTTGACTTTTATATATTTCACCAATTGGTTAGGGCAAAGTGTTATTAGGGATATACGGGTAAAGCTTTTTAAATTAATGTTAAGTTTTAAGTTAAAATATTACGATACTAGTGCGGTAGGGAGATTGACAACGAGAGCAGTTAATGATATAGAAACCATCTCGAGTATTTTTAGTCAAGGGTTATTTATGATGATAGCTGACTTGCTTAAAATGATTGTAATTTTAGGTGTTATGCTTTATAAAAGTTGGCAATTAACATTAATTGTAATGTCGATATTGCCAATAATATTATATGCAACAAGAGTCTTCCAGAGAGCAATGAAAGTTGCTTTTGAAGAAGTTCGAACTCAGATTTCAAATTTAAATTCTTTTGTTCAAGAACGTATAACAGGTATGAAAATCGTTCAGATTTTTACGCGTGAAAAAACGGAATATAAAGACTTTAAAAAAATAAATGAAAAGCATAAAAAAGCTTGGATTAAAACCGTGTGGTACAATTCTATATTTTTCCCAATTGCAGAAATGGCATCCTCTGTAGCGATTGGATTAGTTGTTTGGTATGGTGGACTTAATGCTGCTGAAGGTGGCGTTATAACACTTGGTGCTATTGTAGCATTTATCGAGTTATCTCAGATGTTATTTAGGCCATTACGTCTAATAGCAGATAAGTTTAATACCCTTCAAATGGGTATGGTTGCTGCTCGTAGAGTTTTTAATGTTTTGGATACCAAGTCTCATATAGATGATTCGGGAACTCTATTATTAGAAAACACCAAAGGGTCTATTGAATTTAAAAACGTTCGATTTAGCTATATTGAAGAAGAGAAAATAATAAAAGATATTTCATTTAAAGTAGCTCCTGGAGAAACTGTTGCAATAGTTGGAGCAACTGGAGCTGGGAAATCGACTATTATTAATTTATTATCTCGTTTTTATGAAATTAATAGTGGTGAAATATTAGTAGATAATAAATCTATTAACGAGTATACTCTAAAATCATTGAGAAGCCATATCGCAGTGGTATTACAAGATGTTTTCTTATTTTCAGATTCCGTTTTAAATAATATTACTTTAAACGATACAGCTGTTTCAGAAGAAGAAGTGATGAATGCAGCAAAAAAAATTGGGGTTCATAAATTTATTAGTTCCCTACCTAATGGTTATCATTATAATGTTAAAGAAAGAGGCGTAATGTTGTCATCTGGTCAACGTCAGTTATTAGCTTTCTTAAGAGCGTATGTGAGTAATCCAAGTATTTTAATATTAGATGAAGCTACTTCTTCTGTAGATTCTTATTCAGAAGAAATGATACAAATTGCAACAGAGAAAATCACTAAAGGAAGAACCTCAATAATAATTGCCCATCGTTTGGCTACCATAAAAAAAGCAGATAAAATTATTGTAATGGAAGCAGGGAAAATTGTTGAAATTGGCACTCATAAAGAATTGATTAAGAAAAAAAATGGCTATTATAAAAACTTATATGAGGTTCAGTTTTTAAAAAAAGAAGCTAGCTAGAAATATTTTAAATGTATCCTTGTTAAGATGATAAATCCTTTTCAAGCAATTCATTTAACTCTTCAATATCATCAAAAAGCACAAAATTACCATCCATAATATAGGATATTTGACCACTTTCTTCAGAAACCGTAATACAAACAGCATCTGTTTTTTCAGTAATACTAACTGCGGCTCTATGTCGCAATCCAAAACGTTCGGGAATCTCATTATCATTGGTAACTGGCAGAACAACTCTTGTAGCAGTAATAACATTGTCTTCGATCAAAGTGGCTCCGTCATGCAAAGGACTGTTTTTATAAAAAACACTTTCAATAATGGGTTGGTTTATTTCAATAAACATTTTATCACCGGTGCTTTTAACAAAATCCAAACTGTTATTTCGTTTAAAAACAATTAATGCTCCTGTTTTCGATTTACTCATTTTTTTGCAAGCTTGAGTAACGGCATCGATTGTTGAGATTAATTTTGAATCTGAATTGGATCTAAATTGTTTTAAAAGCTTTTTACGAGCACTGAAATTGGTAGATCCTAACATTAATAAAAAACGTCTGATTTCTTGTTGAAAAACAACAACTAAAGCAACCATTCCTACTCCTAAAAATCCTCCAAGGATTTTACTAAGCATTTCCATTTCTAAAAGTTCAGTTACTTTCCAAATAGCATAAATGATTACGATACCAATAAAAATATTGATTGCAACAGTACCTTTTATTAATTTGTAGATATAGTATAATAGAAATGCAACAAGGACTATGTCTATAATATCTATGATTCTTATGTCTAATAATTCCAATGAGATTCAGCTTTTTGTAAATGTAGTTTTTTATTAATGAAACTTCAAATTTTGTAATAGATTAATAGTTTCGAATGCTTCTTTTACATCGTGTACCCGAAGTATGGAAGCACCTTTTTGAATTGCTATGGCGTGTAGTGCAGTAGTTCCATTTAATGAATTGGCTGCTGTAGTTTTAATTTTTTTCTGAATCATTGATTTTCTTGAAATACCGATCAACAATGGAACATTCAAATTTTTAAATAGTTCCAAATCATTGAAAAGTTCATAGTTTTGGTCCAATGTTTTAGAAAACCCAAAACCAGGATCTGCTATTAAATCATTAATTCCAAAAGATCGAGCTTTAGCAATACGTTCAGAAAAATAATAAAGAACTTCTTTTGTTAGGTCGGTATAATCGGTGTTTTGCATCATCGTTTCTGGTGTTCCACGCATATGCATCATCACATAAGGGACTTGATGTTGAGAAATTATTTTAAACATGTGTTCGTCTAATTTCCCTGCAGAAATATCGTTGATTAAAGATGCACCGGCATAAATACTTTCATTTGCAACGTTGCTTCTAAAGGTGTCTATCGATACAAGGGTTTCAGGAAATTCATTTAAAAGAATTTTAATCACGGGTAGTACTCGATTTATTTCCTCTTTTTCTGATACAAATTGGGCTCCAGGTCTAGAGCTGTAAGCTCCTAGATCTAAAAATGTTGCTCCTTCTTGTAGCATTTTCTCAGCTTTAAGAAGAATTTCTTTTTTAGAGGTTAATTTTCCTCCATCATAAAACGAATCTGGTGTTAAATTTATAATGCCCATTACTTTGGGTGTTGATAAATCGATAAGGTTTCCTTTACAATTAATTGTTGTCAATTTTTTAAATTGATTTATTTAAGCGAAATTTACGGAAAATATTACAGACCTAATGGCAGATACTTCAAAACAATACGATAAAATTATAGAAACGTGTAGAAACTTGTTTATCAATAAAATGAAAGATTACGGAAGTGCTTGGCGAATACTCCGATTGCCTTCTTTAACCGATCAAATATTTATTAAAACGCAGCGTATACGAGGATTGCAACAAAATGAAGTGCAAAAAGTAGATGAGGATCAAGTAAGTGAATTTATTGGTATTATTAACTATTCCATAATGGCATTAGTGCAATTAGAATTAGGTATTGTTGAACAACCTGATTTAAATATGGAGGACGCTGTTAGTGAATATGATAAACATGTAAAAATCACCAAGCAATTAATGATGGATAAAAACCATGATTATGGAGAGGCTTGGAGAGATATGAGGGTGAGTTCTCTTACCGATTTAATATTACAAAAATTGCTTAGAGTAAAGCAGATAGAAGATAATAAAGGAAAAACATTAGTATCTGAAGGTATTGTTGCCAATTACCAAGACATGATTAATTATGCGATTTTTGCGCTACTACTTTTAGAAGAAGAGCAAGCTTAAAAACAAGAATTTAAATATATGAAACGAGCTTGTTAAAATTTCTTTAGCACAAGAGATCATGAATAGCGAACAGCATAAGACCGATTCAATAAAATAATATAGACTTATGAAACAAATTGTAAACCTTTCCAGAATATTAGTAGGTGTTTTATTTATTATTAGCGGATTAATTAAGTTGAACGATCCAGTTGGGTTCTCATTTAAGTTAAAAGATTATTTTGCTCCAGAGGTACTTAATTTGGAACTGTTTATTCCATTTGCTTTATTGATTGCCATTTTTGTTGTGATTTTTGAAGTGATGTTAGGAGCGATGCTTCTTTTGGGATATGGTAAAAGGTTCACGATTTGGAGTTCTTTATTAATGATTATCTTTTTTACATTCCTAACCTTTTATTCGGCCTATTACAATAAAGTTACCGATTGTGGTTGTTTTGGAGATGCTATTAAATTAACACCTTGGGAATCTTTTTCTAAAGATATTGTATTGTTAGTTTTATTGCTAATTATATATTTTGGAAGAAATTTCATTCAACCAATTTTTACTTCAAATCTTCAAAAAATAATAGTTTATCTTACTTTTATTTTATGTATGGTTTTTGGATATTATGTGCTGCAGCATTTGCCGTTAGTAGATTTTAGGCCCTATAAAATTGGAGCTAATATAATGGAAGGTATGTCTTATCCTCCAAATGCTGCTCAGCCAATTTTTGAATATCGATGGACTTTTACTCATAATGGAGCTGAAAAAGTAATTGTTACTAATGGAAATTTTCCAAAAGACGAAGGGGAGTATACCGTAGAAACTATCATGATTCAGCAAGGTTACGAGCCTCCAATACACGATTTTACCATGGAACGTGATGGAGAGGATTTTACTGCTGACCTTTTAGAAGAAGATAATTTAATTGTTGTTATTTCCTATAGTATTAGTAATTCTGAAGCCGAAGGTTTTGTTAATATTAAAGAAGCAACCGATAAAGCTATAAAAAATGGTTATAAAGTTATTGGACTTTCTGCTTCTAGTCCAGAAGTAACGGAGGCATTAACTAAAAAATACCAATTAAACTTTGATTTCTATTTTTGTGATGAAACTGCTTTAAAAACAATAATTCGTAGTAATCCTTCTTTAATTGAATTGCAAAAAGGAACTATTGTGCAAAAATTGCACTGGAATGATGCTTCAAAATTAAAACTATCAAATAATAAATAATGATTGGTTATTTACTACAAAAAATAGCTTATGCATTTTTTACTCTTTTTGGGGTTGTGACGGTTATTTTTTTATTATTTAATATTCTTCCTGGTGATCCAGCTAGAATGATGTTAGGGCAAAATGAAACAGCTGAACAAGTTGCAATTGTAAAAAAGAAATATGGCTTTGATCAACCTCTTAGTAAACAATATGCGTATTACATAAATGACCTTTCACCCATATCCCTTCATAGTACAAACAAAAGGGACTATACCTATTTCTCTGATAAAAAATATACGGGTTTAAAATTATTTAATGTAGGAGAAAGCAATGTTGTTATAAAAACACCTTATTTAAGGGAGTCATTTCAGAAAAATGGAAAGAAAGTAAGTGCTGTAATTGCAGAAACCTTGCCCAATACGATTGTTCTAGCACTATCATCAATTACTATTGCGATGATTTTAGGAGTGTTCTTAGGAATTGTTTCGGCTAAATTTAAAGACAGTTGGATAGATAAATTAATACAGTTGGTAAGCACTTTCGGAATGAGTGTTCCTTCTTTTTTTAGCGCTATTTTATTTGCTTGGTTTTTTGGTTTTTTACTTCATAACTATACAGGATTAAATATGACAGGAAGTTTATATGAAGTAGATGATTTTGGAAATGGAAGGAATATTCAATGGAAGAATTTAATATTACCAGCGGTAGTTTTAGGAATAAGACCATTGGCAGTAGTGAGTCAGTTAATGCGAAATTCATTATTAGAAGTTTTGAGTGCCGATTACATTAGAACGGCAAAAGCGAAAGGATTAAGTGAGTATACAATAATTAGAAAGCATGCTTTGAAAAACGCTATGAATCCTGTTGTAACAGCTATTTCTGGGTGGTTTGCTTCTATGTTAGCAGGAGCAGTTTTTGTAGAGTATATTTTTGGATGGAATGGTTTAGGGAAAGAAATTGTCGATGCATTAAATACCTTAGATTTACCTGTTATCACGGGATCAGTTATTGTTATTGCATCTTTATTTATACTAATTAATATTTTTGTAGATGTTATTTATGGATGGTTGGATCCGAAAATTAGAAATTGAAAAGCTTATGGAAATTAAAAATGAGCTCATACATATTGAAATATAATATAAAAAATAAAATCTATGAAGAAACTTTTATTTTTAATCATCTTATTTTTTGCTGTATGTTCAGTAAAAGCACAAGAAAATTCATTTAGTACAAAAGCATTAAATGATGTATTGTTAACTAATGAAGAAGTGGAAATTACTTTTTTTGAAATATTAGATTTATATAAAGGTAAAACTATATTTATCGATATTTGGGCAGGATGGTGTAGTGACTGTGTAAAAGGGATGCCAAAAGTTAAAAAAATACAACAAAAGAACAAAAATGCTGTGTTTTTGTTCCTTTCTTTAGATAAATCGACTGAAAAATGGCAAAAAGCAATAAAAACATTAAATATTGAAGGAGAGCATTATTATATTGCATCTGGTTGGAAAGGTGATTTTTGTTCGAGCTTAGAGCTGGATTGGATTCCAAGATATATGGTGGTAAACCCCGAAGGGAAAATAGTTTTATATAAGGCTATAAAAGCTGATGATAAAAGAATAAGTAACGCATTGAATAATTAATTTTAATTAAAGAGATCCCCCGATTAGCTTGGGAAAATAAATATGAGAAAAAAAATAGTAGCAGGAAATTGGAAAATGAACAATGATTTGACAGCAACAAATATATTGATTTCTGAATTAATTAAAAAAGAGAAAATCACTAATGCAGAGGTGATGATTGCACCCGCTTTTGTAAACTTGTTGGAAGCATCTAAATTATTAAAAGATTCAAGTATTATAGTTGCAGCACAAAACATGCATTTTGCATCAGGTGGAGCCTATACGGGTGAAATATCAGCAGCAATGCTTAAAAGTATTGGTGTAAATACAGTTATACTCGGACATAGTGAGCGTAGAGAATATTTTAGTGAAGATGATAATTTATTAAAACAAAAAGTTGATAAAGCATTAGAAGAGCGCATGAAAATTATTTTTTGTTTTGGCGAAAAATGGGAAGATAGAAGTGTTGATAATCACTTTATAGTTGTTGAAAACCAAATTAAAAATGCTTTATTTCATTTAGAAAATGAAAATTGGGAATCTATAGTATTGGCCTATGAACCTGTTTGGGCTATTGGTACAGGACAAAATGCTAGCCCAGAACAAGCACAAGAAATGCACGCTTTTATTCGTAATCTAGTTAAAGAACATTACAGTTCAACAATTTCTGAAGAAGTATCTATTCTTTATGGTGGGAGTGTAAAGCCTGAAAATGCCAAAGAGATTTTTGGTAAGAACGATGTTGATGGTGGATTGATAGGTGGAGCAGCTTTAAATGCTGATAATTTTATGGCAATAGTAAACGCATTTTAAGATGTCTCAAATATATATAGAATACCATTTTACAATGGCTCCTTTACAGCCAGCTTCTGAAATTTTAGTAGCTCAATTAGGAGCGCTAAATTTTGAAAGTTTTACAGAAACAGAAACAGGTATAAAAGCATATATTCAAAAGAAAGAATTAGATACAGCCTTGATTGACAAAGTTCAGATTTTAAATTCTTCAGAATTTGAAATAAGTTATAAGCTTACTGAAATACCACCAGTAAATTGGAATGCTGAATGGGAAAAGAACTTTAGTCCAATTGAAGTAAATGGAGAATGTGCATTGAGAGCTCCGTTTCATCCACCATTTAATGTAAAATATGAAATCGTAATCGAACCTAAAATGTCTTTTGGCACGGGGCACCATGAGACTACCTTTATGATGCTTCAGTTTATTCTGGAAAATGACTTTAAAGAGAAATCGTTGATGGATATGGGTTGTGGCACTGCTGTTTTAGCGATTCTAGCAGAAATGAAAGGGGCAGCCAAAATAGATGCTGTCGATATAGATGAATGGTGCTATGAAAATTCTGTCGAAAATATAGAACGAAACCATTGTAAAAACATTTCTGTTTATCAAGGTGATGCTTCTTTTTTTAAAGAAAAAAAGTATGAAGTAATCATTGCAAATATCAATAGGAATATTTTGTTACAGGATATGGGAATATATTCTAAAAGCCTGGAGGAGAATGGAACTTTATATTTAAGTGGCTTTTATAAAGAAGATTTAGAATTAATCACTGAAACTTGTAATAATTTAGGATTAACTTTCGGTGAAAATAAAGAACGTAATAATTGGATTGCTGCTAAATTTAGAAAGTAAAAAAAGGAATTTTTTTAATGGGAACAAAAGAAAAAATACAAGAAGAAACTGATGTAGCAGAAAAGGAAGCTAATGAACATCAAATTGTTTTGTTTAATGATGATGTAAATACGTTTGATCATGTGGTAGAAACATTAATCGGCGTATGTGATCATACCTTAGAGCAGGCAGAGCAATGTTCGATTATTGTTCATTATAAAGGGAAGTGTACTGTTAAGACAGGGTCGTTTAAGGATTTAGAACCTCGTTGTTCCAAATTACTTCAAGCAGATTTAAGTGCAGAAATGATTTAAAATTCAGTAGAAGATTTTCAGTTTTTTAATTAGATTATCAACAATATATTTTTATATTTGCAGCCCATTAACGGCCACGTGGCGCAACTGAATAGCGCACCTGATTACGGCTCAGGAGGTTGCAAGTTTGAATCTTGCCGTGGTCACAATTACAAAACGCAATACACTAATTAATAGTATGTTGCGTTTTTTTATACATTTTTAAGTCCACAACAAAACCATAATTCATATAATAAGGGAATTTTAACCCTTGGATTACTTTTTTTGTAGATAAAAAAAGAGCTGAACCTATAAAAGTCAGAAAGAAGGGATTATTGAGTCACTTCCTTCACAATTAAAGGAAGTTTGCGGTCGTTACTTAAGTGTTATTGAGGAAGGAGAATTGGATATCGTCCAAGGCGAGTGGATCGTCAAAAGAAGAAATTGTGTTGCAAGTTTGAATAATAGGGGGAGCAGAACAACCCTTTATGTAATTGATGTAGAGGGTTTTTGCTTTAAGTAGTTATACCATCCAAATATACTAAAAAAGTGGTTAACTGGCACTTTACTGCCACTTATATGACAGTAAAAAGCCAAAAAAATCCAACTAATTTATTTAATATCTGACCCCCCATCTCTTAAAAATATCGTTTTCTTTTGAGGGTTACCCATCACAGTATAGTATATTACCCGATGGTTCTGGATATCTGATATGAAAATATTGGCGGATCTATCTAATACACCTTTTGAGATCCAATAGACAAGGGATCAGATATTTTATTGTGTGCCGTTTTATCCGGGTGTAAAAGATGGTGTTCTGTCT
>OJFC01000154.1_pt1 | contig 13646 bp, 10 predicted proteins | sample 1594021 | NCBI WGS metagenome assembly OJFC01 (sample SAMN05416739, study PRJEB24817) | seawater metagenome | isolation source: Sea water | place: Canada:Atlantic | collected 2013-07 | reverse complement strand
TGTATAAGAGACAGCAATTGAGATTTTTAGAAATAAGAAAATAATATGTGTGGTATTGTATGTGCGTTTGATTTAAAGGAAAGTTCAGAAAAACTAAGATCACAGATTTTAGAAATGTCTAAATCTATTAGACATAGAGGTCCAGACTGGAGTGGTATTTACAGTAATGAAAAAGCTATTTTAGCTCATGAAAGATTAGCTATAGTAGATCCTGCATCTGGAAAACAACCCTTATTTAACGAAGACAAAAGTCTTGTTTTAGCAGCTAATGGTGAAATTTATAACCACCAAGAATTAAGAAAACAATTTGAAGCTACTGAGCAGAACGGATGGATACCTTCTTATACATTTCAAACACAATCTGATTGTGAAGTAATATTAGCACTATATCAAAAAAAAGGAAGTGCTTTTTTAGATGATCTAAATGGCATTTTTGGATTTGCAATCTACGACTCTAAGAAAGATGAATATTTTGTTGCTAGAGATCATATGGGAATTATCCCATTATATATAGGATGGGATAAAAACGGTACTTTTTATGTAGCTTCAGAACTAAAAGCCTTAGAAGGGGTCTGTAATAAAATTGAAGTATTTCCTCCAGGACACTTCATGTCTAGTAAAGATGGAAAACTTATAAAATGGTATCAAAGAGATTGGATGGAGTATGATGCTGTAAAAGAAAATCAAACTTCTATTGACGAATTACGTGACGCATTGGAAGCTGCTGTTCACAGACAATTAATGTCTGATGTTCCTTACGGAGTATTACTTTCTGGGGGTCTAGACTCTTCCATAACATCTGCCATCGCAAAAAAATATGCGCAAAAAAGAATTGAATCTGGAGACACACAAGAAGCATGGTGGCCACAGTTACATTCTTTTTCAATAGGCTTAGACGGATCACCAGATTTAGCTGCTGCTCAAATAGTTTCAGACCATATTGGAACTATTCATCATGAGGTAACCTTTACCATTCAAGAAGGACTAGATGCAATTCGTGATGTTATTTATCATTTAGAAACCTATGATATTACTACCATTAGAGCTTCCACTCCAATGTATTTATTGGCAAGAGTCATAAAATCTATGGGAATAAAAATGGTGTTATCTGGTGAGGGTGCAGATGAGATTTTTGGAGGCTATTTATATTTTCACAAAGCTCCAAATGCTGAAGAATTACACAAAGAAACAGTTCGTAAACTAGACAAATTATATCAATATGACTGTCTGCGAGCTAATAAAAGCCTGGCTGCTTGGGGTATAGAAGGTCGCGTACCATTTTTAGACAAAGAATTTATGGATGTTGCAATGAGAATAAACCCACAAGATAAAATGATTAACGGAGAGCGAATGGAAAAATGGGTGTTGCGTAGGGCTTTTGAAGCCTACCTACCAGAATCTGTGGCATGGAGACAAAAAGAGCAGTTTTCAGACGGAGTTGGATACAACTGGATAGACACGCTAAAAAAAGTGGTCAACACCTCCGTATCTGATGATCAAATGCAACAAGCAACACATCGTTTCCCAACTCAAACACCAAGAACAAAGGAAGAATTTTATTATAGAAGTATTTTTGAAGAACATTTTCCTTCAGAGGCGGCTGCATTAACAGTGCCTTCTGTTCCTTCTATTGCTTGTAGTACTCCAACGGCATTGGCTTGGGACAAGAGTTTTCAAAACATGAACGAACCAAGCGGAAGAGCAATTAAAACAGTGCATGAAGATGCGTATTAATAGCCTCTAAAATTTCTCTACAACTCGCTTGTTGGTTTTTCTCTGATTAACTACAGGCGAGTTTTTTTTTTATAAGCCTACTCTTGGCACTTCCTAAAAGCAGGAATATTGTAAAATTTGAAATTTTATCTTCTAAAATTGAGGTTAAATTTCTTGATTTAAGCCATTTTTTAAATTTAAAGAACAGGGGGCTTGTAAATTCTTTTGAAGAGTAGTTTTAAGACTATTTAAAGGCTATCTAAGCCATTTTTTAGTAATTAACAAATGTTGATAAAACTGAGCATTATTAATGAATGAGCTTTCTAAAAACCTTGTTTTTTTGTAAATTTGGAACTATAAATTTCATCATGTTTTTGTGATGATTTTTTATGTTTAAAACACTTGAAATTATGAGCGAAGAAAATAAAAATAATTATGATGCTTCCAGTATTCAGGCATTAGAAGGAATGGAGCATGTAAGAATGCGCCCATCCATGTATATTGGAGATGTTGGAATTAGAGGGCTACATCATTTGGTATATGAAGTTGTAGATAACTCTATTGATGAAGCAATGGGTGGCTATTGTGATACAATTAATGTTACTATTAATGAAGACAATTCAGTTACTACAAAAGATAATGGTCGTGGAATACCCGTTGGTATTCACAAAAAAGAAGGGGTTTCTGCACTACAAGTAGTGATGACAAAGATTGGCGCCGGTGGTAAATTTGACAAAGATTCTTATAAAGTATCTGGTGGTTTACACGGAGTTGGAGTAAGTTGTGTAAATGCACTATCTGAACACCTAACGGCAACAGTTCACAAAGAAGGAAAAGTTTGGCAGCAAGAATATTCTAAAGGAAAAAGCTTGTATCCAGTAAAAGCAATTGGTGAAACAGATTTCACTGGAACCATTGTAACTTTCTCACCAGACAAATCTATTTTTGTTCAAACCACAGAATATAATTATGATACTTTAGCAACTCGTTTGCGTGAGTTATCCTATTTAAATAAAGGAATTACCATTACATTAACAGACAAGCGAACCACTAATGATGAAGGTGATTTTCCAACAGAAACTTTTTATAGTGATGAAGGTCTGCCAGAATTTATTAGATATCTAGATAGTACTCGCGAGCAGTTAACATCTGGAGTCATTTCTATGGAAGGAGAAAAAAATGGTATTCCGGTTGAAGTTGCCATGGTCTACAATACTTCATATGCAGAAAATTTACACTCATATGTAAATAATATTAATACACATGAAGGTGGAACACACTTATCTGGTTTTAGAAGAGGTTTAACAGGTACGTTAAAAAAATATGCAGATAATTCAGGCTTACTAAAAAATGTAAAGTTTGAAATTGCTGGAGATGACTTCCGTGAAGGATTAACAGCCATTATTTCTGTAAAAGTACAAGAACCACAATTTGAAGGACAAACAAAAACTAAACTTGGAAACAGAGATGTAACATCTGCAGTTTCTCAAGCAGTTTCTGAAATGTTAACAGATTATCTAGAAGAGAATCCTAACGATGCTAAAATAATTGTTCAGAAAGTAATTTTAGCAGCTACTGCAAGACATGCAGCACGTAAAGCACGTGAAATGGTGCAGCGTAAAACAGTCATGAGTATTGGAGGCTTGCCTGGTAAATTATCAGATTGTTCTGAAACAGACCCATCTATTTGTGAAATATTTTTAGTTGAGGGAGATTCTGCAGGTGGAACTGCGAAACAAGGGCGTGATCGAAATTTTCAAGCAATTTTACCTTTAAGAGGAAAAATCTTAAATGTAGAAAAAGCCATGCAACACAAGGTTTTTGAAAATGAGGAAATAAAAAATATGTTTACCGCACTAGGAGTTAGTATTGGTACAGAAGAAGACCCTAGAGCTTTAAACTTATCTAAATTAAGATACCACAAAGTAGTTATTATGTGTGATGCCGATGTAGATGGATCTCATATTGCTACCTTAATATTAACCTTCTTTTTTAGATACATGAAAGAAATGGTTGAACAAGGATATATCTATATTGCCACACCGCCATTATACTTAGTTAAGAAAGGACAAAAAAGAGAATATGCTTGGGATGATAATCAACGAGATTTGATTGCGCAAAAATTAGGAGGCTCTGTTAATATACAACGTTATAAAGGTCTTGGAGAAATGAATGCAGATCAATTGTGGGATACTACCATGAATCCAGAGTTTAGAACTTTACGTCAGATTGTTATTGAAAGTATGACAGAAGCAGACAGAGTTTTCTCTATGCTAATGGGTGATGAAGTACCGCCAAGAAGAGAGTTTATAGAGAAAAATGCAAAGTATGCAAATATTGATGCATAAAAGCTAGTATATAGAGGTTGTTAAAAAACACTTTTTAGACGACCTCTATTAATTCAATAAGCTCTTTTAGTATCATTATTTTGTGCTATCTGTACAAAAACAATTAAAAACAATTAAAAACAAAAAATATGAAAATTACAGTTGTAGGAGCAGGTGCAGTAGGTGCTAGTTGCGCAGAATATATTGCTATCAAAAACTTTGCTTCTGAGGTTGTATTGCTAGACATTAAGGAAGGGTATGCAGAAGGAAAAGCAATGGACTTAATGCAAACAGCTTCTTTAAATGGTTTTGATACAAAAATTACTGGAACTACTAATAATTATTCAAAAACTGCAGATTCAGATATTTGTGTGATTACCTCTGGTATTCCAAGAAAACCAGGAATGACAAGAGAAGAATTAATTGGAATTAATGCTGGGATCGTAAAAACAGTTTCTTCTAACTTAATAGAACATTCTCCAAATACCATCATTATTGTTGTTTCTAATCCTATGGATACTATGACATATTTAGTTCATAAAACTACAGGATTGCCAAGAAACAGAATTATTGGAATGGGTGGAGCCTTAGATTCTGCTCGTTTTAAATACAGGTTGGCAGAAGCTTTAGAAGCTCCTATTTCTGATGTTGACGGAATGGTTATTGGAGGTCACTCAGACAAAGGGATGGTTCCATTAACTAGATTAGCAACTCGTAATTCTGTGCCTGTTTCAGAATTTATTTCCGAAGAAAGATTAGCACAAGTATTACAAGACACCAAAGTTGGTGGCGCAACCTTAACCGGTTTATTAGGAACTTCTGCATGGTATGCTCCTGGTGCAGCTGTTAGCGGATTGGTACAAGCAATTGCATGCGATCAACAAAAAATATTTCCATGTTCTACCTTATTAGAAGGTGAATATGGCTTAACTGATTTATGTATTGGAGTTCCTGTAATTTTAGGGAAAAATGGAATTGAAAAAATAGTAGAAATTCAATTGAGTGATGCTGAAAAAGCTCACATGCAAGCATCTGCAGAAGGTGTTTCTAAAACAAATGGATTGTTAGAATTATAAATTTAACAATCAATATAAAAACCAGCCATTTGGCTGGTTTTTTTTTATTTTTAATGTAATCCTAAATGTTAGGATAATCCAGAAATAACGCCATTTTTATCAATGGTCATTCCTTCAGATGCTGGGGTTGCTGGTAAACCAGGCATTCGCATCATTTTTCCTAAAATTGGAATAATAAATTGTGCGCCAGCCGCTATTTCAATTTCTCTAACTGTAACTGTAAAACCTTCAGGCCTTCCTATTAACTGCTCATTGTCTGAAAAAGATTTTTGAGTTTTTGCCATACAAATAGCAAAATCATTAAACCCTAGCCTATTGATTCTTCTTAAATTTAATTGGGCTTTTTTACTGTATTCAACAGTTGCAGCTCCATAAATTTCTTTGGCTATTATTTCAATTTTTTCTGTAACCGGGCTTTTCCAGTCATACAAAGGCTTGTATTGTGTTGCTTTATTTTCTACAATATCTACAACAGCTTTTGCCAATTCTTTGGTGCCTTCTCCTCCTTTTGCCCATCCTTCAGACAAAACCGCATGAACCCCTAAACTTTTGCATTTTTTAATGACAAAATTCACCTCTTCTATTGTATCGGAAATAAAAGAATTGATAGCCACTACTGGTTCTATATTATACTTTCTAATGTTTTCTATATGTTTCTCTAAATTTTTAAAACCTTCTGTTACTGCTGCTAAATTCTGCGTATTGTACCCTTCTTTTTTAACACCTCCATGATGACGCAATGCTCTAATAGTGGCCACTAAAACAACACATTTTGGATTTAAATTTGCAAAAGCAGATTTTATGTTTAAAAACTTTTCAGCACCTAAATCGGCACCAAAACCAGCCTCTGTTACCACGTAATTAGATAAAGTTAAGCCCATTTTAGTTGCAATAATTGTATTGGTTCCTTGCGCTATATTTGCAAAAGGACCTCCATGAATAATGGCTGGGTTTTCTTCTAAGGTTTGCACTAAGTTTGGCTTTATGGCATCTTTTAACAAAATAGCCATGGCATTTTCTGCTTTTAAATCGCGCGCAAAAATGGGTTCGTTCTTGTAAGTAAATCCTATAAATATATCACCTAACCGTTGCTTTAAATTATCAAAATCTGTAGCCATGCAAAGAATTGCCATTACTTCTGAAGCTGGTGTAATATTAAAACCATCTTGTCTAGGAACACCATTTGCAGTTCCACCCAAACCAATGGTGATATCCCTCAAAGCTCTATCATTCATATCTATCACACGTTTCCAAAGAATGGTACGTGGGTCTATATTTAAATTGGCTACTTTGTTTTGAATATTATTATCTATTAGAGCAGCTAACAAATTGTTTGCCTTTTCTACGGCGTTAAAATCTCCTGTAAAATGTAAATTAATATCCTCCATAGGAACCACCTGAGAATATCCTCCTCCTGCAGCACCTCCTTTAATACCAAAAACTGGCCCTAATGAAGGCTCTCTTAACACAACAGTAGCCTGTTTTCCAATTTTATTTAATCCTTCTGTAAGACCAATTGAAATAGTGGTTTTACCTTCTCCTGCTGGAGTTGGTGTTAAGGCAGTCACTAAAATTAAATTATTACTTGCTGCTTTGTCTTCATCTATAAGGTGTAATGGCAATTTTGCCTTGTACTTCCCATACATCTCAATATCGTCTTCTTTTACCCCTAATTTTTTTGCAATAGTAATTACATGCGCCAACTTCTTGGCTTGTGCAATTTCTATGTCAGATAGATGACTCATAGTTTCCGATTTTTTTTTATTGTTAGTTGTTTAATGCTCTTAAAAAGCGAGTAAATATACATAATTTCATTAGGCTAATCTTATTGTAAATACTATATTTGCACGTTTTAAAAAGAAGACGACTAAAATTAAACGAAGATGCAAAACAAAGGACTTATAAGATTATTTGCAATCCTTTTCGGATTGGTAAGTTTGTACCAATTGTCTTTTTCATTCTTTACCTCTAAGGTAGAAAATGAAGCCAAAGAATATGCGAAATCTAGAGGTAATCAAGATAACGGAAGAGAATTAGCAAATTTAGAGAAAAAATACCTCGATAGTGTGAACAACCTAGAGGTTATAAATTTAGGTATTTCTCAATTTACCTACAATGATATCAAAGACAAAGAAATGAACCTGGGTCTTGATTTAAAAGGTGGTATTAATGCAATTCTACAGGTGTCTGTAAAGGAAGTATTAATTTCATTATCTAATGATTCTAAAAGCTTGGTCTTTAGACAAGCACTAAAAGCTGCAGATCTAGCTCAGAAAAACAATAATGACAATTATTTAGACTTGTTTTTTACAGAATTTGAGGCTGCTGCTGGAACTAGTGGAATTAAGCTAAGTGATCCTGAAATCTTTGGAACAAAAGCACTTCGTGAAAAAATAAACTTCAACAAAACAAACGAAGAAGTTAAAGAAGAATTACAATTAGAGATTAATAGCTCTATCAACACTGCTTTTGAAGTTTTAAGAAGTAGAATTGATAAATTTGGGGTAACACAACCAAACATACAACGTATTGGAAACTCTGGAAGAATTCAAATTGAATTGCCTGGAGCTGAAGATACTGAAAGAGTAAAAAGATTAATAACAAGTAAGGCTGAACTACAATTTTGGGAAGTATTTTCCAATGCTGAAGTGCAAAACTACTTCTTTACTGCAAATACTGTTGTTGCAGAAATGTTAAAGGATGATTCTCTAGATAAAAAGGAAGATGCTTCTGAAGCAAGTGATATTCAAAGTATTTTAAATGAAGTTACAGATTCTACAGAGGTTCAGCAAAAAACTTTATTTACCTATCTAAGTGTTAATGTTGCGCAATCAGAACAACAACTTAGCTCTCGTGTTGCACAAGCAAAAGTTAGTGATACAGCCATGGTTAACAAACTATTGTCTGACAGAAAAGTTTTAAGCTTACGAACTAATGAGATAAAAAATGTAAAGTTTTTATGGGATTATAAATCTGAACCTATTGAAGATGGTTCTGAAGTTATTGGCTTATATGCTATAAAATCTAATAGAAATGACATTGCTCCTATTCAAGGAGATGTAATTACAGATGCTTCACAAGTTTTTGATCAACTAAACAACCCAGAAGTAAGTATGGCTATGAACGGAAGAGGTTCTAAGCTATGGGAAAAATTAACTGGAGATAATGTTGGTGGTTTTGTAGCAGTTGTCTTAGATGACTATGTATACACAGCACCTTCTGTAAATCAAGCAATTATTGGTGGTAGAACTTCTATCTCAGGTGGAAGTATGACTGTTGAAGAAGCGCAAGATATTTCTACAGTTTTAAAAGCCGGTAAATTACCTGCTGCTGCAAGAATTATACAAGCAGAAGTTGTAGGACCGTCCTTAGGACAAGAATCTATAGACCAATCTACGCAATCATTTATGTTAGCCATCCTTTTAGTATTGGTATGGATGATTGTATACTATGGTAGAGCGGGTGTCTATGCAAACATTGCCTTGCTAGTAAACATTTTATTTCTTTTTGGAATTTTAGCTTCATTTAATGCGGTGTTAACATTGCCTGGTATTGCGGGTATTATCTTAACTATTGGTATGTCTGTGGATGCAAACGTAATTATCTTTGAAAGAATTAAAGAAGGAATCTTTAGAAAGAAAGGCTTAAAGCAATCTGTTCAAGAAGGCTTTAGTATTAAAGGAGCTTTATCTGCCATTATAGATGCAAACATTACCAGTTTATTAACAGGTATTATATTATATATTTTTGGAACGGGTCCTATTAAAGGATTTGCCTTAACCTTAATTATTGGTATTTTAACCTCTTTATTTACAGCAGTATTTATTACTCGCTTATTAATTGACGGAGCTACAGATAAAGGTAAAAACTTAACGTTTAATACTTCTTTATCTAAAGGTTGGTTTCAAAATATTAATATTGAGTTTTTACGCAAACGTAAAATTGCATACATTGTTTCAGGTGCCATAATTTTAGGAGGTATTGCCTCAATTGCAAGTATTGGACTAAAGCAAGGGGTAGATTTTAAAGGAGGGCGTTCTTATGTTGTTCGTTTTGATCAAACAGTAAACCCTACAGAAGTTTCTGAATCTTTAAAAGAAGTTTTTGGAACTGCTCCAGAAGTAAAAACGTATGGATCTGATTCTCAGTTAAAAATAACAACCGTTTATAAAATTGAAGAAGAAGGAAACAACGTAGATGAAGAAGTACAAACTGCATTGTTTACCGGATTAAAGGGCTACTTATCAGAAGGAGTTACTTATAACAGTTTTAAACCAGGTTATCAAAAAGAAGGAACTACTACCAATGCTATTATGAGTTATATTAAAGTAGAGCCTACCATTGCAGATGATATTAAAACATCTGCGGTATATGCGGTATTTGGTTCATTACTTATTGTATTCTTATACATCTTATTACGATTTAGAAAAATATCTTTTAGTTTAGGTGCTGTAATTGCAGTATTTCACGATGTACTAATTGTATTAGGGATATTTTCAATACTCTATAAATTTATGCCATTTGACATGGAGATAGGACAATCTTTTATTGCTGCTATTTTAACAGTAGTTGGGTATTCTCTGAACGATACGGTGGTTATTTTTGATAGAATTAGAGAATTTGCTGGAATTCATACCAAATGGGCTTACAGTGAAGTTGTAGATAAAGCATTAAGCAGTACTTTAGGAAGAACCATTAACACATCATTAACAACATTATTGGTAATGTTAGCCATCTTTACATTTGGTGGAGACTCTATTAGAGGGTTTATGTTTGCCTTAATTATTGGTGTTGTTGTAGGAACGTATTCGTCACTATTTGTGGCTACTCCTATTATGTATGATACTTCTAAAAGACAAGAAGCTATAAAAAAATAATTTTAGAACCCATATGACGAAACCGTTTTGTTACTACTGATGATATTTCAGTAACTCAAAACGGTTTTTTCTTTTTAAAATGAGCACCATATCTTTGTAACATGAGCACGATAAAATTACACGATTTAAATTTTACTCCGTTTATTTCTGAAAAAGAACTTTCTGAAATAGTTAGCTCATTAGTGCATAAAGTTAGTTTAGATCTAGACCCTGATGAAGTTCCTATATTTATTGGAATTTTAAACGGCTCTTTTCTTTTTGCTGCAGATTTCATAAGAAAATATACCCAGAACTGTGAAGTATCATTTGTGAAATTAAGCTCTTATAAAGGAACAACCTCAACAGAGGTAGTAAACGAATTAATAGGAATCAACGAAGATATCACAGGCAGAACAATTGTAATTTTAGAAGACATTATAGATACTGGCTCTACCCTACACAAAATCTATGACTGTTTTAAAAACAAGCAGGTAAAGCAATTAAAAATTGCTACCTTATTTTTTAAACCAGATGTGTATAAAAAAGAGCTCCCGATAGATTATATCGGAAAAAGTATTGAAGATAAGTTTATTGTAGGCTATGGCTTAGACTACAACGGCTTAGGAAGAAATTTACCAGCAGTTTACCAATTAACAACAGAAGCTACATAAATGAAAAATATTGTATTATTTGGACCTCCAGGTGCCGGAAAAGGAACACAAGCAGACCGCTTAAAAGGAAAATATCATCTAGTACACATCTCTACAGGCGATGTTTTTAGATACAATATTAAGAATAAAACTGAACTGGGTGTTCTTGCTAAAACCTACATGGATAAGGGTGATTTGGTACCTGATGAAGTAACCATTCATATGCTAGAAGCAGAGGTTGAAAAAAATGCTGATGCTAACGGTTTTATTTTTGATGGATTTCCAAGAACTCAATCTCAAGCAGAAGCTTTAGATGGTTTTCTAAGTACCAAAGGAGAAAAGATTAATGGAATGGTAGCCTTAGAAGTTCCTGAAGATTTATTAGTTGAACGATTGTTAGAGCGTGGTAAAACTAGCGGCCGAGCAGACGACACTGATGAAGGTAAAATTAGGAATAGATTTAATGAATACAATACAAAAACAGCTATTTTAAAAGAATATTACGCAGCAAAAGGAAACTACTTTGGGGTAAATGGAGTAGGTTCTATTGAAGAGATTACAGATCGTTTAGCAAAAGTTTTTGATACACTATAAATTATGACAGAAGGCAACTTTGTTGATTACATAAAGGTATATGCTTCCTCAGGAAAAGGCGGTAGAGGTTCTGCGCACTTACACAGAGAAAAATTTATCACCAAAGGAGGACCAGATGGTGGAGATGGTGGCCGTGGAGGTCATATTATTCTACGTGGAAGTAAAGACATGTGGACATTATTTCATCTAAAATTTAAAAAACATTTTAGAGCAGAACAAGGTGGAGACGGAAGTAAAAGTAGAAGTACTGGAAAAGATGGGATAGATGTTTATGTAGATGTACCTCTAGGAACTATTGTAAGAGATAGCGAAACCAGTGAAATTATTTTTGAAATTACTGAAAACGGAGAAGAAAAAATTCTGTTAGAAGGTGGTATGGGTGGTCGTGGAAATTGGCATTTTAAATCGTCTACAAATCAAACACCTAGATACGCTCAACCTGGTGTTGACGGCTTAGATGGCTGGTATCAGATAGAATTAAAATTATTAGCAGATGTTGGTTTGGTTGGTTTTCCTAATGCTGGAAAATCTACACTACTTTCTGTAATTACTGCGGCAAAACCAAAAATTGCCGACTATGCGTTTACAACCCTAAAACCAAATCTAGGTATTGTAGATTATAGAGAATACAAGAGTTTTGTAATGGCAGATATTCCTGGAATTATTGAAGGAGCTGCAGAAGGTAAAGGACTAGGACACCGTTTCTTGCGTCACATAGAACGTAACTCTACCTTACTCTTTTTAATACCAGCAGACAGTGATGATATTAATAAAGAATACGAAGTTTTATTAAATGAACTCAAGAAGCACAATCCAGAGTTATTAGATAAAGAACGTTTATTGGCTATTTCTAAATCAGACATGTTAGATGATGAGTTACAAGAAGAGATAAAAAAAGAGATGCCCTCCGGAGTTCCTTTCTTATTCTTTTCATCGGTAGCTCAAATTGGCTTGCAAGAGTTAAAAGATCAGCTTTGGAAAATGCTAAACTAGTTTTCTAGTTTAATTCTTATGGGTAACTTATATTGGGTAGTTACTGGAATGCCTCTTTTAATTGCAGGATAAACGTCTGGCAAATCAGCAATGCTTTTTTTAATCATTTTCTTTAAGTTAGGGATATGTTTTAATAAACTATCTGAAGCTTTTATAGATGCTAATACAACCTGTTTATCTGCTTGAATTTTAATAACTACAACAATTGTTTCATCTACATCCTTTTTAAGCTGTATAGAATTTTCAGCTAAACTTTTATAGATCTCTTGATGCATGGTTGTTCTAAAACAATCTGTCTTTTTTAATTTATTAATAAGAGTATCACACACTTTAAATGAAGGAGAAAAGTCTACTGATGTAAAATCTACATCCATATCTATTTTCTCTAAATTCTTGTTTTTTTCGAATGAAAAATAATCACAAGAAGTAAAAGAAATCATCAGACATATGAATAAAAAATAGCGCACTTTAAATGATAATAAGTTTAGTGTGAAATTACACAATTATAATGACTTTAAAAACATGATGTTGTGTTCTAGCAGAACCTATTACAATCACTAAAAAAATGTCTATAAAAAACCCACTCAATATTTTGAATGGGATCTTTTTGTAAAAGAAGTCTTTTATATTAGAACATGAAAAATCTTTTCAATAGCAATTTTTTTTTAAAGTTCCTTTTCACAACTATGCTTCTACTTCTATTCTCATTGGTAATGTGTATTTAACAGTTACCTTTTTACCATTTAATTCACCGGGTTTCATTATTGGAAGTAATTTTATTATTCTAACAGCTTCTTCTTGTAATGCTGGGTGAGGTGCTTTTGCTTTAATTTCAGTAATAGCTCCTTCTTTGTTTATTTTAAAAAGCATAATAATTCTTTTCTTTCCTGGAGATAATTTCAAACTATCTGTGAGATTTACATTAAACTCTTTTTGAAAATGTTGTTGTATTTTTTTATTAAAGCAGCTTTTATCATTTTCTGGGCAGCCAGGAAATGTAGGCGCCTTGTCTATCATTGTAAATGGAATTACCTCTTTTTCGATTATTTCATTTTTAGTCTGGATTTGTTGTTTTGTAATAGTCCTTTTCTCTAAAACATTATTTTCAGTATTGCTACATGCTGTGTAAAAAAGCATACTCGCTAAAATAGGAACCAATAATAAATACTTTATTTGCTTCATTTTGTTGGATTTTTCTTTTGTGATCATCATAATTCTTTTTTTAAGTTGTGAATGTTTATAAAATTGATTGACGAAAGAGATGTTCTCTACGTCAAACAATTGATTTACTAGGGTATTCATATACAATTTCTTGTCTGCAGATTTTAAAATTATAGCATCAGAAATATATTCATGTACGGTTGCAATTCTTTTTTGATAGATGTATAGTCTGTCTCTTATACACATCTCCGAGCCCACGAGACCTCTCTACATCTC
>OJFC01000148.1_pt1 | contig 13838 bp, 10 predicted proteins | sample 1594021 | NCBI WGS metagenome assembly OJFC01 (sample SAMN05416739, study PRJEB24817) | seawater metagenome | isolation source: Sea water | place: Canada:Atlantic | collected 2013-07 | reverse complement strand
CGTCGGCAGCGTCAGATGTGTATAAGAGACAGTACCATGATGCCTCCTCCCGATGATTTCCCTGATCGCGAGCGCGAGCGCAGGTTCTATGCTGAACTCTCCCGTGGTGAACTTCAAAACGAGCGCCGCTACCGTGCCCGCAGCACCGTTCTCTTCACCCTCTCGGTCGCGGCTACCCTCTCGGTCTGCTGGTGGATCTATGCCGAACTTCAACGCTCCGGAATTCTTTCCTTCTAGGCACAACTTCGCTCACCGTTGCAAAACTGGTCATCAAAGACCCCGCACGATTTCCATCGACGGGGGTTTTTCGTCTTCACTCTTCACACTTTCCTCTTCCTCGTTCATCTTCCGCCCATGGCTGATCAAACAATCGACGTACGCTATGTCGCCAAGCTCGCCCGTATCGATTTAAGCGAAGACGAGATCACTCGCTTCGGCGAGCAACTGGGAACCATCATGACCCATATCGACAAACTCTCTGAGGTCGATATCGAGGGAATCGAAGCGACCTCCCACGCCACCCAGCTTTCCAACAAAGTCCGCAAGGACGAACCCGTCGGAGGGCTCAAGCCCGGGGACTTTCTCCAAAATGCTCCCGATCAAGCCAAGGGCCAGCTCCGCGTCCCAAAAGTGGTCGACGCCTAATTTTCATCTCTGACTTCCATGTCTCTCGCTTCCCAATCACTCTCCTCCCTGCGCCGACAACTGACCGCCGGTAACATCACCTCCCGTGACATCGTCCAGGATACCATCGATCAAATTTCCGCGCGCGATGGGGAAATTAAGGCCTTCCTCTCACACGATCCTGAGACCGCTCTCGCCGAAGCCGAAAAGGCAGATCTTTCCCTCCCCCTCGGTGGCCTTCCCATCGGAATCAAAGATAACATCAACGTCAGGAATCACCCCTGTTCCTGTGCCTCCAAATTCCTCGAAGGAGCTTACCACTCGCCTTACGATGCCACCGCCGTCATCAAACTGCGTGCCGCCGGTGCCATTCCCTTCGGCCGTTTGAACCTTGATGAGTTCGCCATGGGCTCCTCCAACGAGAGCAGCTTTTATGGCCCGGCACGTAATCCATGGAACACAGATTTGGTACCAGGTGGTTCATCCGGGGGTTCCGCCGCTGCGGTGGCCGGCCTATTGGCCCCTGCTGCCACCGGGACTGACACCGGTGGCTCGATCCGCCAACCCGCCAGCCACTGCGGCGTCGTGGGACTCAAGCCATCCTACGGTCGTGTCTCTCGCTATGGCCTCGTTGCCTTCGGCTCCTCACTCGATCAAATCGGACCTCTTACTAGAACGGTGGAAGACTCCGCTCTTCTTCTCAACGCCCTTGCAGGAGGAGATCTGCGTGACTCCACTTCACTCGATGACGATGTTCCCGATTACACGGAAGGTCTTGAAAATGGAGTTGCCGGAATGAAGCTCGGCCTGCCGAAAGAATACTTCACCGATGGAATCGATGCCGGCGTCCGCGCCCGTGTTGAAAAAGCCGCTGCCGATCTCGAGGCCCAAGGCGCCGAGATCATCGAAATTTCGCTCCCGCATACCGAATATGCCGTAGCGACCTACTATATCATCGCTCCCGCCGAAGCGTCCTCGAACCTTTCCCGCTTCGATGGCATCCGCTACGGTAATCGGAGTTCCGAGGCCGATGACATTCTCAGCGTTTATCAAAAAAGCCGTGAAGAAGGATTCGGATCCGAGGTCAAACGCCGGATCATCCTTGGCACCTATGTCCTCTCCTCCGGTTACTACGATGCCTACTACAGCCGCGCGCTGAAGGTTCGCACTCTCATCCGCCGCGACTTCGAAGAAGCCTTCGAAAAAGTCGACGCCATCCTCACGCCCGTGACTCCCGAAACCGCCCCGAAAATCGGAGCCGCAGCTGGTGATCCTCTCAAGCACTACCTCGCTGACATCTTCACCATCTCCGCCAACCTCGCCGGAAACTGCGGCATTTCAGTCCCCCTGGAACCGATCGACGGAAAACCTGTCGGCCTCCAAATTCTCGGACCTCATCTCGGAGAGAAAACGATCCTCCGCACCGCAAGAGCCGTCGAAGCGCTCGGCAGCTAAGATGGATCTCATGGGCCAAAGGTCCAAATCATATCAGCCTAGGTATCAAGCCGAGGGATCCATGGGCAGGCCCTGTATCTCGCCTTTCCTTTAAACCCACCCGCTCGCACTCTTCTGGGTCGTCCTTCTTTAAAATCGCAGGCAATTCCTCGCAATACTTGATGCCCTTCGAGCGAGCCGCAAAGAGATGCAGGTCCCCACCACGAGAGTCACCGAACTTGCTCCACTTGAATCAGGCATCATTGAACTTCCCCGTTTTCAAAAACGTGAGCACCTCACCGATGACCTTCTTCTTTTTCATGATAAAGGGATGGCTAGCGTGAACGACTTTAAAGTCCTTCATTCCCTTGATTTTGGCGCTCGTCGTGGAGACCTTACCATCGTCTTCCCCGGGAATCATCGACGAGAGGATCCAGTTGATACTGCGATCCCCCGTGATCACCCCGAGATCAAAATCAACCGGACCGAGCACCTGGGGAGCCGACTTCTTGCGCGTCCCCAGTTCCAAACCCGCCGGACCATTGATCCAGCGAAATACTTTGAGGCCTCCAAGTTTATCGACCACTTCACTCCCCTGATTGGGAGGACTGAGCATAACCACTCGCCCAAGGTTCTTCACGGGGTGACTCGCCTGCATATGACGCACGAGAATCCCACCCATTGAGTGGGTCACAAAATGGACTTTTTTGGCTCCCTTCGTCTTGGCGGCCACTTGGTCATGAACAAGGCGAGCGAGCTTTGCGACCGAATGCTTCCGCGAGGGATAATCGAGATTCAGGACTTCGTAACCCTCCTTCTCGAGAGATTTCCCCATCTTCGCCATCGACTTAGAAGAACGCGCAAGCCCGTGGAGAAGCACCACGACTTCATCCGCTGGCACCAGTAACATCATCACGAGAGAAATAAAAATGATCCTAAGCATCGCTTATTTGATGGGATGAAGAATGATTTTCTGCAGATCCATAACCGCCTTATTGGCGATCTTATCGGCTTTCAGCTTCAGGCGAAACTTGCCCGCCTGCACAAAGGAAATTGCTCCCACGTCGCGTGCGATGAAGTCTTGAAACCCTCCTGTTTCCTGCACCTCGAAAGTCATTCTATTTTGGATAACTCCAAATCTGACAGAAGCGCTTCCATCACGCCCACTCCAAGATAAGATCACAGAACTCCCCCCTTGCCCGGGAGCGCAGCCTTGGAAGATCTCAGCGCGATAGTTGCCCGGAGCTGGCACCTCGACTTCCCATGTGGCGTAGTCATTCACATCGACCCAGTAGCCGAGGCAGAGTTTCTTCGGCTGTGGTTCCCACATGAGCTTCCGACCATAAACCGTCGCCTGCTCCGGCATGAGGGTGATTGCTCCATCGGCTCCGGGCTTCGCAATCGGAAAGTTCCCTTCAGGAGCGGGACGAAGAGTGACTGCTTTGAGATTCATGACCGCACCTCCATTTTTCTTAAGGCATTTGACGGCGAGCTGGCTCGCATTCCAATGGTCAATGTATAGATAGCCCAAATCCACCGTGGTGTATTCATACCAGCTTCCAGTGCTCTGAATCATCCCTGTGACCTTGGCCTCACCGAGACTGATTTCGATCTCGGAACTTTTACTTGCGAGAGAGTAAGTCAGCTCCACCGAATACATCCCCACGTTCCCCGGCGTGTAGTCCCAGACGACGAAATCTGCGGGATTCCCCCAGAATCCGATTCTGTGATTTCCGGGGTGGCTTTCAAGCTTAGCCTGCTTTCCCACCACATTGGAATCAAGGGCGGAAAAGGTGACACGGCCGTCATCAAACGCCGTGGTATTTTTCGCGACCTCTATCTCAATCGCGTCCTTTCTCTGTCGGAGAACTTCAGGAACAACAAGTGAGATTTCGGTAGCGTCCTCATTGAAGGAGATGTTCAGCGGGCTCCGGAAAACGTCGTAGCTAAAGTAGGCCCTTGTGATGTGCAGACCCGGCGTGGGCATGCTGATCTTACCCGAAGAAGGATCATCCAAAAAAAGATGACGCCCATTCCCTGGAGTAAAACTGAAAATAGTCTGACCGAAAAGACCCAGTGGAAGGAAGAGCAGAGCAGCGAAGTAGCGCATAGAAAATCCATAGCAGATTCCCAAAGATCCTGCGATGGGGAAAGATCCTAAGGATTTCTATCCTCATGGGCTGAAGGCACAAAGGTCATCGGAGAGCTTCATCAAACCGTGCGCCAAGGAGCAAGTTCCCGCTCGAGAGCAGGAATCATTTTTACGCCCATCGTTTCAGGGAGCTCCATTGTCGCGCGATTTCCCGATCCACTTTGGAAGTGCATATGAACGGGAACTTTCCCGGGATACTCGGCGAGGATTACTTTAATTTTTTGAAGATCATCACCGTTGTGTCGACCCGTCCAGAGTGTCAACTCCAGGATTCCACTGGTCTTTTTACGTCGGGCTTTCAGCTCTTTGATCTGAGCGCCGGTAAGGCGGCGCTGCTCGGTGCGATCGTCGATTGAGATCTGCGCCTGGAAGCGGATGACCTGACCCGCGGCCATGAGACCGGCATCGCGAGCCGGGAGATAGCTCTCGCTCCAGCAAAGCATTTCGACCGAGCCGGTGAAGTCCTCAATCGTGACGACGCCGAAGGGCTTACCGCTCTTCGTCATTTTATGCTCCACGCTGCGGACCATCCCGGCGAAGGCAAAACGGGCGCGCTTGTCCTTCCCGATATCGATCTCATCAAGGAGGCCAATTTTAATATATTTATCCGAGTCCACTACACCGCGGAACTTATCGAGCGGATGTCCGGTGACGTAGAAGCCGAGGAGTTCTTTCTCGTGCACCAGGCGATCATCTTTCGACCATTCTTCGATCGCCGGATGATCGGAGTCGGCAGACTGCGATTCACTACCACCGCTGAATTCCATCGTGTCAAAGAGGCCCCCCTGCCCTGCGGCACGATCGCGCTGGGCGCTGCTGGCACTGGAGACCACTTTCTCAAGACGCTCGGTCATCCCCGCACGAGTTTCGCCCGTCCAATCCATGGCGCCAGCTTTGATGAGATTCTCGAGGATGCGCTTATTGATGACCTTCGAGTCGAGTCGGTCGCAGAAGTCATCGAGCGATTCAAAGGCGCCATTCTCATCGCGCTCCTTGAGCGCCATCGCCATTGCTCCAGCGCCCACGTTTTTGATCGCGGCAAGGCCGTAGCGAATACCCTCAGCGCCTCCGAGAAGTTTTTCGGGAGAGAAACGGTTCTTTGATTTGTTGAGATCCGGCGGGAGGATTTCGAGGCCCATGCGATGACACTCAGAAACAAAAACACCGATCTTATCGGTATTTTTAATCTCATTCGAGAGGAGGGCCGACATAAAATCGACGGAGTAGTTCGCCTTCAGGAAACCAGTCCAGTAGGAAATGAAGCCGTAGCAAGCCGAGTGCGACTTATTGAATCCGTAGCCCGCGAATCCTGCGATCTTATCGAAGATGAGGTTGGCATTGCGCTCATCGATCTGGTTCGCCTCGGCCGCGCCTTCGACAAAAATCTGACGCTGCTTCTCCATCGTGGCCGGATCCTTTTTACCCATCGCACGACGAAGAATATCCGCACCGCCGAGGGTATAACCTGCGAGCATTTTGGCCGAGTTCTGCACCTGCTCCTGGTAAATCATGACCCCGTAGGTATCTCCGCAAATCTCCTCAAGCATCGGGTGCTCGTAATTCGGCTGCTTGCGGCCCTCCTTCACCTCGATCATCTCATCGATATATTGCATCGCCCCGGGGCGGTATACGGCGAGGAGGTCAATGATGTCCTCGATCTTATTGATCCCGTATTTGCGGCAGGTCTCGACCATACCACCTGATTCCAGCTGAAAGACGCCCATCGTCTCTCCGGCGTTAAGCATCTTAAAGGTCGCTTGGTCTTCGAGGGAGATTTCGTAAATGTCAAAGTCCGGCGTGTGAAGATGGATGTAATCCACGGCCTCCTGAATGACAGTCATGTTTTTAAGACCGAGGAAGTCCATCTTGAGAAGGCCCACATCGGTGATGGCACTCATGTCGTATTGCGTCACCACTTCCCCTTCATTTCCACGGGTGAGCGGGACATGCTCATCGAGATTCCGGTCGCCGATCACGACTCCGGCAGCGTGGACTCCGACGTTTCGAGACTGGCCCTCAAGCTTGAGCGCGAAGTCCCATAACTCTTGATAGGTCGAGGATGATTCGATGACCTCCCGCAGCTCCGGCTTTTCCTTATATTCATCCGCGAGCTTCACCCCAGGCTTGGCCTCGATCATCTTGGCAAGCATCCCGGCCTCGCCGTAGCTCACGCCCATGACGCGGGCGACATCACGGATGACGCTCTTCGCTCCCATCGTGCCGTAGGTGATGATGTGGGCAACGCAGCGCTCGCCATATTTCTGGCGAACATAATCGATGACCTCCGGGCGGCGCGTCTGGCAGAAATCGATATCGACATCGGGTGGGCTGACACGCTCGGGGTTGAGGAATCGCTCGAAGAGAAGGCCGAAGCGCATCGGACAAATATCGGTGATCCCCATCGTGTAGGAGACGAGCGATCCTGCAGCCGACCCACGGCCGGGGCCGACAGGAATATTCTGCTCCTTGGCCCAGTTGATGAAGTCAGCGGTAATCAGGAAGTAGGAGGCGAACTTAAGATCGGAGATCGTCTTAATTTCGTAGTCGAGTCGGTCGCGCAGTTCCTGATCGGTATCGGCCTTTTCCTGTCCGTAGCGCGTAGCAAGACCCTCGTAGCAAACTTTTCGAAAATACTCCTCACGTGGGGAGCCATCGGGCGTGGGGAACTTGGGATATTTTGCGGAAGAAGTGGGATCGAGGACAAACTCGACATTGCAGCGCTCGGCAATCTCGAGCGTGGCATCACAGGCTTCGGGATGATCGGCAAAAAGAGCACGCATCTCCTCGGGGGTCTTAAAGTAGACCTCGGGCGAGTAGCGCTTGCGGTTCTCATCGATGATGAGGCGGCCAATTCCGATGCAGATGAGGACATCGTGCGCCTCGTAGTCTTCCTTATTGAGAAAGTGGACGTCGTTGGCCGCGACCACCTTCACCCCGAGTCGCTCGGCGAATCGATACAGCACCTCGCGGCACTTCTCCTGCGGTTCAAGCCCGTGATTGTGGACTTCGAGGTAAAAATTCTCTTTCCCGTAGATCTCGCAGAGTTCCTCCGCGGTCTCGTAAGCGATGTCGTCTTGATCCTTAAGAATCCACTCATTGAGTGGTCCTGAAATACAGCCTGAGAGGCAAATGATGCCCTTCGAGTATTTACGTAAGATCTCCCGATCTACTCGTGGGATCCCGCCATAAGATCCATCGAGGTGGCCAACCGAAACCAGCTTCTGAAGATTGACCCAGCCCTCGTTATTTTCCGCCAGGAGCGTCAAATGGGTTGAGGAAGGACGGCCCGGGATTTCCTTCATATCGCTGATCGCCTCCGGAGCGAGGTAGATCTCGCAGCCCAAGATCGGCTTCACGCCAGCAGCGGTGCAGGACTTGTAGAACTCGATCGTCCCGTAAAGGTTGCCGTGATCGGTCATCGCGACCGCAGGCATTCCCAGCTCCTTGGCCCGCTTGGCGACATCCTTGGTCCGGCAGGCGCCATCGAGCGTCGAATATCCGGTATGCAAATGGAGGTGAACGAAGGAGTCGGACATCGACGCGCAGACTGGACCAGAGCGCCCAGAGATTGAACTCTGAAAATCCAAATAGGAAAGATTTTTTGCTACTGCTTCTTCTGAGTCGGGAGCGGAGTGTGTGCTTCGTTGATGATCGCTTCCATCTTGGTGACCATTTCCGGCATTTTCTTTGCGAGATCGATCTTCTCGTAGGGATCTTCCTCAAGATTGTAGATTTCGAGCGCCTGCATCCCTTTCTTTCTCTGCACCTGTCGAAAGGCCTTCCATTTACCCTGGCGAACCGCCTGGGAGACGATCTGCTGGTCGTTGCCTCCGCAAAATTCCCAGTAGAGGTAGTCGTGCTTCTTTTGCTGGTCGTTTTGCCCCTTCAACAAGGGAAGAAAGGAAATGCCGTCGGATTTCGGAGGAACGGGCTGTCCGATCAACTCACACATCGTCGGGAGGACGTCCCAAAAGGCACTCAGGTGACCGGTCGTCTTATTTTCCGCGATCGTTCCCGGCCAACGGGCCAACATCGGTGTGCGGATTCCGCCCTCGTGCATGTCCCGCTTCATTCCGCGGAGGCTACCGGTGGAGTTCCAGAAATCAGGGTCGTGTCCCCCTTCACGGTGAGCTCCGTTGTCCGATGTGAATATGACGAGGGTGTTGTCATCGATTTCGTAGTGCTCCAGGAGAGCAAGGATATCGCCGACTTGATTGTCGAGATTCTCCATCATGGCCGCGAAACCAGCGATTGGGTTGATGACATCTGGAGTCGTTTCAAATGAACCGGCTTTCTTTCCGTGGATGATGTATTTCCCGACCTTGTCGTTGAACTGGGGGAATCTCTTCTGCCATTTCTCGTGGAGCTGTTTCGGAGCATGCATCGCGGCGTGTGGGACGGCCGTGGGAATGTAGCAGAAGAAGGGTTTCTCGGCCTTGGCATTCGCCTCGATGAACTGCATCGCGTGATTCATGATGATGTCATGCACAAAGGTGCCCTTCTTCAGGGGGATCTCCTTGCCATTGTGGACGTAGGAGGTTGGATAGTAGGTGTGCGCAATGGTTTGGCTCTTCCATCCGCAAAACTCATCAAATCCGTGCGTGAGAGGATTTTGAACTCCCTCTTCATGGGTGTAACCAAGCCCCCATTTCCCATAGGCCCCGGTGGCATATCCCGCCGCTTTAAAAACTTCGGGAAGGACTGTCTGCGCCGGGTCGAGTGGGGCAACGACATTTTCCTGAACGTTGGCGCGCAAGTAGACCTCGCCCGGTTGCTGGCCCGTCATAAGCACCGCGCGGGAGGGACTGCAGACCGTGTTTCCTGAGTAATGCCCCGTGAATTTGAGGCCCTCCTTGGCAAGGCGGTCGATATTCGGAGTTTTGAACTTTTTCTGGCCGTAGCACGACAAATCACCGTAACCGAGATCATCTGCAAGTATATAGACGACGTTCGGCTGGGTGTTCGCCTGGAGGAGCGAGGAGCTCGTCAGCAAGCTTGTGAGAAGAATTTTGAGAGAGGTCATAAATTTTGAGAACTGACCACTATTGAGACAAAGCTCCCGAAAACGACCAGAAAAAAGAATCAGCAAAGATTCCCCAGGCGCCTTCGACACCACTTTTCACCAGATCAAAAGTCCGACACCATGCAAGATCAGGCCCACGCATCCCCCGATGAGCGTTCCATTGATCCGAATAAACTGAAGGTCAGGTCCGACTTGGTGCTCAATTTTTTCGATGAGCTCGTCGGCTTCCCAGGAAGCGACGGTGCTCGCGACGATGCGCTCCAGATCAGCGGAATACCGCTCCATGAGGTTTGCTACGATTTCACAGGATTGCTTTTCAATTTCAGCAATCCGATCCGGGTCTTGCCGTAGCTTCTCCGCCGAGAGCGAAAGAAACTGCGCCCATTCATCCACCGTCGCACTTTCCTCCAAGGCCTCGGCCCCTTCGACCAAAAAGAGGGACGCCTTTCCGATGACTTCCTTGATCGTTTTGTGGGTTTCGGGATCCCCCAGAATGCGCTCTTTGAGGGCTTCCCATGCCTGATTGTCGGTATCTGAAAGTTCCTTCCGCGTTTCAGCCAGCGCCTCTTCGATTTTTTCGTAAATGCGATGGTCGTGGTCTTCACTTGCCGCTTCCAGCTCTTTCGCAAGTTGCTTTACCGCCTTGCCTGAGACGAGAGCCGCCGCCGTCCGAGAAAGGGTGTCGAATATCTTAATCCGACTGGGCTGGGTCCCACGTGCAGCCTCGGACATGACCCAATCGCGGTTATCGGACACCCCTTTTCCAAGCCGACCCAGAATGGGAGCGATCAACTCACGCCGGGTCGGGCTCTTGAGGAAGCCTTCGAGAAAAATGGACACCATACGCCCCATCGGAAAACCTCGCAGACCTCTCATCAGACTCTTGGCTCCCAAATGCGAAAGACTGCGACTATCGGCCTTCGTTAAAAGTCTGGGAGCGAGGGACAAAAGCCAATTCAAGCGACGGCCCACATTGGCTGGCTCACTGAGATAAATCAGGACCCGCTCAGCCGACCGCCACTCTCCCCACTGGCGTCGAACTTCCCTAGCATTGAAAAAACTTTTTCTAACGAAGCGAGCCACCGAACGTCCAATGCGCTCTTTTTCACGCCGCACGATCGCGGTATGCGGAATGGGAATGCCCATCGGATGACGAAAGAGCGCAGTGACCGCGAACCAATCAGCGAGAGCTCCCACCACCGCAGCCTCCGTAAACGCGCGCAACCAAGGAAAAATCGCAGCATCGTCCTCGAAGGATCGGGAAAGAACATAAAGAACGGCCATCAGGACAAGGAGTCCCGTTGCGAGCCGACGCATTTTTGAGAGTCTTGGGGGCATCAATAAGGTTCGTTTTAGACGATACACCTTCTCCTCCACACGTCTCCGATTTTCTCAGAGAAGTTCCTGCTGCTCTTCATCGATCGCCAAACGCACGCCGAGCCCCAAAAGCCGCACCGCTTTCCCTTCCCCACGATTCCATGCCAACTTAAGGAGATCGAGGTAAGCATCCTCGTCCAACTCGGTCCCCGCCTTTTCCGCTGTGGTCTGCGTAAAGTCCTCGAACTTGAGCTTCACCACGCGAGACTTAATTTCTTGGTCCACCTTGGCCTCCACCGCGTCCCGCACCTCGGCGAGCACCTTGCGCATAACATCGACAAGCCAGTCGAAGTCCCGGATATTTTGAGAAAAGGTATGCTCCTTGGAAAGCGACTTGCGGGTCCGGTCATTCGAGACCGGTCGCTTGTCATTCCCCCGGCACCGCTCGTAGAGCTCCACGCCCCATTTTCCAAAACGATCCGCGAGTTCAAACTTGTTAAACTTTTGAAGGTCACCGCAGGTCGTTACTCCGATCTTCGTCAGTGACTCACGCCCCCGCTTCCCCACTCCGTGAAGTTTTCCCACTCGCAGCCCTCGCATAAAGGAATCCACCTCATCGGGCCGCACTTCCAGCTGACCATCCGGCTTGTTCCAGTCGCTCGCGACCTTCGCAATCATTTTGTTCGGAGCAATTCCCGCAGACGCGGTGAGGCCGATTTCCTCGGAAATGCGCATACGAATCTCCTGGGCCAGCGCCGCTCCCGATTCACTGCGATGCGAGAGGTCGAGATAAGCTTCGTCGAGCGAGAGCGGCTCAATCAATTCGGTGTAGCGCGAAAAGATCGCGCAAATCTTCCGCGATTCCTCTCGGTAAACATCAAAGCGAATGGGAGTCAAAATGATCTCAGGACACAAGTGCTTCGCCATAAAGACCGGCATCGCGGAATGGCACCCAAACTTTCGCGCCACGTAATTTGCGGTCGTGAGAACGCCCCTTCCCGAGCTTCCGCCCACCCCGACGGGTTTGCCTTCAAGCGAAGGATCATCGCGTACTTCGATCGCTGCATAGAAGCAGTCCATATCGATGTGGATGATTTTGCGCTGCGGACCCATTACCACGACAATTATGCCACCTCCGCAAATAAAATCAAAGATGACTTCTTTGACTCTGCCCTAGCGTCGATGACGCATCACCATAGCAAGCGCCTCCGCGATGAACATGGCTGAGCTTGGCTCATACAAGCTCTTAGACGTCGAAGAAATCCTTACCAAAGGCACCCGACTTCTGCAGGTAGTAGTCATAGTCGCCCGCATACTTCTTCACCTCGCCGCCTTCGATGTGCCAGGTCTGCTTCGCAAGTGATCGGATGAAGTGCACATCGTGGGAAATAAAGACGAGCGTTCCTTCGAACTGCTTCAAGGCCGAAACAAGCGCTTCGATCGAGGTCAGATCAAGGTGAGTGGTAGGCTCATCCATCAGAAGAAGGTTCGGTGGATCGACGAGAAACTTCACGAGCGAAAGTCGGCTCTTCTCTCCTCCGGAAAGCACTCCGACCCGCTTGACGACGTCTTCCTTCTTAAAGAGGAAAGAGCCAAGAATCGAGCGAGCTTCGTCATCGCGCATCCCACCACCGGCCTCGCAGACTTCGCGGAGCACGGTGTTGTTTACATCGAGAGTGGCGGCGCGGTGCTGGGAAAAATAACCAATCTTGGTGGTGGTTCCAACGTTCCGCTTTCCGGAATCTCCCTTCTCCACTCCAGCTAGCATCTTCATGAGGGTTGATTTGCCACCACCGTTGGGTCCCACGAGCACAATGCGATCTTCGCGCTCGATGTGAACGTCGAGGTTCTTGTAAATGACCTTATCGCCATAGGACTTATCGACATTTTCAAGCGAGATCACGCGCTGAGTCGAACGAGGAGGCTGAGGAAAATGGAAGTGGAAGAGCTTGCGCGGCTTCCGGGGCTTGGGAACCTTATCCATTTTATCGATCATCTTGAGCCGGCTCTGCACCTGCGAGGCCTTTGATCCCACTGAGCGGAAGCGGTCGATGAACGACTGAATTTTGGCGATCTCCTTTTTCTGATTCTGAAAGGAGCGCATGTCCTGATGGTAGCGTTCGTCCTTAAGCTCGAGGTAGCGGGAGTAGTTGCCCTCATAGGGAGTGAGCAGCTGATTATCGATTTCGTAAACCTTTTCAATCACCCCATCCATGAAGGAACGGTCGTGGGAAATCACGAGCAAGGCACCCGGGTAATTTTGGAGATAACGCTGGAACCACATCAGGGAATTGAGATCAAGGTGGTTGGTCGGTTCGTCCAGCATCAGGAGATCTGGTTCCTCGACCAAGAGACGAGCGAGGTGAGCCCGCATAATCCATCCTCCGGAAAAGACATTCGCCGGACGTTTAAAGTCTTCTTGAGCATAGCCGAGACCCGCGAGGACCTTTTTGGCCTTGGGTTCAAGCTGGTAGCCATTGAGTTCCTCATACTTGTCCTGTGCCGCCGCGAACTCGGGCGTGCCCGTTGTGCCGTCACGCTCTCCTTCACGGATCGTGGCCATGGCATCACGGAGTTCATCGCTGATTCCGGTCGCGATTTCTAAAATGGTGGCCTCTCCTGGATTTCCCGCTTCCTGCTCAAGGTAGCCCACCATCCCGTATTCATCGATATTGATCGTGCCGCTGTCCTTCTCTTCCTTGCCGAGGATGATTTTGAAAATAGTCGATTTTCCGGTGCCATTCGCACCGACCAGGGCAACACGCTCGCCCCAGTTGATCACCATGTCGGCGTCCTCAAAGAGAGTTCGACCACCCATGGCCTTGCGGAGTTTTTTAATGGTAAGCATCGTATATAAGCCGATTGAGGTTCGCAGGGATCTCAGGGGATGCAGCGAAAGAGTCAAGTACCGTCCACTTCTCTTCAAAGGACTGACAATCTTTCGGTTTTGGACTTTCCGTCACACCATTCACTAACCACATTATGGCATGCGCATTTGGGTGGGGCTTGTTACAGGGTTACTTTTGGCGGGCTGCCGAAAGGATCGCACTCCTCCTCCGGAAGAACCCAAGGTTTCCTACAGCCGCGAGATTCGCCCGATTCTCGCCCGGCATTGCATAAAATGCCATGAGCTCGAGGGCAATAGCACCGGCTACCTTCTTTCGCTCGCGGCCCCTAAAATCCCGACCACCTTCTCCCTGCCTCACCCCGAGGGAATCACCATTCCACCCAAAGAAGACCTGTCTCTTATACACATCTCCGAGCCCACGAGACCTCTCTACATCTCGT
>OJFC01000140.1_pt1 | contig 14125 bp, 12 predicted proteins | sample 1594021 | NCBI WGS metagenome assembly OJFC01 (sample SAMN05416739, study PRJEB24817) | seawater metagenome | isolation source: Sea water | place: Canada:Atlantic | collected 2013-07 | reverse complement strand
TCTACACGTAAGGAGTCGTCGGCAGCGTCAGATGTGTATAAGAGACAGAGGTTGGAGTGCTGGTGCTGGATTGGTAGCACCTCTATTTGAATGGGGAAAAAATAAAAAACGAGTTGATATCGAAAGAGAAAATGCCTTACAATCTCTATTGATTTACGAAAACACGGTACTTAATGCTTTACTAGAAGTAGATAATTCTTTAGTAGAACTTTCTACTTTAAAAGAAGAATTAAATGCTAATAAAGCAATGTTAAATGCTGCAAGTAATGCAAGTCATCTGTCAAGAGAAAGATATTATCAAGGGGTTACAAGTTATCTGGAAGTAATCGAAAATCAAGGAGTAGAGTTTACCGCAAGATTGGCTTATTCAGAAAATTATCAACGTTTATTGTCATCATATGTATTTTTGTATAAATCACTTGGTGGTGGATGGATTTCACCTGAGGAATTAGAAAAATATACACAACAATTAGCAGACAAACAAGGAGTAGATGTTTTATTAATTAATAAAGACAATCTTTTTTATGATGGGCAAATTGTTGACCTTTATTTAACTCCAGAAGAAATACAAGAAAGAAAATTAGCGAAAAAAGCACAAGGTAAAGAAGAAAGAGAAAGACGTAAACAAGAGCGTCAAAACAGAGAAAATTAAAATATTTTCATAAATAGTATTAAAATGTCAACCAATGCTTTTGTTGGCATTTGTTATTTATAACTATTTTACACTTATTTTTGTAAATAATTGACACATCTTATGCTCGAAAATAAAAACAACACAAAAACAACTATTTCAGATTTAGGCGAATTTGGTTTGATAGATCATCTTACCAAAAACTTTAAGATTAACCAAAAAAGTACTGTTAAGGGGATAGGAGATGATGCTGCTGTTTTATCCTGTGATTCTTCCAAAGAAATAGTGCTTACCACAGATTTGTTAGTAGAAGGAGTGCATTTTGATTTAAGCTATATGCCTTTAAAACATTTAGGGTATAAAGCGGTAATTGTAAACTTATCTGATGTCTATGCAATGAATGCAGAAGCGACTCAAATTACAGTCTCTATAGGAGTTTCTAATCGTTTTCCAGTGGAAGCTTTAGAGGAATTATATGAAGGAATTCATACTGCTGCCAACTATTATAATATTGATGTTGTTGGTGGTGATACTACTTCTTCAAAAACGGGTTTAATTATAAGTGTTACTGCAATTGGTAGCATAAATAAAGGTGATGCGGTCTATAGAGATACCGCAAAAGAAGATGATTTACTCGTAGTTTCAGGAGATTTAGGAGCAGCCTATTTAGGTTTACAAGTTTTAGAGCGTGAGAAAAAAGTGTTTGAAGTAAACCCACAATCTCAACCAGATTTAGATAATTACACCTATTTAATAGAAAGGCAATTAAAACCTGAAGCACGTAAAGACATCTGTGAATTGTTAAAAGAATTAGAAGTAAAACCAACTTCTATGATAGATATAAGCGACGGTTTGTCTTCTGAAATATTACATATTTGCAAGCAATCAAAAGTAGGTTGTAACTTATATGAAGATAAAATACCTTTAGATCAACAAGTGATTTCTACTTGCGAGGAGTTTAAATTAGACAGCACTACGATAGCACTAAGTGGCGGGGAAGATTATGAATTGCTTTTTACAGTAAGTATGGAAGACTTTCCAAAAATAAAAGCAAATCCAAACCTTTCTATAATTGGACATATCACCAACGAAAAAGAAGGAATTCATTTAATCACTCGGGGCAATGAAAAAATTCCATTAATCGCTAGAGGATGGAACTCATTAGATAGTAATCAAGAATAATTAAGAAACTCCTTGTGTTTTTTATCACCTATTAATTTAATCCACCTTGGAATAAATATATATTGCATGAGGCGTTATAAATAGCCAATTAAATGCATAACAGTAACAATTTCATCGATGTTTTCGTTAATGCTCATGTGGCCAGAATTCACTTTAAATAATTTTGTTTGACTTTCAATTGAAATTTTTTCTGAATTAGAAAAAGGTATTAAGGGATCTTCAATACCTGAAATCATCAACTTATTGCCTTTGAAAGATGTTAATACAGAAGTTCGGTCTTTTCTGTTTTTCATTCCTCTAATGGCTGCAATAATACCTTCAGCTTTAAAACGTTTTGCTTCTTCCGTACATTTACCTATATAATGTTGGAATTTATTTTGTTTATCTTCCGGAAATAATGCTATAATGGCCATTTTTATAAAAACATCTTTGTGGTGTTTAATAATTTTAATGGCGCTATCTCTTTTTATTTTTCTTTCTGGATCATCTTCTTCAGTAGAAGAATTTAATAAAATCAGTGTATTTATTTTAGATCTGTATTTTTCAGCAAAGGCTAGACTAATATAACCTCCCATAGAATGGCCTATAAAACTTGCTTGATCAATATTGTTTTCTTCTAATATAAAATTGACGACTTCAGCCATTAATTCCATGGTATGAGTCTCAGCAATGCAACCACTTTTGCCATGACCAGGTAAATCTATTATAATTACGTTATTCTTCTTTGATAATTTTAATGCTAATTCATCCCAGATAGTAGCACTTAATAAAAAGCCGTGTAAAAGGACCAAAGAGGCACCTTTTCCTGTTATGGTATAATGAATTGGGACTTGATTGAAGTAAGAAACCATTTTTATATATTCATTACCACAATAATTAACGGTATTAGTTACTATAAAAATCTAAGTTTTAAGAATTCATAATATTTTCAATTTCTTCTGCTTCAATTGGAATGTTTCTCATTAAATTAAATGGTTCCCCACTTTCTTGAATTACAACATCATCCTCCAATCGAATTCCGAAGCCTTCATGAGGAATATAAATTCCAGGCTCCACAGTAAAAACCATGTTAGCTTTCATCGGTTCCCAAAGCAAGCCATAATCGTGAGTATCTAATCCCATATGGTGAGAAGTACCATGCATAAAATATTTTTTATAAGCTGGCCAATTGGGATCTTCATTTTGTACATCTGCTTTATCAATTAACCCTAATCCTAATAATTCTGAAGTCATTAATTTACCGACTTCAATATGGTAATCTGCCCAAATAGCTCCAGGAACTAGCAATTTTGTGGCTTCTTTTTTTACCCGATTTACAGCGTCATAAACATTGCGTTGTCGTTTGGTGTATTTCCCGTTTACTGGAATGGTGCGAGTCATATCACTACTATAATTTGCATATTCTGCACCTACATCTAATAAAATTAAATCACCATCATTACAAGCTTGATTGTTCTCTATATAATGAAGAACATTAGCATTATTACCACCTGCGATGATTGGTGTGTATGCAAAACCCTTTGAACGATTTCTTAAAAATTCGTGCATAAATTCTGCTTCAATTTCATATTCCTTAACTCCTGGTTTCACGAAATTTAAAACTCGACGCATTCCTTTTTCAGTAATATCACACGCTTTTTGTAGCAAGTCCAATTCAATGGGGTCTTTTACAGATCGCAATCTTTGTAAAATAGGATTGCTTTTAGCAACGCTATGTGCTGGATATTTATTTAAAAGCCATTTTGTAAAACGCGCTTCTCTTGTTTCAGTTTCAATAGTAGCTCTATAATGTTCGTTCGTATTTACATGAACCGTATCGCACTGTGCCATCAATTCTGCCATTACTTTTTCCATTTCCTGAATCCAATAAACAGTTTTAACTCCACTAACTTCTAAGGCGCGTTCTTTAGTAAGTTTTTCTCCTTCCCAAACAGCGATATGGTCGTTCGTTTCTTTTAAAAATAATAGTTCGCGATGCTTTTTATTAGGCGCATCAGGAAACATTACCAAGACGCTTTCTTCTTGATCAACACCACATAAATAGTAAATATCTCTATGTTGCTGAAAAGGCATCGTACTGTCTGCACTAACTGGGTATATATCGTTACTATTAAACACGGCAATACTATTTGGTTTCATTTTAGCCATAAAGTTTGCTCTATTTTTAATAAACAATGCCGAATCAATTTGGTGATATTTCATAATTTAAGCTTTTAGATGTATTTAATATCTTCAAAATTAATCAAAGATTTTTTTATTAACGAAGCCAAATGTCTTTAATTTATATTTTTTAAATAATGATTAACTATTTTATTTGAGTTTTACATCATTTACAATTTTCAGTTTCGAATGTATTAATAAAAAAATAAAAATCTTGATAAAATAGGGTTTAAAGTTTTGAAGAACAATGCTATTTCATTAAATACATCATCCTTAAAAAAACAACGATAAAATATTTTACTTTTACTTTTTTTTTGTAAATTTATTTAAGCTGTTACTATTACAATTAAAAACAATTCTAAATACAGTATAAAACAAACCATAAAGTTTGGCTGTTTTTTTTTAGAGCCGTAATTTTGTGAATCTTATTAAAAAAAATAAAACAAATGGGAATTTTATCCTCTTCAATTGCAAGAAAAGTAGCTATGGCACTTTCTGCTCTTTTTTTAGTATTCTTTTTATTAATCCATGTTTCTGTTAACCTAGTTTCAGTTTTTAGTGAAAATGCATTTAATGCTGCATCTCACTTTATGGGAACCAATCCATTGGTCCAATTTATAATGCAACCAATTCTAGTATTTGGAGTTGTATTTCATTTTGTATTAGGATTTGTTTTAGAATTAAAAAATAGAAAAGCTGTTGGTATTTCTTATGCAAAGAATAATGGTGCAGCTAATTCTACTTGGATGAGTAGAAATATGATCTATAGTGGGCTAGCTATCTTAGCTTTTATAGTACTTCATTTTATAGATTTTTGGTTTCCAGAAATGATTCATAAATACATCGAAGTTTTACCAGAAGACCCAACAAGATATTATCACGAATTGCAAGAAAAATTCGTAAGCCCAATTAGAGTTGGAGCTTATGTTCTTGCATTTGTATTTTTAGCATTACACTTATTACACGGCTTTCAATCTGCGTTCCAATCAATGGGAATGAATAATAAATATTCAAAATGGGTGAGAAATTTTGGAAAAACTTATGCAATAGTGATTCCATTACTTTTTATTTTTATTGCACTTTTTCACCATTTCACACATTAAATAATACAAAAAGATGACTGTATTAGATTCAAAAGTACCCGAAGGTCCTATTAAAGATAAATGGACTACGTATAAAGACAACATTAACCTAGTAAATCCTGCTAACAAACGTAATATTGATATTATCGTTGTGGGAACAGGATTAGCTGGAGGTTCTGCTGCGGCAACCTTAGCAGAGCAAGGTTATAATGTAAAAGCATTTTGTTATCAAGATTCTCCTCGTAGAGCACATTCAATTGCTGCTCAAGGTGGAATAAATGCTGCTAAAAATTATATGGGAGATGGGGATTCTAGTTACCGTCTTTTTTATGATACTGTAAAAGGGGGAGATTATCGTTCTAGAGAAGCAAATGTTCATCGGTTAGCTGAAGTTTCAGGAAATATTATAGATCAATGTGTGGCACAAGGAGTACCTTTTGCTCGTGATTATGGTGGTTTACTTGATAATCGTTCATTTGGTGGAGTGTTGGTGTCTCGTACTTTTTACGCTAAAGGACAAACGGGTCAGCAATTATTATTGGGAGCATATTCTGCAATGAACAGACAAATAGCACGTGGTAAAATTGAAATGTTCAATCGCCATGAAATGTTAGATGTTGTAAAAGTAGCTGGAAAAGCTAGAGGTATCATCGCAAGAAATTTAATTTCTGGTGAAATTGAAAGGCATTCGGCACATGCGGTTGTAATTGCATCAGGAGGTTATGGAAATGTTTATTTTCTTTCTACCAATGCCATGGGATCTAATGCAACAGCAGCTTGGAAAATACATAAAAAAGGAGCGTTTTTTGCGAACCCTTGTTTTACGCAAATTCATCCAACTTGTATTCCAAGGTCTGGTGACTATCAATCAAAATTAACCTTGATGTCCGAGTCATTAAGGAATGATGGACGTATATGGGTGCCAGCAAATATTGATGATGCCAAAGCAATTCAGCAAGGAAAATTAAAGCCTACTGAAATTACTGAAGCAAATAGAGATTATTATTTAGAAAGAAAATATCCTGCTTTTGGAAATTTAGTACCACGTGATGTAGCATCTAGAGCAGCAAAAGAACTTTGTGATGCTGGTTTTGGTGTTAACGCAACAGGTGAAGCTGTATATTTAGATTTTGCTACAGCTATTGAACGATATGGAAAAGAACAAGCAAAAATACATGGACATTATGATATTTCAAAAGAAAAAATAACAGAATTAGGAGAAGGAGTTATTGAAGAAAAATATGGTAACCTTTTTCAAATGTATGAGAAAATTGCAGCTGAAAATCCTTATAAAACTCCTATGATGATATATCCAGCGACACATTATACGATGGGTGGAGTTTGGGTAGATTATAACTTAATGACTACAGTTCCAGGGCTGTATTGTATTGGTGAGGCTAACTTTAGCGATCACGGATCAAACCGTTTAGGCGCCTCTGCTTTAATGCAAGGTCTGGCTGATGGATATTTTATTCTTCCTTATACTATTGGGAATTATTTATCTGATGATATCCGTACTGGTAAAATACCTACAAATACGCCTGAATTCGATGCAGTAGAAAAAGAAGTAACCGATAGAATTAATTTTTTTATAACTAATAAAGGAACTTTATCTGTAGATCATTTTCATAAGCGTTTAGGAAAGGTAATGTGGGATAAAGTTGGAATGGCACGTAATGAAAAAGGTTTAAAGGAAGCTATGGCTGAAATTAAAGCAATTCGTGAAGAATTCTGGAAAGAAGTAAAAGTTCCTGGGAATGCTAACGAGATGAATCCTGAATTAGTAAAAGCAGGGCGGGTTGCCGATTTTCTTGAATTAGGAGAGTTATTTGCCAAAGATGCCTTGGACAGAAACGAATCTTGTGGAGGTCATTATCGAGAAGAAAGTGTCGTACAAGAAGGAGAGCAAAAAGGAGAAGCTCTTCGTAATGATAAAGATTTCGCCTATGTTTCTGCTTGGGAGTATAAAGGAGAACCATCGGATGCAGTATTGCATAAAGAAGAATTAGAATTTAAAGATATAGAACTTAAACAACGTTCCTACAAATAAAAAAGAATATGAATCTTACACTGAAAATTTGGAGACAAAAAGGACCACAAGAAAAAGGAAAATTGGTCGATTATAAGGTAAATGATATTTCAGGAGACATGTCTTTTTTAGAAATGATGGATGTTGTAAATGAACAATTGATAAACTCTGGAGATGATCCGGTAGCCTTTGATCATGATTGTAGGGAAGGAATATGTGGCATGTGTTCTTTATATATAAATGGAGAAGCACATGGGCCCGATAGAGGCGTAACTACTTGTCAATTACATATGCGTTCATTTAAAGATGGGGATACTATTTATATCGAGCCATTTAGAGCTGCTGCTTTTCCAGTAATTAAAGATTTAGTTGTTGATAGAACTTCATTTGATCGCATACAACAAGCAGGAGGTTTTATTTCAGTTAACACTTCAGGAAATACGCAGGATGCTAATGCAATACCTATTTCTAAATACGACGCAGATAAAGCCATGGATGCTGCTTCTTGTATCGGTTGTGGTGCTTGTGTGGCTACTTGTAAAAACTCTTCAGCGATGTTATTTGTTGGAGCAAAAGTTTCGCAATATGCATTATTACCACAAGGACAAGTTGAAGCTGCAGATCGTGTGTTAAATATGGTTGATCAAATGGATTTTGAAGGATTTGGAAACTGTACTAATACAGGGGCTTGCGAGATTGAGTGTCCTAAAGGAATATCTTTAGAAAATATAGCTCGAATGAATCTTGAATATTTAAAAGCGAGTTTGAAAGGGTAGGTTTATATCGCTTTTAAATGCGAGCTATTTTTTTCAGATAGTTTTTTACACAGGTTTTACTTCAGTTAGGTAGCTCTAATTGATAATTTTCTACAAATTATAAAAAAGCTAATTTATTTTTGTTTATAACAAGAGTAAAATTACTTTTATAAAATGATTTCAAAACTACCTAATGTTACTACTTCCATTTTTACTATTATGAGTAAAATGGCTTCCGACTATAATGCGTTAAATCTCTCACAAGGTTTCCCAAACTTTAAAAGTGATCTTTTTTTAATTGAGCTTGTTAATAAAGCTATGGAAGAAGGCTATAATCAATATGCACCAATGCCTGGGTATTTAGAATTAAGAGAAATAATTAGCAATAAAACAACATTGTTGCACTCAAAAAAATACAACCCTAATACTGAAATAACAATTACAGCAGGCGCAACTCAAGCCATTTTTACAGCAATTGCAACTATTATAAACAAAGATGATGAAGCCATTATTTTTACTCCCGCTTACGATTGTTATGGTCCTGCTATTGAATTATTTGGAGGAATAACAATTCCTGTTCAATTAAAAGCACCTTTTTACAAACCTAATTGGGAAGAAGTAGAAGATAAAATTACTGATAAAACAACGCTTGTCATTGTAAATACTCCACACAATCCTAGTGGTATGATTTTTTCTGAAGACGATATGCTTCACTTACAATTTCTATCAGAAAAATATAATTTAATAGTTATTAGCGATGAGGTTTATGAACATATTATTTTCGATGGTCTTACTCATTATAGTGTAGCAAAATATCCAGAGTTAGCTTCAAGGAGCTTTATAGTTGCATCGTTTGGAAAAACATTTCATAATACCGGATGGAAAACGGGTTATTGTTTAGCTCCAGAAAACCTGATGAATGAATTTAAAAAAATCCATCAGTATAATGTATTTAGTGTTAATAGTCCCATCCAAAAAGCATTATCAGCGTATTTGAAAACACCAGAACATTATTTAAGTCTTTCTAGTTTTTACCAACAGAAAAGAGATGTTTTTTTAGAATTGATAAAAGATTCAAAGTTTAAAATTATTCCTTCAAAAGGCACCTATTTTCAAATGTTAGATTTTTCAGATATTTCTAACGAAAGCGATCTGTTATTTGCCGAAAGGCTGACAAAGGATTATAAGATAGCGACCATCCCAACTTCCGTTTTTAATGAAAATCAAGAAGATTTTAAACAAATTAGAGTTTGTTTTGCAAAAACTGAAGAAACATTAATTTCAGCAGCAAAAATTATTAATGCTATATCATAATTACCCTTTTGGATGAACTAGTTTCATTTCGTTAACTAAATGCTGAGCATGTCGATTATGACTATTAAAAACAATAACTATAGACCCATGAAAGAAGTATTAAAAATTTCTATTATTCAATCTGATTTATTTTGGGAAAATCCAGCTGCAAATCGCTTGATGTTTTCTGAAAAAATTAACCAAATTTCAGAACAAACAGATCTTATTGTTCTTCCTGAAATGTTTACAACTGGTTTCACCATGAACGCTGTTCCACTTGCTGAATTAGAAAATGGAAAAACACTTATTTGGATGAAGCATCAGGCTGTAAAAATGGATTGTGCAGTTACGGGAAGCGTTATAATATCTAAAAATGAATCCTTTTACAACAGGTTGTTTTTTGTTTTTCCAAATGGCGATTATAAAACGTATGATAAGCGACATACCTTTACTTTGGCAGGAGAACATCATACGTTTGCTTCAGGTAATCAACGATTGATTGTGGATTTATTGGGATGGAAAATTTGTCCTTTAATTTGTTATGATTTACGCTTTCCAGTTTGGGCTCGAAATACCGAAGATTATGATGTGCTTCTTTATATTGCAAACTGGCCAGAAAGAAGGATGTCCGCTTGGGATGCTTTATTAAAAGCACGGTCTATTGAGAATATGGCTTATTGTGTTGGTGTTAACAGAACTGGAAAAGATGGAAATGAACATCAATATATAGGACATTCTGCAATTTACAATGTATTGGGAGAACAGATTTCGACTGCTAATTTTGAAGGAAATTTTACAGAAACTATAGCGCTTAAAAAATCACATATTAAAACGAATAGAAAACATCTTCAGTTTTTAAATGATCGAGATGAATTTAATCTAATTTAAAGGTTTCTACTAAACTCCAATTAGGACGAATTTCAATTTTTTTAGGGTAATATATGACAGTTTCAGGCTGGATTTTTTTAAGATAGTTTCCTGTATCCCAACGTTTATTTTTGTTTTCATCGTAGCTAATGCGAATGTAATATTCTCCTGGAATTATATATTCAAATAAAATGGGTTCATCGTTTGTAACGTATCTTTCTTGAATAACTTTATACTTGGTATTCACTAGTTGAACAATTACAGGTAACTGTTCAGGTTCGCTTAAAATCAAGCTTAGTGTTCCGTAATCTGAATTTTCTTTAGTCCTAACTCTAACATTAATTGTATCGTTTGTTTGTTCAAAAAAATCGATAAATGCCCCAGGTAATAATTGAATCGTATAGGATTCTGGGATTTTTATATCAAAATTTAAAACCGCTGTATTAAATCTGTGATCAATAACTCCTTTAAAAGGAATTACAACAGAATCTTGATTTATTACGGTTGCTTTTTCAGGATCAAATAATGTTAAAGGAGTGGTAGCAGAAAATTTAAGAGTATCCCTTGGAGTTAAAACTCCAGCATTTATTGGTTTTACTACCAACGTATCTGCATACAAATTTCGCATTCTAGTGACTAAAGTATCTACATAATTTTTATTTTTTACTGTAAAAATTAGAGAATCATTTTCTACAAAAGGTTTAAACCAATAGTGTAAGGTATCAGATTTTGAATCTATATAGGTTGTAGCTTCAAAATCTTTTGGTACAGATGACTTTAATTCAATTTTTAAATCTTTTGCATCTCCATTATAACCAAATATAATATGATTTTTGCCTTCGTGTTTAGGTTTTTTGATTGTATAATTTTCTTTTTCTTGAAATATGTTAATTGTAAAAGAGCTATCGGATGGTATGGAAATTAATCCCTCTAAAAAGCCTATTTTATCATAGTTTGGTTGAAAAATATAATCATTTGTCTTATCCTTCAAAGCAATTAAAAAATAGGTTCCTTCTTTTAAATTAGTAAGTTCAAATTCTTGACTTTCTTCTTTTGTAGTGGTGATGTAAGTTGGTTTTTCAGAATAAATTATAGAATCATTAAAAGCGTCATTTACTTCGTATAACATGACTGTTGTTGTTCCTTCAGGATTTAATAGGAGGGCATCTTTAACGGTTCCTTTTAACTTTAAGCTATCAATAAAACTTCCTGTAGAAAGGATATATTTAAAATATTTAAAAACATTTTCCTCCGTATAGTCAACAATGCTTTTTCCAAAATTAAATGAGTAAGTTGTGTTTTTTTTAAGGGTATCTTTAATTATTATTTTAATAAACTTTCCAGTACTTAATGGGGCTATTTCAGGTTGATATTTTAAAGGGGGAGAAATAATTAATTCTTTATTAATATCTATTAACTTAATATATTCATCGAAATAGATTTTAATTTCATCATCAGTAAAGTTAATGCTATAATTTTCTGGGTTGTATTTTACAATAATTGGTGGAATTGAATCTTTTGCTCCACCAGAAGGACTTCCTCTTTTTGCACAATTAACAAATGTTAGTGTCACAAAAAATAAGAGAGCAAAATAAAGTATGCGATGCATCATAGGTACAAAAATAGACAAAATAGTTAAGCGATTGCTATGGTTGCAATACTAAGTTTTACTTGATTGCTTTTAAATATTTGGAGCGCACAGTTTTCTAATGTAGCACCAGTTGTTATAATATCATCAACTAATAAAATGTGTTTACCATTTATTAAATGGGGTTGTTTGATTTTAAATATTTCTTCAGTTTGAAATCGTGTAAAACGTTGTTTAAATACTTGAGATTCCGTTTTAGATTCTTTTGTTAATATAGTGTCAATATAGGGTACTTGTAGCGCTTTAGCTATTTCAAAACCAAAACCCTCCACTTGATTATAACCTCTTTTTTTTAATTTTTGTTTATGTAAAGGAACTGGAATTACCATTTCAATATTTTGGTAATCAATATGATCTGCTAATTCTTCTCCGAGCCATTTTCCAAAAAAGGAACTGATATGTTGCTGTCCTCTATATTTTAAATTGTGAAGTAGTTCTTGGGTAATTCCTCTTTTCTGAAATTTAATAATTGCCGTTGCATTTTCCACTAAAAATTTTCCATAGAAAAGTTGTTTCATAGTGTCATTTCCAGTATTGTGATGACCTATAATAGGTAGACTATGCCTGCATTGTGTACAAATAACCTCTTCCTTTTTTAATAAAATGGTCTTACATCCACTGCAAACTTCTGGAAATAAAAGATTTAACATAAAATATATTTTTTTTTATTTTTTAACGTTATATATTTAACACTTAAAAATAATAACTATGAATACAGAGGAAAACAATAATAAGTTTAAAATAATAGTAGGGATATTAACACTATTATTAATAGTGTTGGCAGTTTATACAGTAACATTATATAATGATAATAAAGATACAGTAACTATTTTACAAGACCAAAAATCTGATATTGAATCAGAACTACAAGAATTAATTGCAAATTATGATGAAGTAATTCAGGATAATGGAATTAAAGACAAAGACCTTCTAGAAGCAAGAAAGCGAATAGAAGTTTTACTTAATTCTGTTAAAGATTCAAAAGCAAACATTGCTTTGATACGTCGTTATAAATCTGAAATTGGAAAATTAAAAGACGAAAGAACGTTTTTGTTTAAAAAGGCAGATAGTTTAATTGCTGTTAATAAATTGATTGTTGCTGAAAGAGATAATGCATTCTTAGAGTTAGACGAAACCATTAAAGTGATAGATTCAGTTACGGAAGAAAATCAAGAAATGGCAGACAAAATTATATTGGGCTCTATAGTTCGTGCAATAGATTTAAATGGAGCCGGTGTTATTGTTAAAAATAGCGGTAAAATTGTAGACACTCAACGCTCAAAAAGAGCGGATAAAATCAGAGCTTGTTTTGCACTTTCTTCAAATGCTATTGCAGAAAAAGGAGATCGGATGCTTTATATTCAAGTAATCAATCCTAAAAACAATTTATTAGGAGAAAAAGAGGTTTTAGAGTTTGAAAATGGAACTTTAAATTATAGCGCTTCAACAAAAGTATTTTATGAAAATGAAGAGTTAGATGTATGTTCTATGGTAGCTGCAAATGAAGAAGATCTTGTAGAAGGTGTGTATACAATTAATGTTTTTGATGGATCAAAATTAATTGCAACTTCAAAAATGACATTGAAATAAAATTTTAATATTAAATAATTGAAACCGTTAGGAGCTAATCGTAACGGTTTTTTTATTTTTGCACTATGGCAAATGAAGATTTATTTAAAAAAGTAATATCACATGCAAAAGAATATGGTTACATATTCCAATCAAGTGAAATTTATGATGGCCTTAGTGCTGTTTACGACTACGCTCAAAATGGCGTAGAACTAAAAAAGAACATTCGTGAATATTGGTGGCGAAGTATGGTGTTTATGCATCAAAATATTGTTGGTATAGATGCTGCAATATTAATGCATCCAACTACTTGGAAAGCTTCTGGACACGTAGATGCCTTTAACGACCCCTTAATTGATAACAAAGATTCTAAAAAAAGATATCGAGCAGATGTTTTAATAGAAGACTATTGTGAAAAATTAAATATTAAAGCTCAAAAAGAAATCACAAAAGCAAAAAAAAGGTTTGGTGAAAGTTTTAATGAAGAGGAATTTGTAAGCACTAATCCTAGAGTTGTAAAATATAAATCACAACAAAAAGAAATATTAGAACGCATGGCAAGGTCTTTAGAAAATGAAGATTTAACCGATGTTAAGTTATTGATTGAAGAATTAGGAATTGCAGACCCACTATCAGGCTCTAAAAATTGGACCGATGTAAAGCAATTTAACCTTATGTTTGGAACCAAATTGGGAGCTTCTGCCGAAAGTGCGATGGATTTATACCTTCGTCCAGAAACAGCTCAAGGAATATTTGTAAACTTCTTAAATGTTCAAAAATCGGGGAGGATGAAAATTCCTTTTGGAATAGCCCAAACAGGAAAGGCATTTAGAAACGAAATAGTTGCTAGGCAATTTATATTCCTGTCTCTTATACACATCTGACGCTGCCGACGACTCCTTACGTGTA
>OJFC01000136.1_pt1 | contig 14185 bp, 13 predicted proteins | sample 1594021 | NCBI WGS metagenome assembly OJFC01 (sample SAMN05416739, study PRJEB24817) | seawater metagenome | isolation source: Sea water | place: Canada:Atlantic | collected 2013-07 | reverse complement strand
TCTACACGTAAGGAGTCGTCGGCAGCGTCAGATGTGTATAAGAGACAGCAATAATGGAGAGTTTTTTAGAGTTAAAATTTTATTCCATTTTCCTCTTCTTTCTTCAGGATTTTTTTCAAATAGCTTTACTTGTTCTAAATCTAAACCTTTAGCAAATGCAAAAATTCTATCTCCTATAATTCCAATATCTTTTTTAATTTCACACTTATCAATAGTTTGAAATGATATGGATTTAACTGGACAATAATTTATTGAAGAAATAGTTGCGCTCATATAATATTTTTAAATAATATGCCTAAATTGTCTTCAAATCAACTTCAAGAGTATAACGATAATGGTTATGTGGCTCCAATAGAAGTCTTAACTAAAGATCAAGCATTTGAGATAAGAAAAGAAATAGAAAATATTGAAGCCCGTTGGCCTGATGAACTGAAAGGAGTTGGAAGAAATTATGTGCATATGATTTCTCCCATACTTGATGAAGTTTGCCATAACTCAAAAATGCTAGATGCTGTTGAGAGTATAATTGGAAAAAATATTCTTATTTGTGGAACAACTTTATTTATTAAAGACCCATATAAAAGAGGATTTGTAAGTTTTCATCAAGACGCAACATACATTGGGTTGGAACCACATAATTGGGTAACTGCTTGGTTAGCAATAACTGATGCTAACGAAGAAAATGGCTGTATGAGAATGTGGTCTGGTTCACATAAAGATAACATCAGACATCATGAACAAAAATATGATGAAGGTAACTTATTAACAAGAGGTCAAACTGTAGAAAATGTTCCCTTAGATAAAACAACACCTTTGGTTTTAAAAGCAGGACAAATGTCATTACATCATCCAACAATAGTTCATGGTTCAGGACTAAACAAAAGTAATGATAGAAGAATTGGTTTTGTAGTTCAAAGCTATATTGGCAGTAATGTAAATCAAGTTTTAGGTAAAATGTATGTTCAGCAAGCAAGAGGAGATGATACCTTTAAATATCATCAACATACTAAAAGACCGAGCACGCTAATGGATCAAGAAGATATGAAAATAAGAAAAAAAGCAAATGAAGATTTACAAGGGATTTTTTATCCAGGTTCTACTAAAAAAGGAAATTTCTAATTAAGGTTTTGGTATCTCAGAGCCATCTTTTAAAAGATCGTACCCCTTTACAACAGCTTCTCTATTTGCAATATCTAAATACCATCTAGTTAAATTGTTGTAATTCTTAAGACCAATATCATGCCATTCGTGCCTTGCTATCCACGGCCAAGTTGCAATATCTGCAATCGTGTATTCATTTCCAGCTAAGTATTTTGATGAAGATAATCTCTCATCTAGTTCGCTATAAATTCTTTTTGTAATTTTAAAATATCTTTCTTCTCCAAATTCACTTTTTCCAGGATTGTAATGATGAAACTGATGATGCTGTCCAATCATTGGTCCTATAATTCCCATCTGCGCCATCAACCATTGGTTTATGGTATGTCGATCTTTTGCTTCATAAAATTTATTATATTTTTCAGCTAAATATATAAGTATTGCACCAGACTCGAATAATGACTGTCCATTTTCATGGTCTGTAATTACTGGTATCTTTCCAAATGGGCTTATTTTTTTAAAATCTTTTTTAAATTGCTCATCTTTTGACAGATCAATTTTAGTAACTTTAAAATCACAACCTATTTCTTCTAACATTATTGTAATTTTTTTTCCATTTGGAGTATCTGCTGTAAATAGCTCTATCACTCTTTAACACCCAGTCTGCTTTTTACTGTCTTAGAGGAAGTGGTAAACTCAAATCTGTATTTTTCATCTGGTTTAGCGTATTTAAAACAACCTCTAGCAGCTAATGCTCCCTCATGAAAACCTGAAAGAATTAATTTAAGTTTTCCAGGATAGGTGCAAATATCACCAATTGCAAAAATACCTTCTTTATTGGTTTCAAAATTTTCTGTATTAACCGGTATTGTTTTCTTATCTAAATTTAATCCCCATTCAGCAATTGGTCCTAGTTGCATTATTAATCCAAAAAAGCCCAAAACATAATCAGTTTTAATTTCTTTTATACTCTCATCATCATGCTTGATGTTAATACTTTCAACTTTTTCATTACCGCTAACTGAACCTAATTGGTATTTAGTATGAACTTCTATCTTACCTTCATCTTTTAATTGGTTAACTTTATCAATACTTGCTTGCATTCCTCTAAATTCATCTCTTCTGTGTACTAATATAACTTTAGATGTATTTGAGAGTTCTATCGCCCAATCTAATGCTGAGTCTCCTCCACCAAAAATGGTAACTGTTTTATCTTTAAAAATTTTTTTGTCTTTAATTGAATAAAGTATTTGTTTTCCTTCATACTTTTCAATTTCTTTTGTTGGGAATTTTCTTGGCTCAAAAGATCCTACACCAGCTGCAATAATTATACTTGATGCTTCAAATTCAGTTCCTTTATTGGTCTTTATTAACCATTTTTTTTCAACTTTTTTAATTTCTTGTACTCGCTCATTTAAATGAAAATTTGTTTTGAATGCTTTAATCTGTTCAATTAAATTATTGGTTAACTCTTCTCCAGTGCATTCTGGAACAGCAGGAATATCATAAATAGGTTTATCAGGATAAAGTTCAATGCACTGTCCACCTATTTTATCTAAGTTATCAACTACTTCACATTTTAATCCGATTATTCCTAATTGATGAACACAAAATAATCCAACTGGCCCTGCGCCTATTATTAAAGTATCTGTTTTAATCATTTAACCTTGTTTTGATGGAATGCTAACCGTTAGTCCATCTAGTTCATCAGAAACTAATAGCTGACAACTTAATCTACTAAATTTATTAGGTTCAAAAGCCATATCTAACATATCTTCTTCACCATCTTCTTTTTTTGGAAGTTTATTAAACCATTCTTCTTTGACATAAACATGGCAAGTAGCACAAGCCATTCCACCTCCACAATCAGCATCAATTCCAGGAATATCGTTTTGAACTGCACCCTCCATTACACTTAACCCATTAGAAACTTCTATAGTATGAGACTTTCCATTATTTTCAATGTAGGTAATTTTAGGCATTGAACTATATATAATTACATAAAAAAAAAGGGCAAGTACACAAAATGTACTCGCCCTTTTTAAATTATTTAGGTTTACTAATTACTTAGCTTTTCTACCACCTGATTGCATTGCTGCAGCCCAAATGATTAGACCAAATGCAGTTTTGTTTAGCAAGTCAGCTATGTTGTAAATCACGTTTAGTGAGTCAGCATCTACACCACCTGTTAGGTAACCAAATACGTAACCTAATGGGTAAATTGCCCAACCAACTGTAACGATCATTCTCATTGCACCAAATGCAGTAACAAGAGCTTTGTTTCCACTTTTTGCTGCAGCTTTTCCTGCTTCACCAGAGAATACTTCATAAAGAATGTAGAACCATCCAGCCATACCGATTACAAAACCAAGTGTAGCGTTAATGTATCCTGCTTCTCCTAAGTATCCACCTACAAGCATCACAACTGTTCCAATTAACAATCTCCAGAATATTCCAGAATTTGCTTTTCCTACAGCTGCTAGAATTAGGTAAAATTCTATCATCAGTAATGGTACAGTGATTAACCAGTCAATATATCTGTAAACAGTTGGTGACTCACCAGTTGTAACCCATACATCTCTCATATACATGTAATGTATAAAGGCAATACCAGTTACTAGACCAGCTACAATTATTGATGTTCTCCAACCTGCTGCAACATTTCCTGCTTCTAAGAAAAAGAAAGCAGTAGACGCTAACATCACCATTGTTACTAGCCAGAATGAAATCCCAACGAAGTCGTCAGAAGCCAACATGGCTGTTTCTGCGTTTGCTACACCTGAAGCACCCATTAGGGCTACAGCTGTAAGAGCAAACAATTTTAGTTTTTTCATAAAAAACTCCCTCTTTTGTTAGTTTTTAACTTTTAGTTTATATAAACTAGACTTAAACAAACGCTTAAGTCATGTTGAAGGTTAACTATCAAAGTTATCTAGTTTTTAGAAGGCTTAATTACATCTAATTTGTATTGATTTTACTTACTTTTTAAATTTTAATACAATTTTTAATTTAATAAGCTCTAAAAACCAACAAAATAGAATCAAATAATATGTCAAAAAAATTTAATGATATTTACCAAAATTCTTTAAAAAATCCTGAAAATTTTTGGCAAGAAGTGTCTAATGATATTTTTTGGTTTAAAAAACCCACTAAAATTTTAAATAAATCTAATCCACCTTTTTATAAGTGGTTTGAAGATGGTGTTACCAACACTTGTTATAATGCTTTAGACATTCATATCGATCAAGGCAGAGGTGACAAGCTAGCTTTAATCTATGACAGCCCAATAACTGGCAACAAAAAGCAGTTTACCTACAAAGAGTTAAGAGAAAAAGTTTCAAAATTTGCAGGAGCGCTAAGAAATCAAGGAGTCGACAAAGGTGATAGAGTTATAATCTATATGCCCATGATCCCAGAGGCAGTTATAGCAATGTTAGCGTGTGGAAGAATTGGAGCAATTCACTCTGTGGTGTTTGGGGGGTTTGCTTCAAATGAACTTGCTAGCAGAATTGATGATAGTAAAGCAAAAGTAATAGTTACAGCTTCATGTGGCTTTGAACCTGGAAAAACTGTTGAGTACAAACCATTGGTTGATGCAGCAATTAAGATGGCTTCTCATAAAATAGATAAAATGATCTTATTTCAAAGAATAGATCATACAGTTGAACTTAATGCTCCAAAAGAAATCAGTTGGGGTGAAGCACTTTCAAATGCAAAAGAAGTAGATTGTGTCGAAATGAATTCAAATGATTTAGCTTATATTTTATATACCTCAGGAACTACGGGTGTTCCTAAAGGAATAGTTAGAGATATTGGTGGTCATATAGTTGCTCTAAAATGGACTATGAAAAATATCTACAATATTGATGCTGATGATGTTTGGTGGTCAGCAAGTGATATTGGATGGATTGTTGGACACTCTTATATTGTTTACGCACCTTTATTTAAGGGTTGCACTACAGTATTATTTGAAGGAAAGCCCGTTGGCACTCCTGATGCTGGTGCTTTTTGGAAAATAATTTCTGATTATAAAGTTAAATCACTTTTTACTGCACCAACTGCTTTTAGAGCTATTAAAAAAGAAGACCCTGAGGGTAAGTTTTTTTCTAAATATGATTTAAGTAAATTTGAATCATTATTTCTAGCCGGTGAGAGAGCTGACCCAGATACCATTAAATGGGCAGAAAATTTATTAAAAGTTCCAGTAATTGACCATTGGTGGCAAACTGAAACAAGTTGGGCAATTAGTTCTAATTGTACAGGAATTGAAATGATGAAAACAAAATATGGCTCAGCATGTAAGGCAGTCCCTGGATATGATGTTCAAATCATGAAGCCAGATCAAACTTTAGCAAAACCTAATGAGATGGGAGATATAGTTGTAAAATTACCTTTACCTCCTGGAACTTTTCCAACCTTATGGAATGCAGATAAAAGATACAAAGATAATTATATGACGAACTATGAAGGTTACTATGAAACTTATGATGCAGGTCATATAGATGAAGATGGGTATATTTGGATTATGTCTAGAACAGATGACATTATTAATGTTGCAGGTCACAGATTATCGACAGGTGCTATAGAAGAAGTTTTATCAGAACATCAGTCAGTAGCTGAATGTGCAGTATTAGGAATTGCTGATAAATTAAAAGGGCAATTACCAATTGGTCTAGTCGTTCTTAAGACAGGTGTTAAAAAAGATAACGAAACTATTTCAAAAGAATGCATAAAAATGGTTAGAGATACTATTGGACCAGTAGCAGCATTTAAAACTGTAATTGTTATTAAAAGATTACCAAAAACAAGATCTGGCAAAATATTAAGAGGAACTATTAGAAAAATTGCTGATAATGAAGAGTATAAGGTACCAGCAACTATTGATGATCCTGCTATCTTAACTGAGATAAAAGAAGACTTAATTAAACATAATATTCTTAAGTAGTGATTAAAACATATCTAATTTTAATAGTTGCAATTTTTTTTGAAGTAGGTGGAACGATGTTGTTACCTGTTTCACAAAATTTTACAAAAATTATCCCAACCACTACTCTCGCAGTTTTTTATTTACTGTCTTTCTATCTTATAACTTTTGTTGTTGATAAAATTCCAATTGCAATTGTTTATGCAACATGGAGTGGTCTTGGAGTATTTACCGTTGCAATATTAGGATATATCTTCTTTAAACAATCATTGTCTTGGCAGGCTGTATTAGGATTATTTTTTATTGTTTTTGGAGTTGTGCTTGTAAATAGCTTTTCAGTAAAAACTATTTAAAATTTTAAAGGCTTACCCTCAGGATCACCTAAAATTTTACCATCCCTCATTTTAATTTGACCATTAATGATTGTTGATACTGGTGTGCCTTTAAATTCATATCCATCAAAAGGTGACCAACCACATTTACTTTCAATATTTTCGTTTTTAATTGTAATTTTTTTATTCATATCTATGATTGTGAAATCAGCATCAAAACCCTCTTTAATAAAACCTTTATCTTGTATCCCAAAAATTTTTACTGGATTTTCACATATAGAATTCATTAATTGCTCTAAAGTTAACTTTCCATCATTAACATGATTTAACATAACTGGTAAAAGTGTTTGAACACCAGGCATGCCAGATGGTGAGTTTGGATAATTTTTTTCTTTATTCTCTTTTAAGTGTGGAGCGTGATCAGAACCAATTGTATCATTAAGATTATTTTTTACTCCATACCACAATCTATCATAATGAGACTTGTCTCTTAAAGGTGGATTCATTTGAGCATAAGTTCCAAGTTTATCATAACAGTCTGGAGCGTAGATTGTTAAATGTTGTGGGGTAATCTCAAATGTTATGTTGCCTTTGTGTTGTGATAAAAAGTCAATCTCTTCTTTCGTGGTAATATGAAGAATATGGGCTTTTTTCTTATATCGCTCAGCAATTCTAACTATTCTTCTAGTAGATGAGATTGCACATTCGGCACTTCTCCAAATTGGGTGTGAATGAACATCTCCTTCTTTAATCAATTTTTTATTAATATTTAAAATTGCTTCATCTTCGGAATGTACTGCAACAACTTTTGAGCTGCTTTTAAATACTTTTTCAATATCCTCTTCCTCAGCAACTAAAAGGTTTCCAGTTGACGATCCAGCAAACAGTTTAATTCCACAACAACCCTCTAAATTTACCAAATCTGCTAACTCACTTGCGTTATCAGCTGTTGCTCCAAAATAAAATGCATAATTGCAATACATTCTATTTTTAGCTAAATCTAATTTTTTTTGAAATTCTACCTTGGTAGATGTTGGTGGATTAGTGTTTGGCATCTCAAACACACTTGTTATGCCACCTACTATTGCAGCTCTACTTCCTGAGTGTAAATCTTCAGTATCTGTTGACCCAGGTTCTCTAAAATGAGTTTGGGTATCAATACAGCCTGGTAAAACTGTTAACCCTTTAGCATCAAAAGTCTCTTTTGCTTCACTGTCAATTTTGCCAATTTTTATAATTTTACCGTCTTTAATTCCTATATCTTGACCTTTAAGATCTTTATCTATGTAGCATGAGCCATTTTTAATTATTAGATCTAACATTTATGAAAAAAGTAATTATATCATATTCAGGTATCAATCAATTATGAATATGCAAAAAGTATATATTTTAGAAGATAGAGGAATTCTCTACATAAATGGAGCAGATGCTAATGAATTTTTACAAAATATGATTAGTAATGACATTAATAAGGTCAATGAAGACAATAGTTGTTTTGCATCACTACTAACTCCACAAGGAAAATTTCTATTTGCTTTTATTGTTGTAAAACATAAATCTGGTTATTTCATAGATTGTGAAAAATCTCAAACAGAGGCTCTCTTTAAGCAACTGAGCATCTACAAGCTTAGATCTAAAGTTGAAATTATGAATTTAAGCAATGAATTTGTAATTGCAGCATTTAGTCATGAAAAGTTTTTAAAATTTGAAGGTGCCAAGGATCAACCTGGAAACACAATAAAATATAGAGAGGACCCTATTTTATTAGACCCAAGAAATAAAGATCTGGGTGCAAGGCTTATTATTAATTTAGAAAAACTTTACCTATCTTTAAAAAAATTAGAGCTAAAAGATTCCCCAATTACTGAATATTACGAATTAAGTCATGAACTAGGAATTGCTCAAAAAGAAATGAATAAATTACAAAATAAATTATTTGGAATTGAGTGTAATTTTGAGGAGCTAAATGGAATAGATTTTAAAAAAGGCTGTTATGTTGGGCAAGAAAATACAGCTAGAATAAAACTAAAAAACAAACTTTCTAAAAGATTATTAGCTATACAATTAATCAGTGGAAAATTAACTGAGGGTGCTTCAATTTATGCTAATGATATTGAAATAGGCAAAGTATTGATTAATGATGAGTACCCCTTTGCATTAATCAAATATCTAGATGAAAACTTTAAAAAAGATACTGAGTTAAAAAGTGAAAATGCTGTTTTAAGAATAAAAATACCAAATTGGATATAGTAGTGTGGCATAATAAGGAATGACAAGTATTAACCTAATTGATAAGTTTTGACATGGAATTTACACCAGAAGTAAGAATAGCAACTGATCCTATTTATCAAAAAATCTCAAAGGTTATGCCTGAGATTGAGTGGTCAGTTCATGCTCCTTATATTCATAGAATTAATCAATTAAAAAAAGAAAAAAATGCAATTATACTTGCTCACAATTATCAAACTCCAGAAATTTATCACGGTATTGCAGATGTTGCAGCAGACTCGTTAGCTCTTGCAATAGAGGCTTCAAAAACTGAGGCTGATATTATTGTAATGGCAGGAGTTCACTTCATGGCCGAAACATCTAAGTTAATGAGTCCTGAAAAAAAAGTTTTACTTCCTGATATGACTGCTGGTTGCTCTTTATCATCGTCAATCACAGGTAAAGATGTAAGATTATTAAAGAAAAAATATCCAGGGGTACCTGTTGTCTCATATGTAAATACTTCTGCAGATGTCAAAGCTGAAACAGATATTTGTTGCACATCTGCAAATGCAGTTAAAATTGTAGAATCTCTTGGTGTTAAAAAGGTTATTTTTTTACCTGATGAATACTTAGCAAAATATGTTGCTTCTCAAACTGAAGTTGAAATTATCGCTTGGAAAGGTATTTGTATGGTTCATGACCAGTTCACTGAAAAAGAAATACATGATATTAGAGCAAAAAATCCTGGTATTAAAATAATAGCTCATCCAGAATGTCCACCTGACGTAATTAAAGCAAGTGACTTTGCTGGATCAACTGGTGGGATGATTAAATATGTTAAGGACAATCAACCTAAAAAAGTTATGATGGTTACTGAATGTTCAATGAGTGATAATATTCAAGTAGAAAACCCAAATGTAGAATTTATTAGACCGTGTAACCTTTGTCCTCATATGAAAAAAATTACATTACCAAAAATTTTAGATTGCCTAGAAAATGAAACTGGTGAAATCATAATGGATAAAGAGACAATAGAAAAAGCAAGAATTCCTGTTGAAAGAATGGTTGCGATCGGCAGATAATAAAAGTGTCTCAAATTAAATTAAGCAATTATTATATCAAGAATGTTGTAAAGCTTGCCTTAAATGAAGATCTGTACCCTTCTGGTGATATCACTTCAAACTTAGTTAAGAATAATAAGATAATAAAAGTTAAATTAATTTCTAACCAACAAGCTGTGATAGCTGGATTAGAATTTGCAAAACAAACATTTAAATTAATAGATAGTAAGATTAGATTTATTATTAAAAAAAAAGAAGGCTCCTTAATTAATAAGAATGATGTAATAGCTACAATTGAGGGTAAGGCTGAAAATATTCTAATTGGTGAAAGAGTTGCTTTAAATTTTATGAGTCATATCTCTGGAATTGCCACTAAAACTAATCAATTTGTTAAATTAGTTAATAAAAAATGTAAAATTTGCTGTACTAGAAAAACGATTCCAACCTTAAGGGTAATACAAAAATATGCCGTTAAGTTAGGTGGTGGTACAAACCATAGATTTAACTTAAGTGATGAATTTCTTATTAAAGACAATCACATTGCAAGCTCTGATATTAAAACTTTAGTGTCTCTTGCAATCAAAAATAAAAAAGGAAGAAAAATCACAGTAGAAGTTGATAATTTAAATCAACTCAAACAAATAATGGGTTTAAAATTTAATACTGTTTTGTTTGATAATATGAACAATAAAACACTTAAGGCAGGTGTTAAAATAGCCAAAAAGTATTACGAAACTGAAGCTTCTGGAAATGTAACCCTAAAATCAGTTAAAAAAATTGCAGCAACTGGTGTTGATAGAATTTCTATTGGTAGCATCACTCATAGTGTGCCTGCTATAGATTTTAAATTAGAAATTTAATTTTTTTTAGACAACTCTGCTTGTGCAGCAGCTAATCTTGCTATTGGAACTCTATATGGTGAGCAAGAAACGTAATCTAAACCTGCATTTGCACAAAAGTGAATACTTTTAGGGTCTCCACCATGCTCTCCACAAATTCCAAGTTTAATTTTTTTATTTGTTTTTCTTCCTTTTTCAACTGCAATTTCTATTAAATCACCTACTCCATCATCTATAGAGATAAATGGGTCTATAGAAAAAATCTTATTATCAAGATAATCATTTAAAAATTTACCACTATCATCTCTACTTAAACCAAATGTTGTTTGAGTTAAGTCATTAGTTCCAAAACTAAAGAACTCCGCATGTTTAGCTATATCATCAGCTTTAATTGCTGCTCTTGGCAATTCGATCATTGTACCAACTAAATAATCTACTTTAATTTTTTTATCTTTTTGAACTTCTTTTGCAACTCTCACTACTAAATCTTTCATTATTCTAATCTCAGCTTCGGTTGATACTAGAGGGATCATAATCTCTGGAAATGCCGACTTAATTTTTTTTATCTTAAGTTCAGATAAAGCTTCAAAGATTGCTCTACATTGCATTTCATAAATTTCTGGAAATGAAATTCCCAATCTACAACCTCTATGACCTAACATTGGGTTTTGCTCATGCAACTCATTAATTCGAGACTCAATTTCTTTTAATGGTAAACCCACAACTTTTGCCACATCATTAATTTCTTTTTCTGTTTTTGGAAGAAACTCATGTAATGGTGGATCTAACAATCTCACTGTTACAGGAAGGCCATTCATAATTTTAAATATTTGAATAAAATCTTTTTTTTGGTGTGGTAAAAGCTTTTCTAGTGCTTTGTTTCTGTCTTCTACTGTTTTTGATAAAATCATTTCTCTGACAGATAAAATTCTTTCTTCATCAAAAAACATATGCTCTGTTCTACAAAGCCCTATACCTTCAGCACCAAAGTCTCTTGCAGTTTTTGTGTCTAATGGTGTTTCCGAGTTAGTTCTTACTTTTAATTTTCTAAAATTGTCCGCCCAGCTCATCAATTTAGAAAAGTCTCCTGAAATTTCTGGTTTAACTGTTGGCACCTCTCCTAGAATAATTCTTCCTGTTGATCCATCAATTGTAATAATATCTCCTTCTTTAATTTCAACAGAAGATGTTTTAAAAGTTTTTGCATCATAGTTTATATCAATCTCACTAGAGCCAGAAACACATGGTCTTCCCATGCCTCTTGCAACCACTGCAGCATGACTAGTCATCCCACCTCTTGCTGTCAAAATTCCTTTGGCAGCATGCATTCCATGAATATCTTCAGGTGAGGTTTCAACACGTACTAAAATAGTATCCTGCATAACATTGTTTAATCTTTCTGCTTCTTCTGATGTGAAAACAACTTTACCACTTGCAGCACCTGGAGAAGCTGGCAAGCCTTTTGCAATAACGTTTGGTGTACTTTTTTCATCCAGTGTAGGGTGTAACAATGTATCTAAAGAAGCAGGATCTATTCTCATTACTGCTTCTTTTTGAGAAATCAATTTTTCCTTAACCATATCAACTGCAATTCTAACAGCTGACTTTGAGGTTCTTTTTCCAGACCTTGTTTGTAGCATCCACAATTTATTATTTTCAACTGTAAATTCTACGTCTTGCATGTCTTTGTAGTGTTTTTCTAAAATCTTTAAAATCTTATCCAATTGTTTAAATACTTTAGGCATAGCCTCTTCCATCGAAGGATCTTTTGCTTTTGCATCTTTTCTTGCTTTTTTTGTAATGTACTGAGGAGTTCTTGTTCCTGCCACCACATCTTCTCCTTGAGCATTAATTAGGTACTCGCCATATACTTCATTAACACCATCTGATGGATTTCTTGTAAAGACAACTCCAGTTGCACAATCATTACCCATATTGCCAAATACCATTGATTGAACATTGACTGCAGTTCCCCATTCAGCAGGAATTTGATTTAATTTCCTATAAACTTTTGCTCTATTACTTTCCCAGGATAAAAATACAGCGCTAATAGCACCTAATAATTGATCATATACGTTCTGAGGAAATTCTTTTTTAGTTTGATCTTTAATAACTTTTTTGAAATCATTAATTAATCCCTCCCAATCATCTGCATCAAGATCTGTGTCTAAAAGAACGCCTTTAGTTAGTTTGTAATTTTCAATTAATTCTTCAAAGTGATAGCCTTCAACACCCATTACAACATTACCATACATCTGAATAAATCTTCTGTAACTATCATTTGCAAATCTGCTATTAGAAGTTTTTTTTGAAAGTGCAATAACAGTCTTATCGTTTAAACCTAAATTTAAAATTGTATCCATCATTCCTGGCATTGAAACTCTTGCACCAGATCTCACAGATAACAATAAAGGATTTTTTAAATCACCAAATTTTTTTCCAACTTCTTTTTCAATAATTTTTAGTTCTTTTTTTATGGTACTAACTATTTTTGAATTTAGTTTTTTCTTATCTTTATAAAATAATTCACAAACTTTTGTTGAAATTGTAAATCCAGGAGGAACTGGCAGTCCCATTCTGCCCATTTCAGAAAGGTTTGCACCTTTTCCACCTAAAAAATTTTTTGGATTTTTAATTTTTTTTGAATCTTTTGATTTAAAATTTAAAATTAGCTTATTCACTATTTGATTTCTATATTTGAAAAATTTATGTAATTGTCAAATGTTCTACATAACATTTGTAAAAGTTCCAATCTGTTTTTTTTAATATTTTTATCATCATCGTTGACCTTAACATTATCAAAAAACTCTGAGGTTACTTTTTTAGCACTAGCTAGAATTTCAAGCGTTTCCTTATAGTTTTCATCTTTACCAATATTTGTAAAATATTTTCTTATTTCATTAATCTTTTTAAATAGATTTTTTTCATAATCATTTTTAAAAATACCAGGGTCAGTTGTATTTGATAGTTCAAGATCTTCATTTTTCAACTCACTTTCAAGTATACTAGAAGCTCTCTTGTAGCTTGTAATAATATCCTCTCCTATTTCTTTGTTAATTAGTCCATTAAGTGTTGAAGCTTTTTTATATATTTTATTCATGTGATCTATTCCATGCGCTTTTATACTGGCATCTATTACCTCTGCTCTAATTTTTTTTTCTTTCATATAATACTTTAATCTGTCCATTAAAAAATCAGACAGTTCTTTTTGAGATGAAACGTTTGAAAAATTAAAACCTTGGTTTTTATGAAGTGAAGTCGAATAACTAATAAGATCTTTAATTTTAAACTCTTTATTATTATCAATTAATAGCCTTATTACACCAAGTGCAGATCTTCTAAGCGCATAAGGATCTTTTGAACTCGTCGGTTTTTGATTAATTCCAAAAAACCCAACTAGAGTATCAATTTTGTCAGTTAAAGCTAAAGCAATACTAAATGGTTTTTTTGGTGTCTTGCTATCAAGTCCAGTTGGTAGATAATGTTCACTTACAGCTAAGGCTATTTCTTTATCAAAACCTTGTACTTCAGCAAAGTGTCCGCCCATAATTCCTTGAAGCTCGGGAAATTCACCAACAATATCAGAAACTAAATCAACTTTACAAATTGATGCTGATAGCTCAACTTGATCTTTACTAATCAATAGTTCATCAGAGATCATTCCTCCAAGCTTTCTCATTCTTTGAATCTTGTCAAAATAAGTTCCAAGACCTTTAAAAT
>OJFC01000135.1_pt1 | contig 14191 bp, 10 predicted proteins | sample 1594021 | NCBI WGS metagenome assembly OJFC01 (sample SAMN05416739, study PRJEB24817) | seawater metagenome | isolation source: Sea water | place: Canada:Atlantic | collected 2013-07 | reverse complement strand
TCTGTAGAGGATGGATAAGGCCCACCATGGTGGGCCTTATCCATCCTCTACAGATAGTCGTTTTACTGCAGTTGGAATTAATTCTATAAAGCGTTGGGTACGCCCATTTAGTTTTCAAGATTGGCCAAATAGCCTCTTGCCTGACGAATTGAAAGATGAAAATCCATTAGGTATTTCTCGTCACGAAGATGGAGTGTATAAACCTTAAAAAGAGATAAATATGAAGTTTTTTAAAATAATAATAACCCTTGTTTTTATAGTAACTGTTTGCGGTTGTATTTCAAATAAAGAAAATTCTTCAAAGCTATTAACTTCTATAGTCAATGAATATCAAGATCATGAAGGCTTTGACGAAAAAGAATTTCCTCTAGGCCTTTTCACTAAAAAATTCTACCAATCTGAAGCAGATTTTGCAAAAACTATATTGACGAAGCTTTCAGAAGTTTCAGAGATGGCGCTTTCTGAAACAGAAGTAATTTCATTGAAATTATTAAAGTTTAAGCTCAAAGATCAGATAGATTATTTCACCTATGAAAGGTTCTTAAACCCACTCCTTTCAGATGCAGGGTTTCACAGTAATCTAAATTATAGCGTAAGACCTTTATCTAGTTATAAAGCTGCCAAAAATTATTTAAACAAACTAAATGCCATTCCTGTTTTTGTAGATCAACACTTTGTGAATTTAAGGGAAGGGTTAGAAAAAGGAGTATCACAACCCAAGGTTATTTTTAACGGATATGAATCTACTTATGAAGACCATATTATAACTGATTTTTCAGACAGTTATTTTTACAGTCCGTTTAAAAATTTACCAGAAAATATTACCCAAGATCAGAAAGATTCTATTTTAAGTGCTGCCAAGATTGCGATAGAAAATAGTGTTATTCCTCAATTTAAAAGAATTAAAACTTTTTTTGAAGACGAATACCTTCCAAAAACAAGAATTTCTATTGGAGTTTCAGAAACACCAGGTGGAGAAGCATACTATCAAAACAGAATTAATTTCTACACAACAAGTACTCTTTATTCTGCTGAAGACATTCATCAGATAGGTTTAAAAGAAGTAGCACGGATTAAGGCAGAGATGAGAAAAATTATTAAAGAAGTGAAATTTAAAGGAAACTTTTCAGCTTTTTTAAAATTCTTAAGAACAGATAAACAGTTCTATGCAAAAACACCAAAAGAACTACTAATGTTTGCAAGAGATATTGCAAAAAGAGCTGATGAGCAATTACCACGGTTTTTTAAAACACTTCCAAGAAAACCCTATGGTGTAGCACCTGTACCGGATGCTATTGCACCTAAATATACAGGTGGACGCTATGTGGGAACCTCAAAAAACAGTACCAATCCTGGTTATTACTGGGTAAATACCTATGATCTTCCTAGCAGAACACTCTACACTATTCCTTCGTTAACAGTTCATGAGGCTGTGCCTGGGCATCATTTACAGGGTGCCTTAAATAATGAACTAGGAGACAGTATTCCTCAATTTAGACGTAATTTATATTTATCTGCTTATGGAGAAGGTTGGGGTTTATACTCAGAATTTTTAGCCGAAGAAATGGGAATATATACCACTCCTTATGAACATTTTGGGAAATTTACCTATGAAATGTGGAGAGCTTGCAGATTGGTGGTAGATACTGGAATTCATGCAAAAGGTTGGACTAGAGATGAGGTAGTTGATTTTATGAGTGCCAATACAGCACTATCAATACATGAAATTAATACAGAAACAGATCGATATATTTCATGGCCAGGACAAGCATTGTCCTATAAAATTGGAGAAATAAAGATTAGAGAGCTTCGAGAAAAAGCAGAAACTCAATTGCAAACTAAATTTGATATTAGAGCGTTTCACGAAATAGTTTTAGAACAAGGAACCGTAACATTGGCAATTCTAGAAACTAGAATTAATAATTATATAGAAAGAGTACTTCATGAGTAACACAACTTTTGTTTGTATAGATGGTCATACCTGTGGCAATCCAGTAAGAGTCGTTAAAAGTGGTCATCCGCCTTTAGTAGGGAATACCATGAGTGAAAAAAGACAGCATTTTATCAAAGAGTTCGACTGGATTAGAACAGGATTAATGTTTGAACCACGTGGTCATGATATGATGAGTGGTTCTTTTTTGTACCCACCACACGATCATGAAAACGATTTTGCAATTTTGTTTATAGAAACTTCTGGTGCATTACCTATGTGTGGCCATGGAACTATTGGAACCATCACCATTGCTATAGAAGAGGGTTTAATTATTCCAAAAACTCCAGGAAAAATTAAAATGGAAGCTCCCGCAGGTCTTGTAGAAATTGAGTATCAACAAACAGGAGCTAAAGTAGATTGGGTAAAACTTACCAATGTAAAAAGTTATTTGGCAGCTGAAGGATTAACGGTTGACTGTCCAGATCTAGGAGAAATTATTTTTGACGTTGCCTATGGAGGTAATTTTTATGCAATTATAGATCCTCAAAAAAACTTCTCGGGGATTCAAAATTTCACAGCCAGTCAAATTGTACAATATTCACAAATAGTTAGAGAACGAATTAATAATAAATATCCAAATCAGTTTATACATCCAGAAGATTCAAGTATTAAAAACGTTACCCATTTATTATGGACAGGTGATCCAATTCATGAGAGTTCCGATGGAAGAAATGCTGTTTTTTATGGAGAAAAAGCCATTGATAGATCACCCTGTGGAACAGGAACATCTGCTCGTTTGGCTCAGTTACATGCCAAAGGAAAATTAAAAAAAGGTGAAGAATTTATTCATGAAAGTTTTATAGGAAGCACTTTTGTTGGTTGTATAGAGGAAGAAACTACTTTGGGAAATTTTTCAGCAATTATTCCAAGTATTAAGGGGTGGGCTAAGATTTATGGATACAATACCATCATCATAGATGATGAAGATGACCCCTATGCACATGGGTTTTCTGTGATTTAAATACGAATAAAAATGTCAAAAAAAGTAGTCATCATAGGAGGAGGAATCATGGGGGTATGTACCGCCTATTATCTTCATAAAGAAGGTCATGAAGTAACCATAATAGATAAATCTAATTTTTCTAAAGGAGCTTCTTTTGTAAATGCAGGATACATTACCCCTAGTCATATTATATCACTGGCAGCTCCAGGAATTATAACCAAAGGGCTTAAATGGATGTTTAATCCTTCAAGTCCGTTTTATGTAAAACCAAGGTTAGATCTTGATTTTTTACAATGGGGGTTGGCTTTTAAACGTTCTGCAACCAAACAAAAAGTTGCACAATCTATACCTGTGATTAAAGACATCAATATTTTTAGTAGAGCACTATATACTGAAATGAAAACATCAAAAGATTTTGATTTTCATTACGAGCATAAAGGCTTGCTAATGGCTTATAAACATGAGAAGGCAGGAGAACAAGAATGGGAGGTAGGACAAAAAGCAATAAAACTTGGCTTAAAAGTAGAAAATCTAAACGCAAAAGAGGTTGAAATATTAGAGCCCAATGCCAACTTAAATATTAAGGGAGCTGTCTACTATCATTCTGATGCCCATATGACACCTAGTATTTTTATGAAAAACATGCTGTCTTATTTACAAGCAGCAGGTGTAGAAATTTTATCTGAAGAAGAGGTGAAAGATATTGTTATTTCTGATAAAACAATTACAAAATTGATCACCAATAAACAAGAAATTAAAGCAGATGAATTTGTAATGGCAGCCGGAAGTTGGTCTCCAATTATTAGTAAAAAACTTGGTATTAAAATGTTGTTACAGCCCGGGAAAGGCTACCGAATTAATGTAGCCCAAGAAACCAATATTACCATGCCAGCTGTATTGTTAGAGGCTAAAGTTGCAGTAACACCTATGAATGGTTTTACTAGATTTTCTGGAACCATGGAGATTAATAAGATTAACCATAAAATTAATCCTGTAAGAGTCAATGCCATTGCTAATTCTGCCTCTAAATATTATCAAGGCTTACAAATTAGCACCCAAGATAAAGAGGCTGCTGAGTGTGGTTTAAGACCTGTAACTCCAGATGGTCTTCCTTATATAGGCAGAACATCTCAGTACAATAATTTAACTTTTGCAACCGGTCATGCCATGATGGGATGGAGTCTGGGGCCAGCTACTGGAAAACTGGTTTCTGAAATTATTTCAGATCAAAAACCATCATTAGACTTAAATCCATTTCATGTACAACGAACGTTTTAATTACTCATGACAACTACAGGTTGGAGTTGTAAAGCTGTTGGTATCAAAATTAAAAGGTACTCCTTGATTATATTTTCCGTTTTCCCAATAAAATTTAGTTCTTGATTTGTCGTAATTACCTATTTCATTCATGGTTGTAATATCATACAATCGCCCATTAATCATGGTGTGAGTTACCGTATTTGTATTTCTAATATTATCTAATGGGTTTTCACTTAAAACAATTAAATCAGCCAGTTTTCCTACTTCTAAAGTCCCTAATTCATCACCAATACCTATATATTCAGCCCCATTAATGGTAGCAGCTTTTAGTGCTTCTAAATTAGACATGCCACCTTGTTGTAACATCCATAATTCCCAATGAGCTCCTAACCCTTGTAATTGACCATGTGCTCCTAAATTTACTTTTACTCCCATTTTAGAGAGGTCTGTTACGGTTTTTGAAGTTAGAATATGACCGTTTTCGTATTCCTTTGCTGGAATTTTTATTCTATGCCTAGATCTAGTATCGATCACATATCTTGGAGTATACTTTAACAGCGTTTCATTCTCCCATACATTACTCTCTTCGTAGAAGAACATTTCACCATTCATACCACCATAATTTACAATTAAGGTTGGTGTATAACCAGTTTTGCTATTTCCCCAAAGAGATAGCACATCTTTATAAACTGGGTTTACTGGTATATTGTGCTCAATACCTGTATGACCGTCAAAAATCATACTCATATTAGAGTAGAAATTAGAGCCCCCTTCAGGTACTACATTTACACCCAATTCTTTGGCGGCCTGCATAATTTGCTGACGCTGTTCTCTTCTTGGTTGGTTGTAGCTTTTTACAGATTTTGCTCCAAATGCTTTGGTTCTTTCAATGGCAAAACGAGCATCATCTAAATTGTTTACAACAGCTTTAAAATCGCCTTCGGCACCATATAAAATAAATCCTGTAGAAAATAACCTTGGACCAACTGTTTGTCCACTTTTTTGTAATTCCTCTAAAGTAAAAGCAGCTTTTGTATGTACAGAAGGGTCATGAGAGGTGGTAACTCCAAAAGCTAAATTTGCATAAAATTGCCAATGTTTTTGAGTACTTAATCCGTTTCTAAAAGCCCCAACATGCGCATGAACATCTACAATACCAGGCATAATCGTTTTTCCTTTCATGTCATAGACTTTAGCACCTTCTGGAATTATAATTTTTTCTGATGTGCCAATGGTATCTATTTTATTCTGATTGATTATAATAGTACCTTCTTCAATCACTTCATTTCCATTCATGGTTATTAAGCGAGCATTGGTAAAAGCTATGATGCCCTCAGGAACATCTGATTTTACGGTAAGGTTAATAGATGAAGAAGTTGCTTTTGAGCTGTCTAAATTTGTTTTAGCAAAAGGATCTGTTGTATTATTAATTATATTTTTAGTGAAATATTTGTCTCCTAATGTCCAATGAACTTTTTTGTTAGAAGCTGCCCAGTGAATATCTATTCCTGCTTCCTCAGACAAACTTTCTACATGAAAAGATTTGGTCTTAATATCTAAGTTAATCTCCTGACCGTTTTGAATAAATGGCGCAATATATACTTTATGTAAATGAATAATAGCAATCCATTTATTGTCTGGGCTAGGAACAATTCTGTTAGCAAGTTTTGAGGTGAAATGACTTTTTTCATCGTTTCCTGATAAGTCTACACTTTTTAGTTTTTTAGTTAAATTCCCAAAGAAAGCACCCCCTGTTTGAAAAAACACTCGTTTGTTGTCTTCAGAGAATTGAGGAAATTCTCCAGTTTCAGAGATTCTTTTTGGATAAGAACCTGTATAACTCATTGTATAAATACCGGTCATTTTAGTAAAATCAAATCCTTGATCTCCATTCCCACTTTCTTTTCTGTAGGCAATTTTACTTCCAGATCCGTCATAGACTGGTGTTCTATAGATTCCTTTTTGTTTTGTTAATTTTTTTAATCCAGTTCCGTCTAGTTTTACAGAGTAAATTGCCCCTAAGTTTTCATCATTCCAGGTCACAAATAATACAGATTTACCATCAGGAGAAAAACTTGGATCTGCTTCAAAATCTAATAAATTTGTAATTCTAGCGGGTATTCCGTCTGGGAGTGTTTTTTTATAGATATGCCCAAGTGATGTAAAAATTATACTCTTTCCATTAGCAGCTGTTTTTACATCTTTGATCATTTTTGACAAAAAATTTTCAGTAAAAGCTTTTCTTTTTACACCATGAGTTTCTGCTAATTTAATAGCAGCATCAACCTGAAAAGGAATATTTTTCACCACTTTAGAGTCAATATTCACGGTATGTATTTTACCCCCGCTCCAAAAAACAATGTCTTTATGATTTGGCATCCAACTAAAATATGGATAGACACCAAAAACTGCCCATGCTTCTTGTTGGTCTTTATCTAGATTAAAATAGATAGGTCTTTCTTCTCCGGTTGCTAAGTCATGAATGTATAACACCGTTTGTTCGCGAATTCTTTTTACAAAAGCAAGGTTTTTTCCATCTCTAGAAACAACAGGTCTTGCAGCACCACCAGGCCCTCCGGTAATTGTTTTAGTTTTTCCGGTGGTAAAGTCATATTGCTTAATCACATAGATCTGACTGTTCGGGTCTTTGTTGTATTGAAAAAAACCACCAGGATACATATCTTCTGCATAGTAAAGATATTTCCCGTCTGGAGATATGGAAGGATCATTTACATCTTGTTGATCATTTTTACGTTTTGTGATTTGCAGGCCTGCTGCACCAGCTAGTGGATATTGCCACATTTCTCCAGCACCCACAGAACGTTGAGATGTATAATGCTTTCTTGCAACTAGAGACTTTCCGTCTGGAGTCCAAACAGCGTTATTAAGTAATCTAAATTTTTCTTTGGTAATAGCTTTTGCGTTTGTTCCATCTGCAGTCATCACCCAAATATTGTTTCCACCTTCTGCATCACTGGTAAACGAAATATAGGTTCCGTCTGGGCTATATCTAGGCTGTACCTCATAAGCCAAACCTGTTCTTAAAGCCGTTGCTTTACCACCAGTAACGGGCATGGTGTAAATATCTCCTAGCATATCAAAAACAATAGTTTCTCCATCTGGGCTTATATCTAAATTCATCCAAGTACCTTCATCTGTTTTTAGATTAAAGTTTTTATAGTTCCAATCTTTATGAGGATTGTTTACATCCCATTTTTTTGATTCTATTGTTTTTTCTTTTTGTGAAAAAGTTAGATTTGAAAAAGAAATAAGGGCGAATATGATAAAAAAGTTACGCATGATTATAAGTGGTGTTTGTAGAGTTTAAAAATAAGCCTTTAATGCTAATTGACCAAGCTTCATTTTTACTAGATTATTTATGGGTTTATATTGAAAGAAAATATGTTTTTTTTGAATTAAAGTGACTTTCTAAAATCTCCTCATTACATCTTCTGCCAATATTTTTCTAAGATACCACAACAGCTGTTGTGCATTTTCTTTAGAAAAAACTAGCGGTGGTTTTATTTTTAATACGTTATGGTCTAGACCATCAGAACTCATTAAAATACCATGGTCTTTCATTCTATTGATAAGGTAATCTGTTTGTTCTGGTAATGGTTTTTTTTGAGCATCTACCAATTCTATTCCTAAGAAAAATCCTTGGCCTCTTACATCACCAATAATAGGAAAATCTTTGGCTAAATTAAGAAGTTGTTCTTTTAAAAAAGCACCAACTTCTAAGGCATTTTCTTGTAGTTTTTCTTTTTTTACAGTTTGCAATACTGCAGTTCCTATAGCACAAGAAACAGGGTTGCCTCCAAAGGTGTTAAAAAACTCCATACCATTGGCAAAACTATTGGCTACTGCTTCTGTACAAACCACAGCTGCCAAAGGATGTCCGTTTCCTATGGGTTTTCCAATGGTAATAATATCTGGTATTACGTTGTGTAATTGAAAGCCCCAAAAAGATGTTCCAAGTCTTCCACAACCTACTTGTACTTCATCAGAAATACACAATCCTCCCGCTTTTCTAACCGCTGCATAGGCTTTAGATAAAAAGCCTTTTGGCAATTCTATTTGTCCGCCACAAGAAATAATAGGTTCTACAATTAGCGCACTTACACCATCTCCTCTTTTATGAATCCTATCAATGCATTGTTGTACTTCTTCTGCATATTTTTTTCCAGTATTTTTACCCCTGTATTTTCCTCTAAAAGCATCTGGTAATGGAAAAATATGGGTGTGTTCTGGTGCTCCTTTGCCACCTTTTCCATCAAATTTATAAGAAGAAATGTCTACACAAATATTGGTATTTCCATGATAACCAACTTCTGAGGCAATAACATCTTCTTTACCAGTTACAGTTTTTGCCATTCTAATTGCCAATTCATTGGCTTCACTGCCAGAATTTACAAAATGGACAACACTTAATTCTGGTGGTAAGGTTGCTAAAATTTCTTTGGCTAGTAGGTTGATGTTTTCATGCAGATAGCGAGAGTTTGTATTGAGAACAGCTGTTTGCTCTTGCCCTGCTTTTACAACTGTAGGATGCTCATGGCCAACATGAGCAACATTATTTACAGTATCTAAATATTTTCTTCCCAATTCATCTAAAAGATACACCCCTTCTCCTCGAACCATTTTAAGAGGTTCTTTGTATTGCAAACTCAAGCCTTTTCCTAAATGCTGTTTTCTGTACTCAATTAATTCTTCGTTTGAAGTATTCTTTTTTGTTTGGAGGTTTTTAATATGAAACAATGCATTAGGGTCTATGCAAAGACTTTTCCAAACAGCTATTTGATTTGCATAGGCAACTCCAGGAAAATCAGTTGTATAGTCTAGTAACGAGAGCATTACTTGAAAATGCAGGTGAGGGGCCCAATTACCATTGACGGTTTTATCTCCTAATACACCAATTTTTTGCCCTTTTAAGATTGTGTCTCCTTTTTGGTAATGCAACACGCTTGCTGGATCTAAATGACCATATAATGTGTAGAACTCAATATCTTCTTCTTTATGTTTTAAAACAACCAAGCCACCATATTCTTTATCTCCATGGTCATTTACTGCTACGGCTATTTCACCATCAAACAATGCATGAACAGGCGTATTTGTAGGAAGCCAAAAATCGATTCCTAGATGAATAGTTCTACTTTCTGGGCCATAATTTCCTATTTTATCATAGGCAGTAGCTGTGTACAAAGGTCTTGGCTCTAGGTAGCCACCAGAGATAATTTTTGTTGGATATTCTTGCTGAAGCTGGTCTATTTTAAATTGAAAAAAGTCAATATTGTTAAAATCGGTCTGATGACCAATCCAAGTACTAGAGACACTTAAATCTAATAGTTCTATGTCTTTTCTATGAACTGTTGGGAATAATTCTGTTAAAGAATATTGCCTAGTTGCTGCCCATTTTTTAAATTGTTCTTCATTTGGGTGTGCAGAAAAACCACAGGCATTTCTAAAGGAATAATGTGCAAAATCTTCAGAAATTTTAGACCATTTCTTTAATACTTTCCAGGCTGGTTTTTCGCTAATCCAAAGATATTCATCTGTCTGGTTCTTCAATTTTACTCATGGCAGCTCTGGTAACAATAATTACAAGCCGCATGGCAATGGCATTAAATAAATGAGCTAGCTCTTTTTCTAATAAAGGAAAAGAATTATGATAGCCTTTTATAAATGCAAGAGCCGCCTCTAATGGATCTTGATGGCCCATGGTACCATAGGCACAAAGAATGGCTAGATCATTAATGGTTTGTGTGTGCATGGCATCTCCATAGTCTATGGCTGCTTTTGCTTTTGGCTGTACTATGCTATTGGTAACAATAATATTATTGTCATTAGGATCATTATGTACAATGCTTTTTCTTAAGCTAGTATAGGTGGATTGATAGGCTTCAAACTTATCTTGAAACAGCATTAGTATTTCTTTTTCGGGAGCTTCAAATAAATGTAGCTGCTTTTTTGTCCAAAGAGATTGTGCAATATCCCAGTCAAAATTATAATGCGCTTCCGGGTGCTTAAAACCTTGTAATACTTTTGTTAAGGTGCCACATTGCGCACCAATACTAAAGCGTAAATCTTCTAATTGTGGGTTTGCAGCACTCCAGACTTTACCCGAAACCCAGGTGAGTAAACGTACACAACGCGTTTTTTTGTAACGATCTGTAATTTCAGAAATTAAATGATTGTTTTTATCTGTAACGGCTTTTGGAGCAATAATTTCTTCATCGCTATTCTCAATAAATTGCAATAAGTGTTGCTGGTATTCTAGGTACTTTTTGTTTTCTTCAACTCTAGAAATTTTTAGAATATACCCTTCTTCATTCTCTATTTTAATTCTAAAATTAAAATCAACATAACCAGGTAAAGGAGATGCAGTTCCTTTAATACAATACAAGTCAAAAAGAATTTTTTCGGCTTCCGATGTAGAGATTTTCTGTTGAGCGTAATTCATAATCTAAAAATAGGATAAAACTTGAATAAAAACCCTTTTTATTCTTTGTAAATTTGTTCTAAATATAGCAAGATTATGAATGTGAAAGGAAACATTGTAGATATTCTTAATAAAAGAATTTTTAAAGGTGAAGTGTGTTTAGAGAACGGACAAATTTCTGCTATTAGAGAAGTAAATCACGAGGTAGAAAATTATATTTTACCTGGCTTTGTAGATGCGCATATTCACATAGAAAGTTCTATGGTAGTACCTTCAGAATTTGCAAAAATTGCGGTTCTTCATGGTACGGTAGCTACTGTTTCCGATCCGCATGAAATTGCCAACGTATTAGGAGTGCAGGGAGTATATTTTATGATTGAAAACGGGAAGAAAGTTCCCTTAAAATTTAATTTTGGAGCGCCAAGTTGTGTGCCTGCCACTTCTTTTGAAAGTGCTGGAGCTGTAATTAATGCTGATGATATTAAGTTGATGATGGAAAACCCAGACATCAACTATTTAGCAGAAATGATGAATTACCCCGGTGTGTTGTTTGATGATGAAGAGGTGCTACAAAAAATTGAACATGCAAAAAATAATAACAAACCCATTGATGGTCATGCGCCTGGTTTAAGAGGCGATGATGTTACTAAATATATTGCTGCAGGAATTTCTACAGATCATGAGTGTTTTAGGTATGATGAAGCTTTAGAGAAACTACAAAAAGGAATGAAAATTCTTATAAGAGAAGGAAGTGCTGCTAAGAATTTTGATGCTTTAATTGATTTGTTACCAGCATATTTTGAAAATATGATGTTTTGTTCAGACGATAAACATCCAGATGATTTGCTATTAGGGCATATCAACCAATTATGTGAAAGAGCAGTAGCAAAAGGAATTGATGTTTTTAAAGTGTTGCAAGCAGCTTGTGTAAATCCTGTAAAACATTATAGTTTAGAGGTTGGTTTATTGCAAGTTGGTGATCCTGCAGATTTTATTTTGGTTGATAATTTAAAAGAATTCAATGTTTTAGAAACCTATATTAATGGTGAATTGGTAGCTAAAAATGGCAAAAGTTTTGTGAAATCTGTTCCTTTTAAAGTATTGAATAATTTTAACACAGATATAAAGAAAGTAGCAGATTTTAGATTGGCATCGTCATCTAAAAAAATTAGAGTTATTGAGGCTTTAGATGGAGAGTTGGTAACCAATCAAATAGCAGCAGATTCTTTAATTGTTGATGGAAATTTAGTGTCAAATACAGCAACTGATGTTCTAAAAATGACGGTGGTAAATAGATATAAAAATGAGACACCATCTATCGCTTTCATTAAAAATTTTGGAATCAAAGAAGGTGCTATTGCCAGTTCTGTTGGGCATGATTCACATAATATAATTGCAATTGGGGTTTCTGATGAAGCTATTTGTAAAGCGGTAAACTTAATTATAGAAAATAAGGGAGGCGTTTGTGCCGTAACCAAAACTACAGAAAAAGTAGTGGCACTCCCAGTAGCCGGAATCATGAGTGATCAACCAGCAGAGATCATTGGGAAAGCTTATGCAGCTCTTGATGCTATGGCAAAAGAAATGGGCAGTACTTTGCGTGCTCCTTATATGAGTTTATCTTTTATGGCGCTTTTGGTAATACCCTCTTTAAAGTTATCTGATAAAGGGTTGTTTGATGGAAATACATTCAAATTCACCTCTTTAGAAATAGAATAAGCTTTCTCTAAGCGATCATTTTTTTCTTCAAATGCTAAAATCATATTAAAGTTTAGCCATTTTACGTAGATAATTTTATTTTTCACTTTATTATAGCAAGCTATTTAATATTTTTAACGTTCTAAAATTTTTAAATAGACATGCACTACCCAAAAAAAGTAACTATTGGTGATATTACAGTTAGAGATGGTTACCAACATGAAGAAAAATTTATCCCTACACAAGCAAAGCTCTGGATGTTAGAGCAATTGCTTTTAGCAGGGTTTAAAAACATAGAAGTCACCAATTTTGGAAATCCTAAAGGAATGCCTCAATTTTCTGACGCCGATGATTTATTTAAAAAAATTAGAACCTCTAAAAAGGTGTCGCATTTATTGTCTGAGGCCTCTTTAACTGCCATTACCATTAGAGAAAAAGCAGTAGAGAGAGCTATACAGGCAAAACTAGAAGGCTATGGCCCTGATAGAATTTTATTAATGGTTTCTACCAGTGAATCTCACCATCTAAAAAATTCTGGCTTGTCATTAAAAGACTACTGGAAAATGGCTGAAGCTCAAATTAAAAAAGCACATGATGCCGGTATTAAAGTAAATGGTACGGTGAGTACTATTTGGGGATGCCCAATAGAAGGCCCAACAGATCTCAACAAAGCCATAGACTATACACAACGTTGGTTTGATATTGGTGCAGATGATGTAGAACATGCAGATCATGATGGTTCTGCTTCACCAGATAGAGTATTTAAATATTACAGTATGCTTCAAGAAAAGGTAGGAATGACAGACAAACAAATTGTTCATTTTCATACTACCAGAGGCTGGGGCATGGCCAATGTACTGGCAGCACTTCAAGCCGGGATGACGCATTTTGAAGCTACCATGGGAGGTATTGGTGGCCAGCCTGCAAACTTTGTAGACGGAATACCAGTTGCAGGTACAGGTTCTTATTATTATAAAGATCCAAACTTAGTAGGCCTTGTCTCTACGGAAGATTTAGTAGTTATGCTAGATGAGATGGGAATTGATACTAATTTAGATGTTGATAAAGTGCTAGAAATAGGTACTATGAATGAACGAATTGTTGGAAGACGCTTGCGTTCAGAAGCTATTAAAAACGGCCGAGTTCCAAAGTCTTTAACTGGTAGGTAATTTGCAGTGCTCTGAGAATAAGGGTATCATTGCACAACTAAAAAAGCAGAAATGTCATTAGAACTAGACTTACAAAACAGAAGCGGAAATACTTGCGAACTATGTGTATCTTCAGAGAACTTAGCAATCTATGAGGTAAAACCAACCTCAACAGGAGGTGGAGGTATTGATGGAAGCTTGTTAGGATGTACTATCTGTATAGAGCAAATAGAAAACCCTGAAACTACAGATGCTAATCATTGGCGTTGTTTAAATGATAGTATGTGGTCAGAATTTAGGGCCGTAAAAGTGATTGCCTGGAGAATATTATCTCGCTTAAGAAAAGAAGGGTGGCCTCAAGATTTATTAGACATGCTGTATCTAGAAGACGATGATTTGCGCTTTGCAAAAGAAACAGGAGAACATTTAGAAGAGGCAGAGAAGATTATACACAGAGATGCCAACGGTGCTATTCTACAAGCAGGAGATTCTGTTGTTTTAATTAAAGACTTAAAAGTAAAAGGATCTAGCTTGGTTGCCAAACAAGGAACGGCTGTTAGAAGAATTTCTTTAGATCATGAAAATGCAAAATATATTGAAGGCAAGGTAGGCCCCACACAGATTGTTATTATTACAGATTATGTGAAAAAAATGTCTGAAAAGGAGTAATTTTAACTCTGTCTCTTATACACATCTGACGCTGCCGACGA
>OJFC01000131.1_pt1 | contig 14448 bp, 14 predicted proteins | sample 1594021 | NCBI WGS metagenome assembly OJFC01 (sample SAMN05416739, study PRJEB24817) | seawater metagenome | isolation source: Sea water | place: Canada:Atlantic | collected 2013-07 | reverse complement strand
ACGTAAGGAGTCGTCGGCAGCGTCAGATGTGTATAAGAGACAGGTTTTAAACTAAACTTTTGAATTACCAACCTCGAAATAATATTTCGAGGTTTTTTATAGGATATGATCGATGTTATTTTTTGTAATAGTTATTAATAACTGTTTTTCTTCCTATGGTTTTAGTGATAATGTCATTTTCTAGATCCCAAGCACGGGCTGGTGAATATTGTCTTCCATAAAATATAATTTGTAAATGCAATTTATTCCAAAGATCAATTGGAAATAATCGTTTTGCGTCTTTTTCTGTTTGTACTACATTTTTTCCATTAGTTAATCCCCATCGATACATTAATCGATGAATGTGTGTGTCTACAGGAAAAGTAGGAATATTAAAAGCTTGCGACATTACTACACTAGCTGTTTTATGACCTACTGCAGGTAAAGCTTCAAGGTCTTCAAAAGTTTGAGGCACTTTTCCTTGATGTTGATCAATAATGATATTGGATAATCCGTGAATTCCTTTCGATTTCATTGGAGATAGCCCAACAGGTTTTATTATTTCTCTAATTTCTTCTACTGATAATTTTATCATGTCATATGGGTTATCAGCTATATTAAAAAGAATGGGAGTAATTTTATTAACTCCTTTATCGGTGCTTTGAGCAGAAAGTAGCACTGCAATTAGTAAGGTATAAGGATCCTTATGTTCTAAAGGAATAGGGGTTTCTGGATACAATTCTTCCAGTTTATTTATTACAAATGCTACCTTTTCTTGTTTAGTCATTTTATGTACTTTTACACAAAAGTAAAGAATTGAAACGAGCTTGCTAAAATTTTGTCATTAAAGAGAATGATTTATAGCGACACCTAGGTGTAGGCTATAACAAAAACATAAATAACCAGATGAAAACATTAAAAGTAGGGGATAAGGTTCCAAATTTTACTGCATTAGACCAAGATGGTAATTCAATTTCATTATCGGATTATAAAGGGAAACAATTAATTGTATTTTTTTACCCTAAAGCGGGTACTCCTGGCTGTACTGTGGAAGCTTGTAATCTAAGAGATAATTACGAATTGTTACTAGAAAAAGGCTATGAATTAGTAGGAGTGAGTGCCGATAGTCAAAAAAGACAAGCTAATTTTAGAACTACATATAGTTTTCCATTTCCATTACTAGCAGATGAGGATAAGAATGTTATTGATATTTTTGGAGTATGGGGTCTAAAAAATTTTATGGGCCGTGAATACGACGGAATACACCGTAAAACATTTATTATTGATAAAAAAGGAATCGTGGCTCAAGTAATAGATAAGGTTAAAACCAAATCACACGCTTCACAAATCCTTGAAAATAATTAATTTTTTATCCTTTATATCCAAATAATTTTTTTTGTTTGATAATTTCAGATACTCCTGCAGGTAAAAGTTTTTCCCAACCTTCTTCTTTGTTTTCAATCATTTTTAATACCTCTCTTGAGAAAATGTTTAAGTTATCTTTATCAAAACCTTCAATATCTACCACTTTTCCATTGTATTTAAAGAATTTATAAAGCTCTTTTATTCTTGGATGAACTTTTAAATTTTCACTATTGGTATATTCTCCAGTTTTTGGATTTAGCATGGGGTACAGATATACCTTTAAATCTTTAAAAAATAACTTACCAAAAGCTTCTAAAATTCCTCCACTTAGGTGGCGGTAATATTTTTCATCAAAAATATCAATCAAATTATTAACTCCTAGAGTTAATCCCATGCGTTTTTTAGTATATGCAGAAAAATATTCAACTAATTTATAATACTCTTGAAAGTTAGATATCATTACAGTATGCCCTAAGGAACATAGCAATCTAGCACGAGACATAAAATCTTTTTCATCAATTTCACCTTCCGCTCTTAAATTAGAAAGTGTAATTTCAAAAATAACAATGGTATTATTTTCATCTACACGCTTTTCTTTTTTGAAAATCTCTAAAGACTTCTCATACATGTCTATATTGACCTTGGTAACAGGTCTATAACTACCACGTAAAGCAAGTATGTTTTTTTTATAGAGTATGGAAGCTGGTAAAATATTATTCCCATCAGGTCCAAACATAACGGCTTCAGTCATACCATTTTTAACCAACTGTAGACTCATTAAACGGTTGTCAACTTTTTCAAATTGAGGTCCAGAAAAATTAATAGTATCAATTTCTATTTTGTCTTGATCAATATGATCATAGAGGTAACGCAGTAACTTTTTAGGTTCATCAAATTTATAAAAGGCTCCGTAAATAAGATTTACTCCTAATGTTCCCAAGGTATTTTGTTGAAGTGTGGCTTCATTTTCATGAAATCGAATATGCAATACGATTTCATTAAAAGCTCCTTCTGGTTCTACTTGATATTTGATACCTACCCAACCATGCCCTTTAAATTTTTTAGCAAAATCTATCGTTGCTACCGTATTTGCATAGGCAAAAAATAACCGATTTGGATGCTTTTCTCTTGGTACCCGTTCTTCAATTAAATCAATTTCATGGATTAACATTTTCTTTAATCGAGACTCTGTAACATAACGACCGTTTTTTTCGATTCCATAAATTGAATCACTGAAATCTTTATCATAAGCAGACATCGCCTTCGCGATAGTACCAGAAGCACCACCAGCTTTAAAGAAATTTCTAACGGTTTCTTGTCCAGCACCTATTTCTGCGAAAGAACCGTAAATATTTTCATTTAAGTTAATTCGAAGCGCTTTACTCTTAATTGAAGGAATGTTTTCAAAATTTTTATCTCCCGTAATGGTAACAGACATAGCAATAATATTTCTTTGTGACAAAGTTAATAAATACCTTAGTGAAACAAAATAAATACCGCTATTTTTGTGTAAATGAAATCCTCCTTAACAATTACTTTTTTAGGAACTGGCACATCTCAGGGAATCCCTGTTATTGCTAGTAAACACCCGGTTTGTAAAAGTAATGACCCCAGAGATAAAAGGTTAAGAGTTTCCATTTTAGTTTCTTGGAAGGAATATAATTTTGTAATTGATTGCGGACCTGATTTTCGGCAGCAAATATTAAGAGAAAATTGCACTAAAATTGATGGGGTATTATTAACTCACGAGCATAGTGATCATACTGCTGGTTTAGATGATATTCGTCCTTTTTATTTTGAACAAGGAAATCTATCATTTTTTGCCCACAAAAGAGTTTTTGAAAATTTACATCAACGTTTTGCATATATATTTGAGACTGTAAATAAATATCCAGGTGCCCCAACTATCGATGAGATTGAAATTGATGAAAACACACCTTTTCTACTAGGAGACAAGCATATAATTCCAATTGAAGCGTTTCATGGTAAGTTACCTGTATTGGGCTTTAAAATTGATGATGTTGCTTATTTAACAGATGTTAAAACAATTGCTAAGAGTGAATTAGAAAAACTGAAGGGAATTGAGGTCTTAATTATTAATACATTGCGACATGAAAAACACCATTCTCATTTAAATTTAGCGGAAGCTCTTGAATTAATTAAAGAAATAAAACCTAAAAAAACCTATTTAACACATATAAGTCATGTGCTTGGATTTCATAAAGAAGTAGAAAAAACATTGCCTAAAAATGTATACCTAGCTTATGACACTTTAAAATTAAAATTATGAAACGTTCGATATTTATGTATTTATTCTTTTTTGCATTGCTGTTTGTCATATTTCAGTATATGAATGAAAAAAAGATATTTGAAAAACAGGAAAATAAAATAGCATCTCAGAGAAATAAAATTAGCACTCTTAAAGATAGGGTAATGCTAATTACCGATTCCCTAAAGACCTTATCAAATGTGATATTTGATGTCAACTATTTTACCCTTCAAGGCAATGGAAATGCAGTTTCATATTTAGAAAGCTTGGGTTTTGAAGCCATAGAAATAGAAGATTTTGTGTCTGATTATATTTATGATCAGAACCTTAAAAAAGGAAACAATCAATTAGTGCCTTATAAAGGAATTAATGGTGATATGAAAATTAATAAAATAAAATTTTTAAATCACAAATGGATCCTTGTAGATTTTACGGATGGTCGCTATTGGGGAGAAATGATATTGCAATATTATGTTACAAAAGATCGTAAAATTGAATTAAAACAAATTTCATCTTTGATGTATCCTGCTTTATAGGTTTTATATTGGATTAATGATGCTCTAGCCAAGTGTTCAAATCATGAAAATTTTGAGGAGAGACTCCATGTCCAATAGGAAATTCTGAATAATTACATTTTACACCTATTTTTTTTAAGAAAGGTACTGTTTTTCTGGCCCAATCAACTGGAATGACTTGATCTACATTTCCGTGTGAAGAATATACAGAAAGGCTTTTAAAATCATTTGCTTGATAATCTTTCTGAACGATTGATTCATTAATATAACCACTTAATCCAATTACATTTTTTATTTTTTCTGGATAACTTAATGCTACTGCGAAACTTAAAATAGTTCCTTGGCTAAATCCTAGTAAAGTAATATTATTGGAGTCTATATGGTATTTTTCAACTATTTCATCAATACAAGTAATCACTTTTTCTCTAGATTCAATCGCTTGAGCATCATCACTCCATTTCCCATCTATATTGTCAAAATGAATGGCATACCAAGCATTGCCATAAGGTTGCATAGGATAGGGAGCCTTTAATGAGATAATAGTGTATTTTGAAGGTAGTTCTGAAGCAAATGAAAATAAATCATTTTCATCACTTCCATAACCGTGAAGCATTATAATTACGGGAGATTTTTCAGAAGTTGATACATCTGAAGCTCTATAGTTATGGGCTAAAGAGAGTTTTTGTTTTTTCATTTATTAATCTAAAAATTTAAACCATTTTTGAAATAAATCAGTCAAAATTGGAATTCCTTTTTGTTGACCAGTTATCGCCATAACTAAAGAATAAACCCATAGAAAAAAGCTAGTTATCCAAGCAACTTGTCCAATAAATTCAAGAAATTCATTTCCTTCAAAAAAGGTAGTAGTTATAAAAAGAATGATTACTAAACCAAACATATTCTTAATATGATAGGTAACATACTTATCTTTTTCTTCTTTATTTAAAATATAAGCAATGATTAAACCTATAAATGATAAATAAGCTAATATGGCTTTAAAATTTCCGAAGCTTTTCATTTGTTTAAAACTAATTTTTTGTTTGCGAAAATTCCGTAAACGTCCCCTTTTAAATCACAAGTTATTAATGCTGAGTTTTTTGAAGAAGATAAGATATGCTTTTCACTAAAAACCCATTCTCCATTTGGATTAAACAAGGTAATATCAGCATTATTATTTTCTTCTATACCAATCGGTTCAATCGAAAATTCTTCTTTTAAACCTGTTAGCATTTTAACAGTCGTCTCTGTAGAAAAAAGGCTATTTAATCCTCCAAAACAGCTTTCAAGGCCAATACTTCCATAAAGAGCGTGGTCAAACTCTATTTTCTTATGCTCAATATCAATAGGGTTGTGGTCACTTGTAATGGCATCAATGACACCCTCTTTTATTCCTTTTAATAATGCTTTTATATCTGTGCTTGTTCTTAATGGAGGAAGTAATTTATAATTAGTATCGAAAGATTCTAGAACATCATCTGTCAATAAAAGATTCGTGATCGCAACACTACACGTTACATTTAATCCTTTAGCCTTAGCTTCTTTAATTAAACTGACCGATTTTTTAGTAGATATGGTAGGAATATGAAGTTTTCCTCCAGTATATTCTAAAATGTATAAGTCACGAATTATTTGCAATTCTTCGGCCAAACTAGGTATTCCTTTAAGACCCAATTTAGTGCTATTCACTTCTTCATTAACCATTCCTTTTTGAGCTATAGATTTTTCAAAAGGGAAGGATTGTACCAATCCATCAAAAGTTTGAGAATACTGTAAAGCTATTTTAAGTAAGTTAGGATTTTTAATAGGTACTTTATAATCATAGAAAGAAACAGCTCCTTCGTTTTTCATATCAAAGAGTTCTGCAAGATGCTCCCCTTTTGCACCAGATGTTAAAGCTCCAATTGGATAAAGGTTAACAGCGTGGTTGACCGCTTCAGATTTTAAATATTTTATCGTTGACTTATTATCGGTTACGGGATTTGTATTGGTATTTACTGCCACGTGGGTAAAACCACTATGTGCAGCAGTTTTTAGACCGTTTTTAATGGTTTCTCTTTCTTCAAAACCCGGTTCCCCAAATGAGACGCTACTATCAAACCAACCTTGTGAAACATGCAAATTTGGAAGCTTTATTTCTTTTGCATTGGTTGAATTGACAATAGATGATGCTATTTTTTTAATAACACCATTTTCAATGAGAATGTCTCTTTTTTTAAGATGATGTTTACTTGTAACATCAATAACGGTAGTTTCTTTTAATAAAATATTCATTTGTAAAATTTTAAAATAATCATTTCTAAAATAAGAAATAGCAATGCAAAAATAGCAAACCATTTCCAATAACTATGTATAGAATTATCTTGAGCTATCGAGTTAAATAATTCATCAATACTAGTATGAACCGTTGTATTATTCCAATTTTCAGGATTGGAGTACCTTAATAAACTTTCGGATCTATTATAATTATAACTTACTTTTTCAATTGGTTTTTTATCTTTCTCTATCACATAAGTGCCAGCATCTGATGGACTCTCAAAAGTACTAATATTAACTTGATTGGCTTTTGTTTGTTGCAATGGTATATAAGTAAAATTACTATCGGTAATTTTTAAAATTTCATCTTGTATTAAAGATACCGGAATCGAATATTGATTTTGTGTTCCTATTTCATAATATAATTTTGGCAATGCTAAACTTTGTATTCCTATATTATAAAGGGTAGGAACTATTAATGGTGAACTTTGAAAGTTTGAGTTCGTAGTATTGATAGCGGCAGTAAATGTAAAATTAGTTGCATTTTGAATTATAAAGGCTTGGGCATCTTCAAATTTTAATACTGCTGGTTGCTTGGTACTAATCGCATAATAAGAATTAACTTTTGGGTATTGAAAATTAAGGACTCTTTTTTCAAATACATCCTTAAATAATGGATGGTCAAATACAATTTGTGTGATCTTTTTCTCTTGATTATTTAATTTAGAAAAAGCACCTAATTGCAGTTTTGATAGTAAATAATTGTGCTGTTCAATAGTTCCATTGATGGAAGGAATAATTAAAACCGTTCCTCCATTATCTGAAAAAGATTTTATAGCTATAGCTAAGGATTCCGGGACATTATCGAGTTCATTTAAAATAATTAAATTTTGTTTTGAAAAATCGCTATAATTTAAACTTTCTGAATTTTGCTGTACAAAATCAAACTCAATAGTATTGTAAATGCGATTTAAAAAGTTGGAGTTCCCATTATTTATGGAGAGCACTTTTATCTTTTTTGCTGTGTTTATGTTGAAAAACAATGTGTTGTCGAATAAAAGGTTCGGGTCGTTTATTTCTATTCTTCCTTTATATGCTTCCTTGTTTTTTAGGTCGAAAACGATAGATTTTGAATGAATTCCATCTGATTTATTTGTAAAATCAATCGCTGTTTTTGCAATTAATTTATTTTTGTTATAAAGTGATACGGGAACAGTTTCAGGTATATTTCCTTGTGCAGTTAGTTGTACTGTTAACTTAATAGAAGAACTATTTTTTGTTGAAATGTAAGCGGTATCTATGCTTATGTTTGAAGTTCCTGTATGCTTTAATTGTACTGCATCAATAATAAGATCCTTTGGAATTTCTGGAAAAACTTCTTTTGTCTGAAAGTCTGAAATAAAAATTAATCTCTTTTCTGAAGATGGATTGTTTTTTGAAAACAATTGATTAGATTTTAATAATACTTCCCTTGGTGTAAGCTGTTTTTGTGAATAATTTACTGATAAGATGTCGTTTTTAAAATCTTGATGACTTGTATTTTTTTTAGAAAAATCATTGGTCATCCAACTAAGATTTTTAGATGCAATACCTTGTGAATATAACTGTTGCAATCCTCTTTTTAGTAAAGCACCCTCCGTTCCCTTTAATTGCATGCTAAAGGAATTATCAATATATATTACCGTTTCTTTATTTTGTATTAATGCAGATTTGGAAGCAGAAAAGGGTTGTGCGAAAGCAATAATTATACATGTAAAAACAAGCATTCTGGTTAGCAAGGTGATCCACTTTTTTAATTGTGAACTTTTACGAGTTTTAATAGTCACTTTTTGTAAAAAAGCAACATTGGTAAAAGGGACTTTTTGGAATTTTCGTAATTGAAAAAGATGAATAAAAATAGGAATGAGCAGGAGAAATAGCGCGTAAAGAAGTTCAGGGTGTTTAAACTGCATTCCAATATTTATTTGGCAAATATAAACAATGCGATATAATAAAAGAGATATCTTAACAAGAAAGGTTCTTTATATTAAAAAAAAGTGCAAATTTTATATAAAAAGGTGATAAAATTTAAGACACCTATTCTACGAAATACAATTATTTATTAAAATGATTCAAAAGCTCCTAAACCAAATAAGGCAAAATCATATTTTACAGGATCACTAGGGTCCATTTTTCTTAAAGATTGATCTAATTCTAATAATGCTTTTGCATCATTCTGCTTTCTGGTGATTAATCCTAGTTTTCTGGAAACATTACCGGTATGAACATCTAAGGGACAAGATAAGAGGGAAGGAGAGACGGATTTCCAAAGTCCAAAGTCAACTCCTTTTTGATCGGCTCTAACCATCCACCTTAAAAACATATTAATTCGTTTTGCAGCAGAATTTTTTAAAGGGTCACTCACGTGTTTTTCCGTTCGTTGTAAATGAGGTAAACTAAAAAAAGTAATTTTAAACTTATGTATAGCGTATTGTAACGAATCATCTTTAATGCTTCCTGCAAACAAAGACTCCATTCCATGATGGTTTAAATAGATGTTTTGCAATGCTGTTATAAAATAATTTAAATCATTTTCATTAAAAGTTCTATGTACAAATCCGGAAAAGTATTTGGTGTCTTTTTCTGTGAAATTTGCAATAAAATCAAACGGGGTGTTCCCCATAATTTTTAATAAACGATTTCCGTTTGTAATGATACTTTTCCGATTTCCCCATGCTATGGTAGCTACTAAAAAACTAATAATTTCAATATCTTCTTTGCTAGCTCCTAAATCTCTTAATTGATGAGGGATTTGAATGGGGTCACTTTTAATAAACGTTGTAGTATTGTATAATTCTACTTTGGCATCTAAAAATTCTTTAAGATCTGTTTGATTCATTTTTAAGAAACAATCTTTCCGTCTTTCATCACTAATTTTCGATCGGCCATAGTTGCCAATTCATTGTTATGAGTTACAATAACAAATGTTTGCCCAAACTCATCTCTAAGCCTAAAAAACAAATTATGAAGACTTTCTGCACTTTCAATGTCTAAGTTACCACTGGGTTCATCAGCCAATATAATTGCGGGATTATTAATTAACGCTCTAGCAACAGCTACTCGTTGTTGTTCTCCTCCAGATAACTCATTTGGTTTATGGTTTTCTCTATGACTAAGATTTAAAAACGCTAATAATTCTTTTGCTCTTTTTTCTGCTTTATCGCTCGGTGTTTTTTTGATAAAAGCGGGAATACAAATATTTTCTAAAGCTGTGAATTCAGGTAATAATTGATGAAACTGAAAAATAAAACCTAAATTTTCATTTCTAAATTTTGCCAATTGATTTCTATTTAAAGAAGCGATGTCATTTCCATTGATAATTAAGGAACTTTCATGATCTTTCTTGGAAAAATCATCTAAAGTACCTAATATTTGAAGTAATGTTGTTTTGCCGGTACCTGAAGCTCCAACAATTGAAATAATTTCACTTTTATCAATTTTTAAATCAACACCTTTTAATACGTGTAGATTTTCATAATATTTATGAATATTTTTAACTTCAATCATACCTTTATATATAAAGTGAAAATACTATTTTAAGTGCGAACAGGCACTATAATTAATTATGAATTATTTTTAAAAATACCTTTGATATTATTATAATCTAGAAAGTAAGTTATCCTAAATGAAACTGTATGTTGAGCTGCTTGCTTAAATAAATTATCTAAACTTTCTCTATAATTTATAAAAGACAAGTCATCTACATTAAAAATTTGATTTCTATACAGCAAAGTTGCTTCACTTCCTGGAGCAAAACGCCATCTAAAACTTAAATCTATGTTCCAAATATTAAAATTTGTATTTGGATTGTTTTCAGAAATGTCATAAAATGTATTAGTTAATGAGCCATTTTCATTGAGTATGTAAAATAAATTATCCTTATAATTTGCAGTTCCCCAAAAATTTCTAAAACGCAAGTCAATTGCTTTATATGGATCAAAATTATAACTTGCTTGTAACGAAGTTTCTAAATTAATAATGTCTCTTTGACCGAAGTAAACATCAACTTCGTTATCATCTACATACCCTTTATTATCATTGCTTAAATAGATATTTGATTCCCATATTATAAAAAAATGTTCTGAAAAACGATACCTGGGTTCAAATCCGGCACTGTAATTATGTTGTGGATCATCTACAAAACTATTAAAAGATGCATTTAGATCAATAGCAAATTTCTCTCTAAAATCGGTAGAAATCCATCCACTTAGTTCTAAGTTTGCTGGATAAGTAACAAACCTGCCATCTACCCGAGGTTCAAAATAATTTTCTCTTTTGCTACTAAAACGGGTCTCCGTACCAAAAGCAAAACGATTTACAGTTAGAAAAAAGGCTTCTAAATTAATCGTATTTTGAGTCTGTATACTTGGCTTGTAAAGTCTTCTATGTCTTCCCGATAAACTAATTCTATATTTATTAAATATTTTAGTAGGTTCAAATATTTCATAAGCAATGCCCCCACCAAAATTGTTGAAATTATTTCTAAAATTAACTCCTAAGTCATTTATATCAATTGTTGTATTTGCAAAATCATGTCCAATGCGGTACCGAAGATTTCCTTTTGTTCTAAAGATATCTAATTCAGATTGAAAACCTGTTTTAAAGCCCTCCCCATAATTTACATTACTAAATATAGCACGGCCAGCCGTTCTAAAGGTATTTTTTCTATCGGCAATACTAAATACTCCAGCAGTAACATTAGCATCTCTAAATTCACTACCGTTTCTTATTACACTGGTATTTATTAATGAAACTGATGAATTGCCATTAAACTCTTGATCTAAAACAACTACATTGTAGTTCGCCAATGGTTCTATAAGTTTTTTGCGTTGATTACCTGTAATCGAATCTTGTATAACTGCATATGTTTTTTCTGTAATTGCATTAAGGAAACCTAGACCCAAACCTTTTTTTGTTCTTCCTGAAACCTTAACAGCATTTAAAATATTAACACTAGAAGTTTGCTCCACAATATTTTCATTTTCTAATAGCTCTTCAATTTCACCAGATGGTGAACCACCAATGCGTCTTGAGAAAAACACCTCTCCTTTATTAAATAGCTCAACTCCCTCAGTAAAAAAAGACCTATTTTCATCAAAAGTTTGTTCAAAAGGACCTAAATTTAATCGAACTTCATCAAAAGCAGTTTGTCCAAAATCGGGAACCAAGGTAAGGTCCAAGGTAAAACTATCTGAAATTCCATATTTTAAATCCAATCCTGCAGTGAAATTAGTTGCTGTTTCATCATCAAAAGTAGAAACAACACCTTGAGCAAAAGGATAGAAAGTTAATCGGGTTGGTGGGTCAATATCAGTAATATCCGTAACTAAGCCATTATATAATTTTTGATTTCCTATTTTATTGTCTATAAAGTTCCAACTATAGGTTTCGTTTTTGGATTTTATTTGCCTGAAAAAATTAATACTCCAATCTTGTATTTCTATTTCAGGAAATCGCAAGGCATTATAAGGAATGCGGTATTCTGCATACCAACCATTTTCATCTTTAAAAATTTTACAATTAAAAACTACATTATAATTAAAATCATTTCCATTTTGAGAGCTTTTTGAATCACCTATGCTTCCGGCACTTGTCACATAAAATCGGGTTTCGTTAATACCATCATTAAAAGTGTTCAATGCAACATAGAATAAATCTGCCTGTACAAAAACGTCATCTCTTTGGCTTAATTGACTTTGTATTTGATCTGGGTTTGGATCAAACATAGCAGCTGCTATATAAACAGCCTTATCATCGTATGCAATTTTTACTTCTGTTTGATAGTTATCATTAATGATTCCTTCATTTCCAGGTTCAAACATATTGAAATCTGTTGCAATTGCTACTGATTCCCAAATTTTATCATTTAGGATGCCATCAATTTTTGGAGGAGTGTTAATTCTTGATGCTTTAATATTCTTTTTTTCTTGTCCAAAAATTATAGATGTACTCATTATTAATAGGAAAATAAAAAAAGACTTGTACATGTTTAATTATAATTGAAAAAGAAATTTTTAATAAAGAAAATTATAAGCAAATCTAAACTTATCAGATTAGTAGTTATATTAACAAAAAGTTAAAAGTAATGTAGCTTTAAACTATAGCTTTAAATTGTAATTTTGTATTTAAAAATATAAATTATGGAAAAAGCAATTTTTGCTGGTGGTTGTTTCTGGTGTACAGAAGCAATTTTTCAAAGAATAAAAGGAGTTGAAAGTGTCCAGCCAGGGTATACAGGAGGGACTATTAAAAATCCCGGATATCGAGAAGTATGTACCGGCAGGACTGGACATGCGGAGGCAATAGAAATTACATATGATCGGGATTTAGTATCTTTTGAAACATTGATGGAAATATTTTTTGCAACCCATAATCCCACTACATTAAACCGCCAAGGAGCTGATGTAGGAACACCCTATAGAAGTGGTATTTTTTATACTTCTGAAACTCAAAAAAAACAAGCAGAAGACTTTATATTAAAGTTAAATAAAAGTGGCTTTTACGATGCTCCTATAGTGACCGAAATTACACTTTTTGATATATTTTATAATGCTGAAGAAAATCATCAGAACTATTACAATCAAAATTCTGAACAAGGTTATTGTGATTATACAATCACTCCAAAAATTGAAAACATTAAAGCTATATTTTCAGATAAATTAAAATAATATATCAAGTAATCTATTGATAATATTTTAATAATAATTAGTTTTGTTTTAAAAGTGTAAATAAACACATACTAATGAGGTCAAAAAATAAAACAATACACCAACATCTTTTTTTAAAAGCAATTGTATTTTGCCTGCTAATTACGGTAGAATTCACATTTGCACAAGCAGCATTAACTGCTTCTGGCGGCGAAGCTTTTGGAGCTGGAGGATCTTTAAGTTATACCATAGGACAGGTAGATTATATACAGGCGAGTGGTAGTGGAGGTACTGCTAGTCAGGGAGTGCAACAAGCATTTACAATTACAGTTCTAGGTAATGACGATTTTTCAAGCATTGAGCTAAAAGCTGTTGTTTTTCCAAATCCAACCACCAATTACATCAACTTAATAATTACCAATGTTGTTGCCGAAGATCTTTCGTATCGATTGTTTGATATGAATAGAAGAATTATTTCTAGCCATAAAATAACAAACCAAGAGACAATCATTCCGATGGAGCGATTGGCATCGGCGACCTATTTATTATATGTTTTAGGCCAAAACACCCAACTAAAAGTTTTTAAAATAATTAAAGAATAAATATCCTATCAATATGAAAAAAATAATTACACTAGGGGTCATCCTTTTTACTACCCTAACAATGTATTGTCAAACACCCGAGCTAATGAGCTATCAGGCTGTTGTTAGAGATGCGGACTCCGAATTACTTACAGATCAAGCAGTAGGTATGAAAATCAGTATTTTAGAAGATACAGCATCAGGAACTCCGGTCTATGTTGAAACTCAAAACCCAAGCACCAATTCCAATGGGCTTCTTAGTTTACAGGTAGGTGCTGGAACTGTTGTTTCTGGTGACATTACAACTATTGATTGGGCAAATCACGACTATTTTATTAAAACGGAAACAGATCCAACAGGAGGACAAAATTATACGATCGCTGGCACAAGTCAGATCTTGAGTGTTCCTTACGCATTACTTTCAAAAAATGTGATAAATGATTTGGTGGATGATGCAGATAACGATCCTAGCAATGAGTATAATACGGGATTTACATTTAACGGAACAGACTTAGAAATCACCGATGGTGGTAGTGTTCAGACCGTAGATTTAAGCGTTCTAGACAATACGAACCTTCAAGCAGAACTAGACACCACTCAAACTGGTGCTGGATTAGCAACAGATGGAACCTATAGTGCAAATACGACTGCAAACTATATAGCAGGAGCTACCGCATTAAATGACGCTGATGATAAATTAGACGCACAGGCAAAAGTAAATGCAGATGCAATCAGTGCTAATAACACGAACCTTCAAGCAGAACTAGACACCACTCAAACTGGTGCTGGATTAGCAACAG
>OJFC01000125.1_pt1 | contig 14911 bp, 11 predicted proteins | sample 1594021 | NCBI WGS metagenome assembly OJFC01 (sample SAMN05416739, study PRJEB24817) | seawater metagenome | isolation source: Sea water | place: Canada:Atlantic | collected 2013-07 | reverse complement strand
AACAAAATCTTGAGCACTACGCAAATGAGTTGACCAAGACATTTCACTTACGTGAATTAATCCTTCAACACCATTGGCTACTTCAATAAAAGCACCGTAATCTGCAATTACAACAACTTTACCTTTTAGTTTATCTCCAACCTTCACTTCTTCACCTAAAGAATCCCAAGGATGCTTGCTAAGTTGCTTAAGACCTAATTGAATACGAGATTTATTTTCATCAAAATCAAGAATTACAACATTTAATTTTTGATCAAGCTCAACGATTTCATTTGGATGGTTAATGCGAGACCAAGAAAGGTCTGTAATATGCACCAATCCGTCAACTCCACCTAAATCAACAAATACACCATATGAAGTAATGTTTTTAACAATACCTTCTAATACTTGTCCTTTTTCTAATTGACCAATAATTTCTTTTTTCTGTTCTTCGATATCTGCCTCGATAAGTGCTTTATGAGAAACAACAACATTTTTAAATTCGTGATTAATTTTCACAACTTTAAATTCCATTGTTTTATCAACATACACATCGTAATCACGGATAGGTTTCACATCTATTTGAGATCCTGGTAGGAATGCTTCAATTCCAAAAACATCTACAATCATACCACCTTTAGTACGGCATTTTACAAATCCATTAACAATCGTTCCTTCATCATGTGCTTTATTAACACGTTCCCAAGCTTTAATTGTTCTAGCTTTACGGTGAGAAAGAATTAATTGACCAGTACTGTCTTCACGTACATCAATTAAAACCTCTACCTTATCTCCAACTTTTAAACCTGGATTGTAACGGAATTCGTTTAATGAAATAACTCCCTCAGATTTTGCATTGATATCGATAATTGCATCACGATCTGTTACAAATACAACTATTCCATCAACCACCTCATCATCAAGTGTATCTACAAAGTTATCTGCTACTAATTTTTCGAACTCTTCTAATTTACCATCATCAATAGGGTCAATTCCCTCTTGATAATTATGCCAGTTAAAATCATTTAAAAATGCTTCTGGATCTCTTTCTTTAAGAGAACGTTCTTTTTTTGGTTCTTCTTTTACAGCTTCTGTAGCTTCTATAGCTACTTCCAGAACTTCTTCTTTAGCTTTCTTTTTTGGAGTATCTTTTTTTGTCGCTTTTGGAACTTTCTTTTTAGCTACTACAGCAACTTTCTGTACTTCTTCTTTTGTTTCTTTTTTAGCCATTTGCTAATAATTTATCTTCAGTTTTAATTAATTACTGAAAATGTGGGTTTTGTATTCTGTGCTTTTACAAGTATTAATGCGACATTGACACAGAAGTGTTTATTATTTATTATCTTTTCTCTTTTGATTCTTGTTTTGTCGCCAAAAGGAGTGCAAAATTACTGCTTATTTATTGATTTTCAAAAGGTTTCTTATAAGAATTGTTTTTATTAAATTTATAGGACCATTGAGAAAGATCAAAAATAAAAATTAAACCCTCTTATACTTGCAAAAATGCATTCAGATAAAATTACCATACGTAGGACCCAATAAAACACCTACTACCAAATAAAGAAAAAAATGGATAAAAAAAGTTGGTTTTAATCAACTAATTTAACCTAAAAAACCAGTATCAATATTTGAACCGACACTACCATCCATATGCTAATCTCGTCTTAACATGATTGAGTACCGGTATAAATTTTGTTAGCATTAATCATAGTTACAGTGCCAACAATGAGAAATTTCACAGTTAAATTGAAGTAATTATAATATACGTAATCCGTTTTGTGTTTTAAAATTAGGCTGAAGCAGGTTAACTTCTTTACCATTTACAGCACCTAAAATTAAGCATTCACTCCTGAAATTTGCAATTTGTTTTTTTGGGAAGTTTACAACGGCAACTACCTGTTTATTTAACAAATTCTCCTTTTCATAAAGGACAGTCACTTGTGCTGAAGTTTTTCTTATCCCAATTTCTTCACCAAAATCGATTGTTAATTTATAGGAAGGGTTTCTTGCTTCTGGAAAATCAACAACAGCTATAACAGTCCCTACTCTCATTTCTACTTTTTCAAAATCTGACCAACTTAAATTATTCATTATATAATTGTAATTTTATAGTGTTAAATAAACGAATATAGAAAATTAATTAAATGTCATTAACTCCATCAAAAATGTTGCCTTTAGGCACTAAAGCGCCAGATTTTGAATTAATAAACCCAATTACTTCAAAACAAATAAGACTAAGCAATTCTAGAGGGAAACAAGGAACAGTCATTATGTTTATTTGCAATCATTGTCCTTTTGTAAAATATGTAAACAATGAACTTGTTGCTATTGCTAACGAATATTTAAATAAAGGTATTGGTTTTATCGCTATAAATAGTAATGATGTCATAAACTATCCTGAAGACGCTCCATTAGAAATGATTAAAACAGCCAAGATAAATAACTACCCATTCCCTTATTTATTTGACGAATCCCAAGAGGTAGCAAAAGCTTATGATGCAGCTTGTACACCTGACTTTTACTTATTTAACGATCAACTAAAGCTCCTTTACAGAGGTCAATTAGATTGTTCAAGACCTGGAAATGACATTCCAATCACAGGAATAGATTTACGTCAAGGAATTGACCATTTAATAAACAATACCTTACAACAAGTATTACAAAAACCAAGTATAGGTTGCAATATTAAATGGAAATAAAAAAGCAGTCAATTTAATAATTGACTGCTTTTTTATTATTTAGTTACTCTGAATACTATTTTATATCCATCAATTCAACATCAAAAACTAACGTTGCATTAGGAGGAATGACTCCACCAGCACCAGCTTCTCCATATGCTAAATGAGATGGTATTACAAAACGAGCTTTATCTCCTTTATTTAACAATAAGATACCTTCATCCCAACCTGGAATAACATTCCCCATTCCTATTGGAAATTCTATTGGGTTTCCTCTCTTATAAGAATCATCAAAAACTCCACCTTCAGTAAACATTCCTTTATAATGGACAGAAACATTTTGACCCTTTTGAGGTTTTGAACCATCACCTTTTTGAATAATTTTATAACGAAGACCACTTTCTGTTTGATCAAACCCTTCAGATAATGCTCCCAATAAATCATCTTGAGCTTTTTTTGAAGCAGTTTCACGTTCAGCTTTTGCTCCGGTAAATTGACGAAATGTTTCTACAGAATTCCATTTTTCAGCATCCTCTCCTACTCTAATAATAGTAACTTCTATCATAGAATCTCCTTGCTCAATTTTATTTACTACATCCATTCCTTCTACTACATTTCCGAAAACAGAATGCTTATCATCTAACCAAGGTGTTTCCACATGAGTAATAAAAAACTGACTTCCGTTTGAACCAGGACCTGAATTAGCCATAGATAGGACACCAGGAGCATCATGACGTAAGTCAGGATGAAATTCATCATCAAATTGATATCCAGGACCACCTACTCCAGAACCCTGAGGATCACCTCCTTGAACCATAAAGTCTGGGATTACTCTATGAAATTTTAAACCATTATAATAAGGAGTTCCTTGAGCTATTGCATTGTTTTCAAGGTTTCCTTCTGCTAATGAAACAAAATTACCAACTGTTCCAGGAGTTAATTTATAAGAAAGGCTGATTAAAACATCACCTTTTTCTGTATTAATTTTCGCGTAAATACCGTCTTGCATAACTAATTTTTAAAATGAGGTGCAAAGGTACATATTCAAAATACTATTTCATCAATAATCGATACAGTAATAATAATTTAATTAAAAAGTTTTTAATTCGCTACGTCACTAAAGAATTTAATTCGGTATAGGCGCAATTCTTCTTCTTCATAATCCCCATCAAACTCTTCCATTGCAGCATCTATATCAGGTGTTTCAGCATCTTCAAGGAAATATTCGTGGATTTCTCCCTGTTGATCTTCGTCTAAAATTTCATCTATCCAATAATTGATATTAAGTTTGGTTCCACTATTTACAATAGCTTCCATCTCTTTTATCAAATCATTCATTTCCATTTTTTTTGCATCTGCAATGTCAGCTAATGGAAGTTTTTTATCAACATTTGTAATCACGTATAACTTTAATGCACTATTGGCACCCGTGGATTTTACAATAAAATCGTCTGGACGCATCACATCATTTTCTTCTACATGGTCTTGTATTAATTTAACAAAAGAGGCACCATACTTATTCGCCTTTCCTTCTCCTACTCCATGAATGTTAGCCATTTCTAATAAAGTCAACGGATACTTTAAAGCCATATCTTCTAAAGATGGATCTTGAAATATTACAAATGGCGGAAGATTTAATCCATCAGCCACTTTTTTTCGTTCTACTTTTAATATTCTAAATAAATTATCATCTGCTGCAAAACCTCCACCTTTTTGATTGGTTATGATTGTATTATCATTCGCTTCTTTAAAGGAGTGATCCTCAGTCATCATAAAGGAAATAGGTTTTTCCAAATAACCCAAGCCCTGTGGAGTGATTTTTATTAAACCATAGGTTTCAATATCTTTTCTTAAAAAACCTGCCACCAATAACTGACGAAGTAATGCCATCCAATAGGGTGCTACGTGTTCAGTTCCTGAACCAAAAAAATCTTTATCCTCAGTTCTATGAGATTTAATTAAAGCATTGGAATGGCCAATTAAAACATTAACAACCTCCTTAGACTTATATCGTTCATTAGTTTCCTTAACAACATGCAATACCTTAACCGCCTCGTTTTGCGCCTCGTTTTTGTTTTTTGGAAAACGCATATTATCATCCAAATCTCCTCCTTCACCTGTTTCATTATCATATTCTTCTCCAAAATAATGAAGAATAAATTTCCTTCTAGACATAGATGTTTCTGCAAATGCTACTACTTCTTGTAGTAATGCGTGGCCAATTTCTTGCTCAGATACAGGCTTACCACTCATAAATTTTTCTAGTTTTTCAATATCCTTATAGGAATAATAAGCAAGACAAATACCTTCACCACCATCTCTTCCTGCTCTTCCTGTTTCCTGGTAGTAACTTTCTATACTTTTGGGAATGTCATTATGAATTACAAACCGAACATCAGGTTTGTCAATCCCCATACCAAATGCTATGGTTGCAACCACGACATCGATATCTTCCATTAAAAACATATCTTGATGCCGTACCCTGGTTTTTGAATCTAATCCTGCGTGATAAGGAACAGCTTTTATACCATTAACCTGTAATGCTTGGGATAATTCTTCCACTCTTTTACGACTTAAACAATATATAATTCCGCTTTTACCTTCATGTTGTTTTACAAACCGAATAACATCTCCATCTACATTTTTGGTTTTTGGTCGAACTTCATAATATAAATTAGGGCGATTAAAAGAGGCTTTAAAGGTATTGGCATCTTGAATCCCTAGGTTCTTTAAGATATCTTCTTGTACTTTTGGAGTTGCTGTTGCTGTTAAACCAACAATTGGAATATTATCTCCTATACGCTCAATAATTTTTTTAAGATTTCTGTATTCTGGTCTAAAATCATGTCCCCATTCACTAATACAGTGAGCCTCATCAATTGCTACAAAAGAAATTTTAACAGATTGTAAAAATTCAACATTTTCATTTTTAGTTAAAGATTCAGGTGCAACGTATAATAATTTTGTAATACCAGAAGTAATATCACTTTTCACTTGTTTTACTTCTGTTTTATTTAAAGATGAATTTAATACATGAGCAATTCCTGTTTCCGAAGACAAGGCCCTTAAAGCATCTACTTGGTTTTTCATTAAAGCAATAAGTGGAGAAACTACTATCGCTGTTCCTTCTTCAATAAATGCGGGAAGTTGATAGCATAATGATTTTCCTCCTCCTGTAGGCATAATTACAAAAGCATCTTTTTTATCTAAAACACTTTTAACGACTACTTCTTGTAACCCTTTGAATTTAGTAAATCCAAAATATTTTTTTAACGCTGCGTAAATATCAATTTCTGTCAAAATTATGTGTAAAATTAAATTTGTTGCTTCCTTAAAATAAAAATTGTAATAACAAACTAACAATTGTAATTTAGCATCCGTAATAAGAAATATGTTTCTTATATTATAAGGTGTAAATTATTTTATTTTTTGCAGTTTAAATATAATACATTATGAAATAGTTACCACTAAAAAACATCAAAATTTTGAAAAATCGAAATCAAATAATTTCTGTAGCAAAAAAAACTATTGGTACTGAAAGTAAAGCCATTAAAAACTTGATAGATTTAATAGATAATTCTTTTGCAGATGCAATAGAATATATTTATAATTCAAACGGAAGAGTTATCATTACTGGTATAGGTAAAAGTGCAATTATAGCTACTAAAATTGTCGCTACACTAAACTCTACAGGTACGCCATCTATTTTTATGCATGCTGCTGATGCTATCCATGGAGACTTAGGGATAATTTTAGACGATGATGTTGTTATTTGTATTTCAAAAAGTGGAAACACACCAGAAATTAAAGTATTGGTTCCTTTAATAAAATCCAGAGGTAATAAGTTAATAGCTATTACATCCAACAAAGAATCTTTTTTAGGCGAACAAGCAGATTTTACTTTAAACGCCTATGTTGAAAAAGAAGCTTGTCCAAATAATTTAGCACCAACAACAAGTACGACAGCACAGTTAGTGATTGGCGATGCTTTGGCTGTTTGTTTATTGGACTTAAAGGGTTTTTCTAGTAAAGATTTTGCAAAATTTCACCCAGGTGGGTCCTTAGGTAAAAAATTATACTTACGAGTAAGTGACCTAACAAAAATGAATAAAAAACCTGAAGTACAATTAGATACCGATATTAAAAAAGTAATTGTTGAAATTTCAGAAAACCTGTTGGGGCTAACTGCTGTTTTAGATAATGGTAAGGTTGTTGGGATTATTACAGATGGTGATTTAAGAAGAATGCTTGTAAAAGCTGATAGCTTTCACGGTTTGACCGCCAAAGACATTATGTCAGAAAACCCTAAAACTATTTCAAACAATGCAATGGCTGTGGAAGCTATAGAAATCATGGACACGAATGGTATTACACAAATCATAGCTGTGGAAGAAGGTAAATATTGCGGAATTGTGCACATTCACAACCTTACTAATGAAGGCATTATATAATGATTAGAAAAAGTAAAAAACAGACTGAAAAAGAGATGTCTTTTCTAGATCATCTAGAAGAATTAAGATGGCATTTAATTCGGTCTGTATTAGCAATTGTTATCTTGGCTTCTATAGCCTTTCTTGCTAAAGATTTTATTTTTAATGTATTAATTTTTGGACCTAAACAAGCAGATTTTCCAACCTATAAAATACTTTGTAAAATAGCTCAATTTATAGGTTTTAAGGATAGTTTTTGTTTCACTGAACTTCCTTTTAGAATACAAAGTAGAACCATGGGAGGTCAGTTTTCTGCACATATTTGGACTTCGATAACCGCTGGTTTTATAGTAGCGTTTCCTTATGTCTTACTCGAAATATGGAAGTTTATTAGCCCAGGATTAAGACTTAAAGAGCGTAGCTCAGCCAAGGGATTTATTTTTATAGCTTCTCTATTATTTTTTATTGGAGTATTGTTTGGATATTATGTGGTAACCCCTTTATCTATTAATTTTTTGGGAACGTATCAAGTAAGTGGACAGGTTCATAATGATTTTGATTTGAGTAGTTATATCTCCTTAGTTAGAGCTTCGGTGATCGCTAGTGGTTTAATCTTTGAGTTACCGATATTAATTTACATCCTTACAAAAGTTGGTGTAGTAACTCCAAATATGTTAAAAAAATATAGAAAAATATCACTTGTGTTAGTATTAATTCTTTCAGCTATAATAACTCCCCCAGATATAGCTAGTCAAGTAATTGTTTCTGTACCTATCGTAATATTATATGAAATAAGTATATTTATTTCGAGAGCAGTTATTAGAAAAAAAGAAAAATTAATAAAAAAAACAAACTAAATAGCAACGTAATTAAACTATATTAGTAAGCATTATTTATAAGAACACATATGAAGTTAAGAGCTGAAAATCTAATAAAATCCTATAAAGGCCGTAAGGTTGTAAATGGGATTTCTATTGAAGTAAATCAAGGTGAAATTGTTGGTTTATTAGGCCCTAACGGTGCTGGAAAAACTACATCATTCTATATGATTGTTGGCCTTATAAAGCCCAATGGTGGCACTATTTATTTAGACCATAAAGAAATCACTAAATACCCAATGTACAAACGTGCTCAACATGGGATTGGTTATCTTGCTCAAGAAGCTTCTATTTTCAGAAAATTAAGTGTTGAAGACAATATATTAAGTGTATTGCAACTAACTAAATTTTCTAAAAAAGAACAAAAAGAAAAAATGGAATCGCTTATAGAAGAATTTGGTTTGGGTCATATTCGAAAAAATAGAGGAGATTTATTAAGTGGTGGTGAACGAAGAAGGACAGAAATTGCGCGAGCACTTGCTACAGATCCTCACTTTATTTTATTGGATGAACCTTTTGCAGGAGTAGATCCCGTTGCAGTAGAAGACATTCAACAAATTATCGCAAAATTAGTAACAAAAAACATCGGAATACTTATTACCGATCATAATGTTCAAGAAACATTGGCAATTACCGATCGCACCTACTTAATGTTTGAAGGAAGCATTTTAAAGCATGGAATTCCTGAAGATTTGGCAAATGATGAGATGGTAAGGAAAGTATATTTAGGGCAAAACTTCGAACTAAGAAAGAAAAAAATCACTTTCTAATTCTCATTAATAATTAAAACAATTTTTTAAAGCCATCTAAAAAAATGTAACATTTTTTTAGATAGCTCGTCTTACTTTTATCTAATCAACAAAACAATTATTGTGCAAGAAATTCTCACATTAAATAATCTTACTAAAAAGTATGGTTCACTCACAGCAGTGAATAATCTTTCAGTAACTATTGAAAAAGGAAATGTATATGGGATCTTAGGCCCCAATGGTAGTGGAAAATCAACAACTTTAGGCATCGCATTAAATGTGGTTAATAAAACAGATGGGAAGTTTCATTGGTTTGATGGAACTGGAAGTACCCACGAAGCTTTAAAGAAAGTCGGCGCTATTATTGAACGCCCTAACTTTTATCCTTATATGACTGCAGCACAAAATTTAAATCTTGTTTGCATTATTAAGGATGTATCTAAAAAAAAAGTAAATGAAAAACTTGAATTAGTTGGATTATTAGATAGAAAAGACGATAAATTTAAAACGTTTTCATTAGGTATGAAACAACGTTTAGCTATTGCTTCTGCCTTATTAAATGATCCGGAAATATTAATTTTGGATGAACCCACAAATGGATTAGATCCTCAAGGAATTCATCAAATAAGAGAAATTATTAAAAATATTGCTGCCGATGGCACCACTATTTTATTAGCCTCTCACTTATTAGATGAAGTAGAAAAAATATGTACGCATGTGGTGATATTAAGAAAAGGAAAAAGTTTATACTCTGGAAGTGTCGAAAATATGATTGCTAGTCATGGATTTTTCACATTACAATCCGATGATTTAGATCAATTATCAAAAATTTTAGAAGAACATCCAAGCATTGGAACTATTAAAAATGAAGGAATACAGTTGGTTGCTTATTTAAAAGAACCACTAAACGGTTCCGATTTAAACAAATTACTGTATGAAAAAGGAATCAACCTTTCTTATTTGGTTCACCGAAAAGAAAGTCTTGAAGAGCAATTTTTAGAACTAACTAAAACTAAATAATTCAATCCTAAATCAACAACTATGTTACGTTTACTAACTATAGAACTTCATAAACTTAAGTATAACAAATCGGCTAAAGTAATCTCGATTGTTTATTTTATACTAATCACATTTATTGCTTTAATTTCATCCATCGAATTTAATTTTGGAGATTTTCATTTTAGAATTGCTGATCAAGGAATCTTTAACTTCCCATACATTTGGCATTTCAATACCTATATAGCAGCTATCCTTAAGCTATTCTTAGCTATTGTTATTGTTTCAATGATGGCTAATGAATATAGCAACAGAACACTTAAACAAAATTTAATTGATGGATTAAGCAAAAAAGAATTTGTCCTTTCTAAATTTTTAACTGTTATATTATTTTCAGTGATTTCTACATTATTCGTATTTGGTGTTTCTTTACTATTAGGATTAATGTTTTCAGATTATAATGAACTAGGAATTATATTTAGTGACATAGAATACCTTTTTGCTTATTTTATAAAACTTACTGGCTTTTTCTCTTTTTGTTTATTTTTAGGTGTATTGGTTAAAAGGTCTGCTTTTGCATTAGGGTTTTTACTAATTTGGAGTATTGCTGAAGGAATTATTTATAGTGTTTTTAAATGGAAAATATTTAAAGATACGGATATAGCAGAAAGTATAATGCAGTTTTTTCCATTAGCAGCTATGTCAAATTTAATAAAAGAACCTTTTTCAAGGCTGGGCGCTGTTCAATCTGCTGCAAATCAACTAGGAGAAGCTTTTGATAAAGACTATAGCGTTCAACCCTTAACGATTCTAATCGTTTTGGCTTGGACTTTCTTATTTATTTATGGGTCTTATTATATTTTAAAAAGAAGAGATTTATAGGGGTTTTAATTTATTAGTTTTATTTAAAAACTCGTATATTGAAACCTATATTTCAATATGAGGAAGCTGAAGTACCTATTTAGAGTGTTTGTTTTTTTATTTTCAACAATACTTTTTGCTCAAGAAGTCACTTTATTTCAACAATTTAATGGTCGATTTGATTATTTATCATTTGGCAACACTTTAAATATTGGAGAAAATGGAAGCACTACCGACTGCACAATTTTATCTGAAAGTAGCGCTAATTTTCAATTACAGCCAGGGCAGCAAGTTGTTGCTGCTTATTTATATTGGGCAGGATCTGGTAACGGAGATTTCGAGGTTTCTTTAAATGGGAATCTTGTAATTTCAGAAAGAGAGTTCAATTTTTCTTTTATAAACAACAATAATATATATGATTATTTTGCAGCTTTTGCAGATGTCACTTCCATAGTAAGTGTTATAGGTAATAATATATATACATTGAGTGACTTTGATTTATTAGATGCAATTCAACCTTTTTGTCAAATTAATGGTGGAAATGCAACTAATTTTGGCGGATGGGCAATAACTTTAATTTATGAAGATGCAGCACTTCCTCTCAACCAAGTTACTGTTTTTGACGGCTTAGAAGTAGTTTACACAGGCAACAACACCATAACAATCGAATTAAACAATTTAAATGTATTAGACAATACAGGAGCAAAAATTGGCTTCCTCTCTTGGGAAGGAGATTCTAGTATTGCTAATAACGAAACCCTTAGAATTAATGGAAATACACTAAGTAACCCACCGCTAAACCCACAAGACAATGCTTTTAATAGCACCAATAGTTTTACGAATTCTAGTGAGTTATATAACATGGATATTGATTTTTACAACATTGAAAATAATATCAATCCAGGAGACACGAGTGCTACTATACAGTTAACTTCCAGTCAAGATCTAGTAATGGTAAATAATATCGTTACTGTTTTAAATACTGAATTACCAGATGCTACTATTGAAATTGATTTTTTAACTGGTGATGAAGAATGTGGAAACAGAGATTTAAATATCAATTATACGGTCTACAATGTAAATAGCACCGCTACATTACCCCAAAACACACCTATTTCTTTTTATGCAGATGCTATTTTAATTGGTCAAACAGAAACGAATGCAGAAATACCGATAGATAGCAGTGAAAATGGAGCTATAACACTTAATATTCCTGTAAACATTCCTGCAGATTTTTTATTAAGAGCTGTAGTTGATGACACAGGAGATGGAACAGGAATTGTCAACGAATCCAATGAGCTTAATAATAAGTTTTCTATAGAATTTCATTTATTATTAGTTCCAGAATTTGAAAGACCAATAGATATAGGACTTTGTGATATTGAGGGAACAGAAGTTTTTAATTTAAACGATGCTATACAACAAATAGATCCAATTTACACGCTCTCCTTTCATATAACAGAAGAAGAAGCAAACAATAATGAAAATGAACTACTAAGCATAGAAGATTTTGAAAACACAGAAAATCCACAATCCATATTTATTAGAGTAGATAATCAGGATTGTTATGCTGTTGATTCTTTTCAAATTGAAGTAATTGAATGTCCTTTGCCGGATGCTACTATATCGATAGACAATAATATATATGCTTGTAGAGAACGAAACCTAATCATCGGTTATACCGTTTTTAATTACAATGCTACTGCACTATTACCTGCGGCTACACCCATTGCTTTTTATATAGAAGGAATCTTATTAGCTCAGTCTCAAACCCAAAATGATATATTAATAAATGAGCATGAAACACAATTTATAGAATTTATTTTACCCGATGAACTGCCAAATAATTTTGAAATTATTGTGAAAATAGATGATAATGGTTTTGGGGAAGGAAGTGTTGAAGAATTAGAAGAAGGAAATAATGAATATTTAATTCAAGTCGAATTTGGAACCATACCGCCTATAGATGAATTACCTAATTTATTAGGCTGTAATGAAGGTTTTGATACTGCAACTTTTAATTTAACTCAGCAAAACGATTTAATTTCAACAAACAGTAATGATATTATCACCTATTATATCACATTAGAAGACACCATTTTAATTGAAAATGAAATTTCAGACCCAGGTAACTTTCAAAATTCTACAGACCCTCAATTAATCTATGTTCGTTTAGAAAATGAGATCTGTTTTACTACGAGTTCTTTTTTAATTGAAACTGAAAATTGTATGCCTTTTATTCCAGAAGGATTTTCACCTAACGCTGATAACATCAATGATGTATTTGAAATTGATAATTTATTGAATATTTACCCAAATTTTGAATTAAATATTTACAGTCGCTACGGTAATTTAATTTATCAGGGATTTAATAATGATGGATTCTGGAATGGAATAGCTAATAAAGGAATTTCCTTTAATTATCAATTGGTTCCTACTGGTGTTTACTATTATGTTCTGCATTTAAACGATTCTCAATACCCCTATCAATTTATTGGAAATGTTTATATAAATTATTAGATTAAAAAACATGCTATTAAATAATAAAATGCTTACTAAAAAGTTATATTTTTACTGAAATTAAAAAAATAAACCATTGAGGTACTTATGCGGATTAGCTATAGTTTTTAGCATTGTTTTATGGAGTTCTTGTAGGAAAGACTTTGATACTGTTCCAAATACAGGAAATCTTGAATTTTCTCAAGACACCATCTATTTAGATACTGTATTTACTAATATAGGCTCTAGCACCAGAACATTAAAGGTTTATAATCGCAGTAGTGAAGATGTAAATATCCCAACCATTCAATTATCACAAGGGGAAAGCTCAAGTTATCGTTTAAATGTTGATGGAATTCCTGGTAAGACATTTGAAAACATAAATATTTTAGCAAATGACAGTATTTTTGTTTTTATCGAAACTACCATAGATATCAATAATTTTCCAAATCCTGATAATTCATTTTTATATACAGACAAAATAATGTTTGATTCAGGAACTAACAGTCAGGAGGTAGATTTAGTTACCCTAGTTCAAGATGCTATTTTTCTTTTTCCAGAACAATATGCCGATGGAACCATAGAAACATTAAATTTAGGAACTGAAGAAGAACCTATATTAATTGAAGGTTTTTACTTAGAAGACGATCAATTAAACTTCAGCAATGAAAGACCCTATGTTATTTATGGTTATGCTGCCGTAGCTCCAAACAAAACACTAACAGTTGATGCAGGTGCAAGAGTTCATTTTCATAGAGATAGTGGAATCCTAGTAGCCAATACAGGATCTATGAAAGTAAATGGCACTCCAAGTTCAGATCCAGAATTAATGGAAAATCAAGTTATTTTTGAAGGGGATCGATTAGAACCAGGTTTCTCATATGTTCCCGGACAATGGGGTACCATATGGCTAACTGCTGGTAGTACAAATCATGAATTTAATTATACAACCATTAAAAATTCTATTGTAGGAATTTTAATGGATAACAATGATGGAGACAGGACATTAACACTTAAAAATGTTCAAATATTTAATACATCAAGCACCGGTTTATTAGCTAGAAATGGAGATGTATATGGTGAAAATGTTATTATTAACAATAGTGGTCAAACATCCTTATCATGTTCTTTAGGAGGTCGTTACAACTTTATTCAATCCACTTTTGCAAATTATTGGACCAACAACTTTAGATTATTCCCTTCTGTTGTAATAGATAATGTTTTACAGGTTAGTGATACAGAATTTGTAACTGAAGATTTAATAGAAGCTAATTTTATCAATTGTATTATTTATGGTAACGAAGCACGAGAATTGATTTTTGTAGAAGATGAAAGTGCTGCTTTCAATTTTAATTTTGTAAATAGTTTAATCCGTTTTGATGATCCAAGTGGAAATTATTCAGATGACCCAAATTATGATTTTTCTAATGAAAATTTATATGTAGATATAGTTAGAAACCAAGATCCTGCTTTCTTTAAAACTAATTTAAACGATTTCAACATAGAGTCTGAAGTTTCAGGAGCCGACGGTATTGCAGATCCTGCTGGAGCAGCTCTAGTTCCTTTTGATGCAAATGGTATTTCTAGAATAGTTCCTTTTCCCGATGCTGGAGCATACCAAAGTATCGTTTTCCCTGATGAAGGATAATAATTATTTAATTTATCTAAAACTAGATAAGATATTTCTTTAGGCACACCTTGCTTTTTTATTTTTTGAATTGAACAACTTGTGGTAAATCCACACAAACACACACACACACACCTACCTTATACGTTTTATTAAACTCTACTTATTCTGTCTCTTATACACATCTGACGCTGCCGACGACTCCTTACGTGTA
>OJFC01000122.1_pt1 | contig 14949 bp, 16 predicted proteins | sample 1594021 | NCBI WGS metagenome assembly OJFC01 (sample SAMN05416739, study PRJEB24817) | seawater metagenome | isolation source: Sea water | place: Canada:Atlantic | collected 2013-07 | reverse complement strand
ATTAAAATTGGAGGCGGAGGCGAGAATCGAACTCGCGAATACAGGTTTTACGATACCGGTGCGCTTTGAGTTCATTAATGGCGTCGTTGCTGGCGTGATCCAAGTTCGCTATGTTGGTTGGACCGGTTGAGCGGCGGGAGAGACCTCCTGATTAAATTTGGCTGGATCGACTGAGTCGATATTCCAGAGAGCGTGCTAACAAGTTCCATTGAGAGTAGACTAGCGAGAATCTACTTTGTGGGAGCTTATGATATATGAGCTAACTCCCTGAGTTAGGCGAGAACGTCCATGATCGGCTTGCCCTTTTCGCCGCCCATGCGGAAGGGACGCTTGGAGGGGGACATGACGACTTCATCGTAGTCGAGCCCCATGGCGGTGGCGATGGTCGCGTTGAAGTCTGCAGGACTGGTTTTCTTGGTGATGACGTTCGAAGCCGTTTCGTCGGTTTCTCCGTAGACGGTTCCGCCTTTGATTCCGGCGCCGGCGAGGGCGAAAGAGAAGGCTTTTGGGAAGTGATTCCGGCCGGCATCGTCATCGATCTTTGGCGTGCGGCCAAACTCGGTGGCGATGACAACCATGGTGGTATCGAGAAGGCCTTTGATTTCGAGATCGTGTAGGAGCGCAGCATAGGCACGGTCGAGGACGGGAAGCATTTCGTCGGCCTTGGTAAAGGCGTCGGAGTGCCAATCGAATCCGCCGAAGCCGACTTCGACAAAGCGGACTCCATGCTCCACAAGCCGACGAGCAAGGAGGACGCCTTTTGAGAATTTCTCGGTGCCATAGAGTGCGTGAGCGGCCTCTGGTTCTTTGGAGAGGTCGAACGCTTCGAGGTCTTTGGACTTCATCAGGCTGACCGCGTTATCGAACATTTCATTGTAGGCGCGGACGTTGCGCTGTCCCTTGCTGAAGCGTTCCATGAACTCGCCATCGAGCTTGGAGCGTAGAGCGAGTTGGCGATTGAACTGAGCTTCGGAGATGTCCTTACGACGTTTAGAATTTTGAAGGCCAGACTGGGCATCTCCGATGGGGAGAGGGGAGAATGAAGGTTCAAAGAATCCGGCACCAGGATGGCGATTGCCAGTCTGGACGGTGACAAAGGGAGGGAGGGTTCCGCCCATGCGACCGGGGTCGAGTTGGTTGGCCCAGGATCCCATTGAAGGGTGAGTGATCGATGCCCGCTGGGTGTAGGAAGTATGGACGTTATAGTTACCCTGCGCGTGCGCTCCCTGCGTGGAGTTCATCGAACGAACGATAGCCATCTTATCGACGTGCTTGGCAGTCTGCACGAGATGCTGGCCGAGCATGATGCCGGAGACATTGGTGCCGATGGGCTTGAGAGGGCCACGGATATTCGAGGGGGCGTCGGGCTTGGGGTCGAAGGTATCGATGTGGGTCATGCCACCGGCCATGTAGAGGTAGATGACGTTCTTGGCCTTGCCTTTTGAGCCAGCGATGACTTCCGCAGCTTCGGCCGAATTAAACCAAGATGTGGAGGCTCCACCGAGAGTTACGCCGAAGGCGGTGCGGGCGGTGTTGGAGAGGAACTCGCGGCGGTTGAGATCGTCGAGTTGGTTGAATGGATTCATTTTTCTAGGGCTGAAGGTTGAAAGGGACGAAACTTGGTTGAGTGAGGGTCAGAGGCTGAGAGCCTCTGCTAAGGGCAGAGGTTACTGGACGAAGAGGAAGCGGTTGGAGGTGATCATGGCCCGCGCGAGGATGGCGGTGCCGTTGATGGTCTGGACTTCGGGGAGAAAGGCTTCTTTTTCTTGAGTGGTAGGTTTTGCGGAATAGAGCGAGAGGAAGAGGAATTCGAGGCGCTCCTCGGGAGATTCGATCTTCATGACGGACTTGGAGAATTGGTTTTTCTTCGAAGTCAGGAGAGCGGTCTCGATGCCGTTGAGGAGGCGGAGGGTCTGCGGAACGGTGGCCTTGGTGTGGGCTGCGTTAGGCGTCTCGCGATCGGATGCACCGAACTCACGAACGAAGGTGTTGCCTCGCGCAGGCGCGGGGATTTCCGAAGCACGCATTTCGAATTGCGAGTAGGAAGCTTTGCCACGAGGGGCGCGTCGTGAAATAGCGGCACTGGCCATCTCATAAGCTTCGTTGTCCATGCCATAGCGCTTACCCTTTTTGCCGATCTTCTCGCGAAGCTCTTTTGCCTTGGCATAAAGTCGTTGCATTTTTTTGGTGTCACCAGCTTCCTTTGCTTCGCGAATCGCGGTGCGGATTTTGGCGCCATCGGCTTGGGCCTGGCGGCGTGCTACTTCTGCTCCGTCGTTGATTTCATCGATCTCGCGGATTTCCTTAGCGGAAGCGTTCATGAGGAAGGTGTAGGAGTCAGCATATTCTGTCCATGCTGATTCGAGTCCGGTATTGATGTTGTCATCGACGACGCCCGAGCTGAGAGTGACGAATGAGTCACGAATTTCCTCGGCGCTCATGCGGCGGAGAATTGGTCCGGAGAAGTGGAAGGCGGCTCCCTGAATAGGATCGGTCGCGGAGGCTTCACGTTGAAAGAGCTCGGTATGGTAGAGGATGCGGAGGAACTCTGGGACGTCGTAGTCGGTCATCTTCATCGCGGTCTCGAGAGTCTCCATGAGTTCGGGATAGAGAGGCTTGGCTGAGTTACTCCAGTTATCGAGTTCAGGGACGACACCGGCACCAAAGACGTAGGCCCACAGGCGGTTTGCGATGACCTTGGTGAAGAATGGGTTTTGTTTGTCGGTCACCCAGTTGGCAAAAGCATCCTTGCGCTTCTCGGGCGGGACGTTGTCGAGCTTGTCACCAAAGATGGTGCGGGGCTTGATGGCCTCTCCGGGAATTCCGTCCTCATATTTATAGTCCTCCGGGAGCTTGAGCTGCCTGCTGGTATTCGTGGTTAGGGCGTTGCGATTGTGGTAGCGGAAGAGGCTGGCAATGTCCTTCGCTTCCTGGCGCATGCTGTTGCCCTTCTTCTTCATTTTAGCAAGGGTCTTGCGGCGATCTTTCTGCGACATTCTGCTTAGGTCGGGACGCTTTGTGGGGTCGACGCCCATGACCTCGCGGACCTTGTCGCGGGTGCCAGCGAAGCGGTAGTCGGTTCCACCCAGGAAGGAGGCCAGCTGGTAGTAGTCCATCTGGGTGAACGTGTCGAAGGGATGGTCGTGACACTGGGCACATCCGATTTGGTGACCGAGGAAAACTTGGACGGTGTTGGAAACATTATCGAGGAGCATGCCACGATCCCGGAGGTAGTAACCCGCAGCGGGGTCTTCGGCGATGTGTCCATCGGCGGACAGCATAGAGTTGACCATCTTGTCGTAAGGCATGTTCGTATCGACAGCATTGCGGAGCCAGACATGCCAACCAAGGCCGGAAGCTTCTTCATTTGTCTGGAGACGAAGGAGGTCTGCCCAATAATTAAAAAGGCGCGACTTGAGGCCCGGTGAATTTGCAAGGTGTTCGGTGAGGTGGCCGCGCTTGTCAGCGTCGGTGGAGTCGAGGAAGGTTTCCGCTTCTTCGTGAGAAGGGAGGCGACCGGCGATATTCAAATAGGAACGGCGGAGGAAGGCTGGATCGTCGACGAGGTCATTCGGAGTGATCTTTTGTTCTCGCTGGCCGAGGCCGAGGATCTCGTCGATTTCCCGGGCAGTGTTCTTCACCACCTCTAAGGAAAGAGGAGAGGCCTGGAGGGCGGGGATGAGGAGGAAAAGTGGAAGGGTTTTCACGGAAATAGGGGGGTTAAAAAAGAAGGGCGACGAGTTCTTCGTCGGAAAAGAGTGAGGGGTCTTCGCTGGCAGTCACGAGAAGGGCGCTGGCGAGTTGGTCTTCAAGCTCGCTCCATTCTTCTGTGGGTGCGGGCTCGTTATTGGTAACGGGCGAAGGCGTCACCGGAGTTGGGTCGGCTTTGAGAGCGACCATGAGGGCAAGGGCCGCTATTGCGGTGCCTGAGAGGGAGACTAGTCCGGCAGGGGAGAAAATCTTCTGCCACCACGATGTTTTCTCGCTTTCCTCAAGCCGGGCACGGCGCAAAGTGTCCTGAGTAAAGCTTCCCGAGGGTTCCAAGGTAGAGGATTGGTCGATAAGATTCCAGACGGCGCCGCCATCAAGTTCATCATCAAAATCGGGTGGAAGGTGATTTTTCATAAGCGTATTTAGACTATGAAACCTGCTCAGAAGCGGAAAGTTGTAGAAAAAATGTCCTTATTTCCCCCGTTTATCCCCCCAAAGGAGGACGTGGAGGCGGGGAGTGAAACGGTAGCCTTGATCGCGGCAGAGATCGGCGAGCCAGAGAGACTTCTGTGAGGTTTCTTCAGGACTGCGTCCTTCGGGCATGAGAAAGATGCGGGAAGCGGGGATTTCGAAGCGCTCTTGAAGCGATTGGATTTCTTCGAGATCGTTTTCTGAGGAGAGGACGAACTTGAAGATCGCGTTAGGAAGCGAGGAGAAAAGGTAGAGGGCCTCTGGATTCAGACGCAGGCTTTTGGTCATCCCGGAGTTCGCAAGTTTGGGTGAGACGTTGAACTGGGTTGGCATCGAAATGAAAGTATCATCGGGAATCTGACTGCCATTTGTTTCGACCTCGATGTGTGGGATTTCGGGAAGAAGGTGGAGCAGCTCGGTGAGTTCGCTTTGCTGAAGGAGTGGTTCACCCCCGGTGAGGACCAGTCGGTCGCAATCGAAGTCGGAAATGAGGGGGGCAATTTCGGCAGGAGAGAGCTCGAGAATTTGCTCCGATTTTGAAAACTTGATCCCGTCGTGGTGTTTCCATGGCGTCTTTTCCCAATTCCAAGTGTAGGGGGTATCGCACCACTGGCAGTGGAGATTGCAAAGTGAAAGTCGGAGGAAGACAGCGGGCGCACCAAGCGTTGGTCCCTCACCTTGGAGGGTGTGGAAGAGCTCCGGGGAGCCATCGGGTATGCGGGCCAGTTTCATTCCAGAGTCTGGATTAGAGTTTCTGGATTAGGACTTAGAGTTTACAGAAGAGCGTATGTCTTCAGGAGCTGTTTTAGCTGCTCGGTTTTCTCGGGAGTGAGATTGACGAGCGGGAGGCGAATTTCGTCGCCACAATGTCCCTGAAGAGCGACGGCTGATTTGATCGGGACAGGATTGGTGTCGAGTCCCATGAGGCCGGAAAGAAGAGGGTAGTAGCGCTTCTGCACTTCGCGCGCTTCGACGAACTGTCCATCGAGGCAGAGCGAGACGAGGTTGACCATTACCGCGGGAATCAAGTTCGCGGCCACGCTGACGAGGCCGACAGCGCCACAAGACATGAAGGGGAGAGTGAGAGGATCGTCGCCGGAGAGAATTTGGAAATTCTGGGGGACGGCTTGCATGAGTTGATTGACGCGCTCGACAGATCCGCCGGCTTCTTTGTTGGCAATGATATTTTCGCAATCATTGGCAAGGCGGGCGACGGTTTCGATGCCAATCTCGATCACCGAGCGGCCGGGAACGGAGTAGAGCATGATGGGCAGGCCGGTGTTTTCGGCGACTGCCTTGTAGTGTTGATAGAGGCCTTCCTGTGAGGGTTTATTGTAGTAAGGGCAGACTTGGAGAGAGGCATTCGCGCCCGCCTTTTCTGCAGCTTCGGTCAGATGGATTGCTTCGGAGGTAGAATTCGCACCCGATCCGGCCACGACTAGGGTGCGGCCATCGGCAAATTCGACGGCTGCCTTGATCACTTCCAGATGCTCATCAGGATTCAGAGTGGGGGATTCTCCGGTCGTGCCCACGGGGACGATTCCAGTAATGCCAGCTGTAACCTGACGATCGATGAGGGCTTTAAATGCCTCGTGATCCAGTCGGCCATCGCGGAAGGGAGTGATGAGAGCGGTAAATGTGCCTGCGAACATGGGCATTTCTTTAAGGGTAAATGGAGAATTTGTATAGCGAAGGTTACGCGGAAGTGCGAATGGCAGTTATTCTAAGGCCGTATATCTCTTCTCGCTTGAGATTGTTTAAGGGACGTGAAATGTTGGGTCATGCTCTTTCGGGCCATCTTACCCTTGTTATTCTCCGCCATTGCCTTCGGGCAAAGTTATAAACCTTCGCGAGAGCGGGCCCCGATGATTCCTCGTGAGTTTCGAGGCGCTTGGTCGGCCTGTGTTTACAATATCGATTGGCCCAGTAATAAAGGGTTGAGCGCAGCGACTCAGAAGGCTGAACTACGGACGATGCTCGATAAAATGGCGAAGCTGCGGATGAATGCGCTCATTTTTCAGATCCGTCCTAATGCCGACGCGGTTTACAATTCCGGAATCGAGCCAGCAAGTCACTGGATCAGTGGCACGATGGGTCGTTCTTCGGGATATGATCCTCTGGCGTATTGCCTTCAACAGGCGCATGCACGGGGGATCGAAGTGCACGCGTGGTTCAACCCGTTTCGGGCACTTCCAAACGAAAAAATTCTGGCATCTTCAAAGCATGTGACTCGGACGCATCCCTCGGTGATTCGAAAGTTCAAAACCTACAAGTGGATGGATCCGTCCAGTAAGTTTACCCAGCAGCGTGCGATGTCGGTGATCCTTGATGTCGTGAATCGTTACGATGTCGATGGCGTTCACATTGATGATTACTTTTACCCTTATCCCGATGTCGAAAATTCGGGCGAGGCTCGTCAGATTTTTCCAGATGGGAAAACGGAATCCCAGCGCAGAGATTATGTGAATAGCTTTGTGAAGAACATGTATTCTAATGTGAAAAAGGCGAAGCCCTGGGTGCGCGTGGGGATCAGTCCATTTGGGATTTGGAGGCCTGGAGTTCCAAAGGGGACGACTGCCTCTATTGACAGTTATAAACACATTGGTGCCGATTCGCGAAGGTGGTTGGCCAAGGGCTGGTGCGACTACTTATCCCCACAACTTTATTGGCGGATTCAAGGGCCACAGAGTTATACACGATTGCTCACATGGTGGAGGGCGCAAGGAAGTCGGCCCGTTTGGCCCGGGATTGCCTCTGCTAGAATTAACTCAACTGATGATCCGGGAAGGCCCGTTAGCGAGATTATTAATCAGGTGAGTTATTCTCGATCGATTGGGAGAAACTATGTGGGACACGTGTTTTGGAGTGCAAAATCGATTGTGAATAACCGTGGCGGAATCAGTAAGGCACTCGCGAAAAGTATTTATCAAGAGCCTGCTCTCGTGCCTCCCATGCCTTGGGTGAGCAAGGTGGTGCCTTCCGCTCCAGCGGTGCGGGTGGCTGCAGGTGGAGGTGGTGTTACCGTTTCTTGGAGTCGGGTCCGAGGATGTGCCAAATATGCGGTGCAGGCCCGGTATGGGAAGCGCTGGGTTTTTTCGGCGGTCTCATACGGTTCATCAGTAAAGCTTGGCGGAACTCCCGATGCTGTCGCAGTCAGTTCGGTGGATCGCTACGGAATCACGAGTGTGCCTGCAGTGTTGGGTAAGTAGGGATGTGAACGGAGGTCACGGCCGCGGTTAGAGGCCGCTTCGCTCCAGCAGTGCCGCTTGGTCCGGCTCACGTCCCATGAAGGCGTGATAAGATTCTTCGACGGGACGGGAGTTTCCTTTTGAAAGGATTTCCTTCCGGAAGGAATGGCCTGTTTCGGAGTTTAAGACGCCTTCCTTGCGGAATCGGGTGAAGGCATCGGCATCGAGGACCTCGGCCCATTTGTAGGAATAGTAGCCGGCGGCGTAACCCAAGGGATCAGAAAAGAGATGATTTAAGGCACGCGCCATTGTGGGGTTTGGCGTCGCGAGGGGCGTCTTGTAACTGGCAAGGATTTCTCGATCGACACCGTCGAGATCACGGCCCTCGTATTTCGAATAGTGAGCGTGCAGTTCGAGATCTAGCTTTCCAACGGAGAGTTGACGCATGAAGCCGGAGGCCGACATGTAATTTCGGGCCGCCACCATTTTGTCGAAAAGTTCATCAGGGATGGTTTCGCCTGTTTCGTAGTGCTTCGCGAAGAAGTCGAGTGATCCCCGATCCCAGCAGAAGTTCTCCATGATTTGTGACGGGAGTTCGACGAAATCCCAAGGCACATTTACTCCAGCGAGTGACTTGATTTCGACGTCGGAGAGCAAGTGATGTAGCAAGTGCCCAAACTCGTGAAATACGGTCTCTACTTCGCGATGGGTGAGGAGGGCCGGTTTGTCGCCGGTGGGCTTGGTCATGTTCCCACAGATCAATCCAAGATGCGGAGTGCGGGGAGAGGGGAGACCGGTTTTGAGATAGTTCATCCAAGCTCCGCTGCGCTTGGAGTCGCGTGGGTGCCAGTCGGCGTAGAAGGAGCCAAGATGCTCGTCGCTTTGAGTGTCATGGATCTCGTAGAAAGTGACGTCGTCGTCCCAGGTTTCTGCCGTGGAGGCGGAAATACGGATGCCGAAAAGGCGGGAGGTTAGGGAAAAGAGCCCTTCCATCACCTGCTCGACGGGGAAGTAAGGGCGTAGGGCTTCGTCGTCGAAATCAAAGAGCTCCTTCCGGCGCTTCTCAGCCCAGTAAGTGGTTTCCCAGGGCTCGAGAGGTCCTTTTTCTTTGTTTGTTTTCTCGGCTTTGTAAGTCTGAAGTTCCTCGATGTCCTGATGGAAACGAGAGAGGATTTGCTCGTGGAAGTCTTCGGTGAACTTGAGGGCCTTCGCGCCGCTCTGGGCCATGCGTCGTTCGAGAATTAGGTCGGCGAAGCTGTCGAAGCCTAGAAGCTTGGCCTTTTCATCACGAAGGCGAAGAATCTCCCAAACGAGGTCGCCGTTTTCATGATCCCCACCGTGTCCGATGGTACAGGAGCCTTCCCACATTTCTTTGCGGAGAGCTTCGTCGTCCGCGTGTTGCATCACGGGCATCATGGAAGGGTGCTGCATGCTGAAGCGCCACTGGCCTTCTTTTTTTTTCGACTTGGCATCCTCAGCGGCTGCAGTTTTTGCTGAATCAGGGAGTCCGGCGAGGCGGAATTCATCGTCGAGGTAAAGTTCCCAGGCTTTGGTAGAATCGAGGACGTTTTCGCCAAATTTTTGAGTCACTTTAGCAAGCTCGGCATTGATTTCCCCCATCCGCTTTTTCGCTTCGGGATCGAGATCGGCTCCAGAGGAGCGGAAGTCGGCACAAGTTTCTTCGATGAAGCGCTTCTTGATTTCAGAAAGAGAGGAGAGATCTGAGCTCTCGTAGGCTTTGAGAACAGCCCAGAGCTGATCATCGAGCGAGATCGAGGAGGAAAATTTCGAGACCGGTGGAAGCATCTTGTTGAGAGCTTCCCGGAGCGCGTCGGAATTGGCGACCGAATCAAGGTGATTGACCCGTCCCCAACTGCGATCGAGATCTTCAGTGGCCGACTCGAGAGCACCAAAGGTGCTTTCGTAGGAGAAATTTCCGTGGTCCTGCGACTTGATCTTTTCGATGTTTGTCCGGCTGGTTTCAATCGCCTGGGTAACGTCAGCTTCGATGTGATCGGGCGTGAGGGCGGACCAACGAATCTTAAAGTCGTCGGCCAGAAAAGGGTGCGTTTCGCTCATGGGCGATATGGAAACATCGTTCTGGTCGAATGCACCGAATTAATCGAATAAAATTAAATGGCGTCGGTTAAAGTGGAGCTGGCCGCCGATAAGCTTGCTGAAGAATTCGAGCGAGTCAGCTTGAGGTGACGCTATTCTTTCGGAAGGAAATATCTGCGTTGTTTTTCGCTAACGGGGAGTCCCAATTTTTCCATGGCGGCGAGCATGTCTTCCCAGACCATGCGTTTCTCATTGGTGCCTTCGGATTGGCGGAGAAGATAGGAAGGGTGGTAGGTTACGCGCAGTGGGATGCCCTGGAACTGATGCCAGGCGTTGCGGAGCTGGCTGACTGGTTTGGATTGCTCCAAAAGGCCTTCGATAGCTGTTCCTCCGAGGGCGATGATGACCTTCGGCTTCACCACGTCGATTTCCGCCCGCAGGAAAGGGAGATTCGCTGCCATTTCATCAGGGGAGGGCTTCCGGCTTCCCATCGTTTGATTTTTGGTGGCTGGTCGAAATTTGCAGACGTTGGAAATGTAGATTTCATCCCGTGAAAGGCCCATGGCCTTGACGATTTGGTTGAGCTTTTCGCCGGCTGGTCCCACGAAGGGCTCTTGTTTTTTTTCCTCGTGGTAACCAGGAGCTTCTCCAATGAGCATGAGGTCGGCCTCCGGATTACCGGTGGAGAAGACCATTTTGTCTCGTAGTGTCCCAAGGGCTTTGGTGGGGACCCAAGTGAGGCACTGTTCTTTAAGGGAACTGATTTTTTCAGCTGCTGAGTGTCCGTTGATGCTGATCTTGGTTTCCGTGGGGGGAGTTACGGCTGCTGAGGGAGCGGGTGCTGAGGAAGGCGTGCTCTTTCTTGCCTTGGGGCTGGCGGGGCCGCGACGATAGAATTCTCTGAGGATTTTACGTGCCTCATCATCGATCTCCACATGGCTGACGCCTTGTTGTTGGAGTTGCTTGAGGTAATCGATGACGGATGGTTGAGCCATGTCGAAGCTCATCATACGGAGATGATTCCTGCCAGTGTTGAGTGAGAAATAGGAGAAACTCTTGATAAAACATAAGAAACGGCTTGACCTGAAGGCCGATTTCCCTATTTCTCCCGGCCCACAACAATTTTGTTTTATGGCTAGAGTTTGTAGTATTAGAGGTTCAAAGGTTCGTGTTGGTCGTAAAATCCACCGTTCTGGTTTGGCCAAGAAAAAAGGCGGCATTGGTCGTCACGTCACTAAGACGGTGAAGCGTAAAGTTTCTCCGAATCTTCAAAGTAAGCGCGTCTGGGTTCCTGAACTCAGTAAGTATGTGAAGATTAAGGTGTCAGCGAAGGGAATTAAGACCATCAATAAGAATGGTGCTTACGTGACTCTTAAGAAAGCGGGCCTCATTTAAGTTTCTTCAAATCAATTATTAAAGGCGATCTTGGAAACGGGGTCGCTTTTTTGGTGGTCAGAGATTGGGTCTTTTATCCAAGATGCTTCTGTTTGGCGAGTTAACCGCTGATTCTTGGGATCTTGTAGAGATCAAATGTTTCGTCGAGAGAGAGGATGGGGATATTTCGGGTGATCGCTTCGGCGACGAGAATGCGGTCGGTTGGATCGCTGTGATGCCTCGGTAGTCCAGCGGCGCGGCGCATCGTGCGCCATTCGATGGGGAGCACCTCGAAACCTTCTTCGATGAGAAGGTCCGGGAAATCGGGTCGTTGGGCGGCTTCGAATTTAAGAAGTCCCGAGACCTGCTTTTGCGTGAGTTCCCAAAGGCTGGCGAGGGAAACCAGCGAGCGGTTTTGAGGCGACTCGATCCGCTTGGCAAGCGGATCGGGAAGGGCGGGATCATTTTGGAGAAAAAGAAGAAGCACCCGGGTGTCTAGGAGCTGTTCGATCATTTACGGGGAGGTTCAGGAGCCTCGGGTGGGTTGACTCGAGGAGGACTGGGTGGGGAAAGGGGTTTCTTAGTGGGGTGATCGAACTCAGGAGAGATGAAGAAGTTTTCGGCGCTAAGACCGCCGCGGGAAGGAGAGCCCACCGAGGGAAGTCGGATTTCGGCGACGACCCGGCCGTGCTTTGTGAGTGAAACTGGATCACCTGATTCGATCAGGACAGAGACGAGGGCAGAGAGCTTTGATTTGGCTTCGTAGAGTCCGACTTGCTTCATAAAATAAGACTAGACTAGTCTGGTCTTATTAGGGAAGTAGAAACTTTAAAAAGGTTACACTTTTTCACGAGCAGAAAAGTGGGCTGGTAAGACGATTTCTTTAAAAAGTTTAAGGTGCTCTTGTTTTTCGTGAGCTAATCGCTCGAAAGAAATCTCGAGTTCTAGGGCGTCCCACTTAGGCCAGAACAGCCAGTAATAGGGCTAAGGTGAACATTATGCGGAAAGAGCGAAACAGCTTAGTAATATCATAGAATGTTATTCGATGTCTCCGGTTGCTCGTGAGCCTTTCTTCCCGAGGGGCATTGCATGGAGCTTGATCGAAGTTCGTAAGACGATCGAAAGGTTGCTTCGCCTCAAATTTGCGGATCTAGCCCGGCAGAAAGACGCTGCGCGCATCTCTTCAGCCATCAAAGCATTGGAAGGTTTTTCGGAGTTGCTCTCGTTTACGGGCGACTTTGCAGCAGCCCAAGCGCCCATTTTTAAGGGAAATCAACCTAGGATCATAGGACGCATGGCAGCCTCCCGGCAAAAAAATTAGATACTGGGAGCTGCGGACCGATCAGGCGGTTTTCGCAAATGCGATGAAGCACCGCTTTGCCAATCGGGTTTCTTTTTCCGAATCTCTGAAGATAAGTTCGAAACCGGTGAAGCTCCTACCTAATTCTCAAATGGTGTGATTTTTAGGGACAAAAGCTACTGATTGGTTCGTCGAGGGCCTAGGTAAGGTTTTAGCGATGCAGGAAGAGGACGCCGCTCGCCAGGTGCTCGCTTTGGATCTTATTGAAAAGGGCGAAGCAACCGAGAATCAGCTCACACGCGAAGGGGTTCATCAAGCGCTCCAGTCAGAGGCTGAGCTTTTTCATCTTCTTTTCTCAGGACCAACCGCTGTCCTGCGCGGGCGAGTGGGGAAGGAAGGCTATCGACGTAAGATTGAGATTTGGGCGGCAATGGCGATTGCTAGGAACTTCGGGCTTGATAATGAAGAATTGGAAGAGCTCATTCCTATCTTCCTGTCTGTGATTCCTCGAGATCCGTGGTTGGGGAAGCTTTTCTAACTCGATGTGCAACTTGGAAGGCTTGTTCCGCGAGACTGATGGAGTTTGTTGGGTGCTCGTGCTAATTCTTAACCGTGGATGATCCTTACAAAGTTTCGGAGGCCGTCATTTCTGCTGGATATGAGGAATCAAAGAAGCATTCGGTAGCGCTGGCACTTTATGCGGTTCCGCTTCTAGGTGGTTTAATTGAAGGGATCTTCTTTAGTCGATTTTTAAGAGGGCCAAATGGAGAATTGGAAATGCACTCATCAGCATACTACGAAAGGATTACGATCGTGGGATATGCTTTTGCAATTCTGGGGCTCTTAGGCTACGTGAAGCTCTGTTATGTCTTTTTTCGGGACGGGGAGCGCAGGAAGGGTGTTTTTTGGGGAGCGATGATTATTTCGGCACTCGATGGTTTTTGGGCCCTTCCTCTGGGCTTGTTTTTCGGAGGTGGGATGATCGTAGGCCTCCTTCAAAAGTGGAAAGAATTTTTTGCAACTCTAGGAAAATGAGGTGCTTGCAAACTGCCTGTCTACCGCGACACAGTATGACAGGATGTTCACTCAGAGATTGCCTCTTTGGATTCCGACGCTAGGTTGCCGCTGTGAGTGGATGCGGACCTTCTGGAAGAAATTTTGGGCCTCGGATGAAAATGGATGCGTCCCTTCATCTCGATAAGAAACCCGATTGGATTAAGGTACGTCTGCCGAACAATCCGGTATTCTGGGATACGAAATCGATGATCCAAGATCTTAGTCTGGTGACGGTTTGCGAAGAGGCTCAATGCCCGAACCGTTGGGAATGCTGGGGACAGGGGACGGCGACCTTTATGATTGCTGGCGAAAAGTGCACCCGCGCTTGTGGTTTTTGTGCCGTGAAGACTGCGAAGCCTGATGCTCTCGAAGCCGATGAACCGCAACGCGTCGCAGAAGCGACGAAGCGGATGAGTCTCAAGCATGTTGTGATCACAGCGGTGGCGCGTGATGACCTCGATGATGGAGGCGCGGAGCACTTTCAGGAGACGATCAAGGCGGTCCGGGAAACGAACCCCGGAATTATTATCGAAGTTCTCGTGCCTGACTTTAATGATAAGGATTGGGCTCTTGGTTTGGTGATGCAGGCTCGTCCCCACATTTTTAATCACAACTTGGAGACGGTCGAGCGGCTGACTCCACTTGTGAGAAGCCGGGCGAAATACGATCGTTCGCTTTCGGTTCTTAAGAAGGCCAAGGAATTGGCTAGAGGAAAAGTGGCCACGAAATCTGGCATCATGCTGGGGCTTGGAGAACGGCCAGAGGAGATTGAAAAGGCAATGGACGATCTCCGTGCCTCGGATGTGACCGTTTTGACCCTTGGGCAATATCTTCGTCCTACGGTGGCCCACCTTCCGGTGGTGGAATATGTCACGCCGGAGAAGTTTGCGGAATGGAAAGAGATCGCCTTGGCGAAGGGATTTCGCCACGTGGCGAGTGGTCCCTTGGTGAGGAGTTCTTACCACGCAGCGGATTTCAAGCCGGAGGAAGATGTCCTTGAGGCGATCGAGGAAGATTTAGCGTCAATGGCTTAAGGGCACCTCCGGTAACCTCGGCACCATTTAAGATTCCCTGATCGTTTCAGGCTTGCGAGACTTTTGCATAAAGAAGTATCGCAAGCTCGATGGCGGTGGGGATCTCTTTGCGGCCCTCGCTCATCAGAAGAAGGTCTCTCAGCGAGAAGTCGGCATCCGCAAGTTGCGCGATCTCATTGACTGGGAGCGCTTCCGGCCCGTGCTCGAAGAAGTCACCGGATACGCCACCAAGGATTGGCGCAAAGGGGGGCGCCCGCCATTCGATCCCATCTTCATGTTTAAGATCCTCGTCCTCCAAAAATTCCACGGCTTGAGTGACGAAGGCACCGAGAAGGAAATCGGAGATCGCTTCAGCTTCCTCGCCTTTCTCGACTTGCGCGCCGGAGATGAAATCCCCGACGCCACCACCATTTGGGATTTCAAAGAACTCATCGAAGCCGACGGACGCGATGGCAGCCGCAAACTCTTCGAAGCCTTCCACGCCACGCTCACAGGCGAAGGCATCATCGCCAGAGAAGGCAGTATCGTGGATGCCAGCTTTATCGATGCCCCACGGCAGCACAACTCCCGCGAACAGAACCAAAAAATCAAAGACGGCGAACGGCCTGAAGAATTTGCTACCACCACGGCAAGAGGACGCCAAAAGCAAGCTCATCGACAAAGCCAAAACCACCCCCGCCCAGGTCCATGACAGCCAAGTCTTTAAAGATCTCGTTGACCGAAGTGATAACGCGGTTCTTGGCGACAGCGCCTACTA
>OJFC01000119.1_pt1 | contig 15167 bp, 12 predicted proteins | sample 1594021 | NCBI WGS metagenome assembly OJFC01 (sample SAMN05416739, study PRJEB24817) | seawater metagenome | isolation source: Sea water | place: Canada:Atlantic | collected 2013-07 | reverse complement strand
TCTACACGTAAGGAGTCGTCGGCAGCGTCAGATGTGTATAAGAGACAGGATGAGGTGCTCTCTCGCCTTTCCATCACCCTTTGAAATACGATCTGCCAATTCGATTTCCTTTTCAGGAGTGATTAAATCAGTCTTCATGATTTCACGCATGTAGACATTAGTGCTGCTATTTTCTGAGCTATTTGTCATCGCTTAAACCCTTGACGGGCATACTTAGACCTTAGTGCTAATTTTAACTTTTACTAGAAAATTCCATCAATTTTCAGTAATTATCGAAAACTCCACAAGTTCAGGAATGTGACCTAAATCAGTATTCCCTCAAAATGGTGGGATTTCAGCTCGAAAAGCCCTTCCAAAGAAGAGAAGCTTCCAGTGAGGATGAAAGACGAGGAAAGCATCGAGGAGATGATGCGGCAAGTACGCCGGTTGGAGATCCGTGCCCGTCGCTTAGCGAGTGAGACCTTTTCGGGTGAATATCACTCTTCTTTCAAGGGCGCGGGACTCGATTTTGATGAATTCCGGGAATATCAGCCAGGTGATGAAATCCGCTTCATTGATTGGAATGTCACGGCAAGGATGCAGGAAACCTACATTCGGAAATTTAAGGAAGAGCGTGAACTCTCAGTAATCATCGTCGTCGACATCTCTGGTTCAACCGATTTCGGAAGTGAACGACTCTCTAAGCGCGAACGAGCCGCTGAGCTTACCGCTCTTATGGGATTTAGCGCGCGCTACAATGGAGACAAAGTAGGACTTCTACTCTTTTCAAAGGGGCCCGATCTCTACCTCCCTCCCAGAAAAGGTGGCAAAAACGTGATCCGCGCGATTAGAGAGGTTCTAACCACGAAACCCGAGGACCCGACAACCTCGATCTCATCCGCTTGCGAATTCCTTCACCAGTCACTCAAGAGGAAATCGCTGATCTTCTTTATCTCCGACTTCATCGACTGGGGCTTCGAAAAAACGCTGGGATCGCTGGCTCAGCAGCATGACGTGGTCGCGCTCTCTCTCATCGATCCGCTAGAGCAGAGTATCCCTGCAGTTGGGAAGGTTCAGTTCAAAGACCCCGAATCAGGATTTTCCGCGGTCGTAAACACTTCGAATCCGAATGCTCAAATGGGACTTTCGAAACTTTCGCGAAGATATCGGGAGGGACTTACCGCTTTCTTCAACAAGCAAGGTATCGATAATACGGAGATTTCTACAATTGAAGATTATCTCCCCTCACTCCATCAACTTTTCCAGCGCCGCGCCCGGCGAAAAAACTAAACAATGCCAGACGAAGAACTGCCCGCGCTTCCCCACGATATCGGAGCCCCGGAGGATTATCTCCCAAGTACCCCCCTTTGGTTCTGGGTCGCTATCGCACTGGTGTCGCTCACGATAATCGTGATTATCGCCAGCCTAATCCGCCGTCTCTGCACCAAGAAGGCTCAGCCAGTGGCATTTGGTCCTGATCAATATATCGTAGCTCAACAGGGCTTGGGTAACCTGAAGGATCAGGTTACCTCACTCCCCATCGGCCGATTCGCATCCGCAGTTTCACTCATCATGCGGGAATACCTCTCACACGTCCTTCGTGATCCAGCTCTCTTCGAAACTGATGAAGAAATGGCCGTGCGTCTAGAAAGCCTGAATCGCGTCCCTGCTTCCGCACGCTCCTTTCTCCTCGATCTCAGCTCCGCAAAATACGCTCGATCCCAGGTCGATGACCAGAGCGCACTTCAATTTCTCGAAGAAGCGATTACTGTGCTAAACGAGATTCGCCAATCCCAATCTTCGGAGAACCCATCATGAGCGCTTCTGATTATTTTGTCTTTGCGCAACCTTGGTGGCTCTTGCTTCTTCTGGCCGTTCCGGTTCTCATGTGGTTTGGATACAAGCAAGGGGCTCAAAGTTGGGTCATCTATCCCACTCTTCGTGTTCTGGGAACCTTGGGATATAAGTCGAAGGATCGTCCCTTCAAACTTGCACCCCTCATTTTACCTCTCATTCTGGTCCCAGCGATCTTTGCTCTCGCTCGACCACAGTGGCAAAACGAAAGGAGCTCACGAACGGCTAGCGGAATCGATATTCTGGTCGCTCTCGATATTTCACAATCCATGAACACGTCGGATTTTCAGTCCTCCGATCCCCGGTTCATGCGCCCGCAGCGCAGGATTGATGCGGCTCGCGACGTCATCCTAACCTTCATCGCGCAACGTGCCGATGATCGAATTGGCCTCGTCTCCTTTTCCGGTCGTCCTTATACCGTTGCTCCCTTGACACTCGAACACGAAGTTTTGAAGAGCAAGATCGCAGATATCATCCTCGTTAATGGACGCCGGGAAGAAGGTGGAACCGCCATCGGCAGTGCCATCAATGCCGCCAGTATCCGACTCGACAACCAAAAAGAATCGAAGAGTAAAATCGTAGTCCTCGTCACCGACGGCGCCAATAACTCCGGAAAGATTTCTCCCGAAGATGCGGCCGAGTTGGCAAACGATCTCGGAATCAAAATCTACACCATCGCCATCGGAAGCGAAGAAGGTCGACTCCAGGGAATGGCCAGTCAGGAATACGATGAAGATACCTTGATCAAAATTGCCTCTACCACCGGTGGAGAATTCTTCCGGGCCAAAGATATTTCTGATCTCCGTGACGCTTTTAAAAGTATCGATGACTTGGAAAAAACTGAAGTTGTGCGCTCCAGCTGGGTTCAAGTGAAAGAGTATTACCCTTGGTTTCTCGCTCCCAGCGTCATCGCACTCGTGGGATACTTCCTTACGATGGCCTTCAATCCCCCGCCTTTCCCCTAGTCCATGAGTTTCGCCGAGCCCCTCTGGTTTCTTTTACTGATAGCAATTCCCTTGGTGATCGTTCTTCAGATCTTTATCTGGAAGCGACGTGGTAAAGCTTGGAAACAACTCATTGCGCAAAGACTCAGAAAGCGCCTCAGTCACCCACGTTCGGCCACGAAGCATTTCGTGGGACTTGCTTTGGCGATGCTCGGACTCCTGCTCTTGGTGACTTCACTAGCGATGCCGGAAGCGGGAGATGAATGGATCGAAACCCGCAATGAAGGCCGCAATCTCTTACTATGCATGGACATTTCTCAAAGCATGCTCACCGAAGATGTCGGCTCAGGGAGTCGACTAGATGCCGCGAAAGCTGCCGCGCTTGAAATTGCGGACCGTTTTCCCAATGACCGGATCGGCCTCCTCATCTTCTCTGGCGAAACTCAGATCACCGTTCCGCTCACCATCGATCATACCTTCCTCACCCAGACTATCAGCCAACTCAATCCGCTCGACCTTCCTCTGGGTGGATCCGATCTCTCTCAGGCACTCAAGGATGCCGTCGAGGTTTTCGTCGAAACGAAGCAACGCAATAATGTCATGATCGTCTTTAGCGACGGCGAGGATCATTCATCCGGAATTGAGTCCGCTGCACGGCGCGCGAAGGGCCAAGGGGTCTTCATTTACTCACTCGGTTTTGGGTCCGAAAAAGGTGACTTCATTAGGGATCCTCGGATGCGCGACGGCTTCTTCGTTGATCGACGAAACAATCGTGTCGTCAGCCAGCTCAAAGAAGAATCCCTCCGCACCATTGCTGCGGAGACAGGAGGCGTTTATTCAAAGGGCGCAGGCGGTGATTTTCTTCAAACCCTCAACGCCGCCGTTGGCCGCATGGATGTTTTTCAGCAAGAAGGAAATCACCAACGGATTGCGAAACCGGTCTATCAATGGTTTCTTCTCCCAGGTCTCCTATTTCTTATGAGTTCAATCATTGTCAGTCGTCTCCCTTCAGCCCCGATCGCAGCCTGCCTTGCGATCATGGTCTTCTTTTCTTGTTTAGACCAAGCGCAGGCTGGAGAACTCAGGGAGATCTACGAAGGAAAAGCCGCGAACGAACGCGGTGATCACGAAGCAGCTCACGAACATTTTCATGAAGCCGCGGAATCGGCCACCGGTGAAAGGGGTGCCAAACTCCACCTCGCTTCCGGCGCCTCCGCATCCAAAGCCAAGCTCTGGGGGTCAGCCGTCTCGTCCTACAGCCAAGCGCTCCTCGCAAACAATACCGAGATCCGACAAGATGCTCACTACGGGTTGGCGAACTCTCTCTTCTACCTCGGCTCTTCCCATGAGGATCAAGCCGAACGACAGAAAGCTTGGGGAGGTGCAGTGAAGCACTATGAGGAAAGTCTCAAAATAGAGCCTACTAAAGAGGCCGAGGAAAATCTCTCCTTCGTAAAATCTCTCCTCAAGAAAGATCAATCCGAGGAGCAGGAAGACAAAGAAGAGTCGGAAGAAAAAGACGATCAAGAGGAATCCGAGAAAGGCGAGGACGATCCGAAGGATGAAGGTGACCCGAAGGATGAAGGTGACCCGAAGGATGAAGGTGACCCGAAGGATGAAGGCAAAGAAGGTCAGCCTGACGAATCAGAAAAGAAGGACGGCAAGGAGGACTCAGACCCCAAAGAGTCCGAGGCATCTAAATCCGATCAAGAAAAGGGCGAGGAAGAAGAAATGGCGAACCTTCAACCGGAAGAAAAACCGCCCAAGGAAGAGACCGCTGAAGAACGGGCACGCCGTATCCTTAATCAACAAGCTGACTTCGGTAAACGTCCCCCAAGCTCTCAGCGTCGTGTTCTTCGCCGTCCTAAAAAGGATTGGTAACCAGCCCCTCTTTCATTGATCCGCATGTTACGCGCCCTTCTTTTTTTGCTCCTGTCCCAATCTCTTTGGGGCCAGACTCCCTCGCTTCAAGCCGAGTTGAATAGCTCTTTTGTCGTTGAAGGAGAGGTGGCACTCGTCACCATTACGGTGCGAAATATCAACGTCACCGGATGGCCCACCCAGCCTAACGTCAGCCCACTCACTCTTAGGCAGGAAAGATACAGCCGCCACATTGTGAACAGAGATGTCTCGATCAAATTTAATTATGCCGTTTCCTCCATCAAGAGCGGAACTTTCACCATCCCTCCTTTCAGGATAGGGCAGGTTGTCAGCAATCCCCTCACCCTTACCGTCGCATCGAGGGATCAACTCAAAAAGAATTCAATCTCAATTGGAGGGCAGAGCTACCCCTATTACTCGACCATTTTCATCAATAACCTCACTCCCTATCTCGGTGAGACGCAGACCATCGAAGCACGCCTCTACTTGTCCGATCGCCTCCAGCTCGTAAATGCGCGTTATGCCGAAATTGAGAAAAATGAAGCGGTAATGTGGCGTTTTGATCCCGTCAAGAGCAACGGAGGACTTCAGGAAAATGGTCAATCTTTTTCCGCCGTCACCTATCGCAGCGCCGTCACTCCACTGAAGACCGGCCCGGTGAAAATTGGGCCGGGTAACGTAGAACCATTGGTTACCCGTAGTTCTTCGGGCCGGGGAAATATTTCATGGGAACGATATCAAATAAAATGCCTCTTTGATGAGATTCTCCTCAATGTCAAAGAGCTCCCCAGCCCCCCCCCTCCGGGATTCGCAGGAGCAATCGGTAACTTCCGGCTCTCAGCGAGTGTCGCAGGCCGCGAAATCGAAGTCGGCGACCCTCTCACGGTAGAACTTCAAATCACCGGATCAGGAAACCTTGACCAACTCGGACCTCCGAGGTTCCTCGATGAAGCGAGTCACTTTAAACAATTCGATATCACCAAGAAACCCCAGGGAACCGACCGCCGCACTCTTTCCGGCACAGTGGAATTTTCCCAAGTGATTCGACCCAATCAAGTCACCGATCGGCTCCCTCCTTATGAACTTGTCTACTTTGATCCCATCCTTTCCCAATATAGCAGTTCTCTAACTCCGGAAATTCCGCTCACTGTAGCCGCTTCGAAAAACCCCAGCCCTGTCACCGCTTCACCCACGGAGAAAGGGAGTAAAAACGCGCCTCTCACTTCCGGCTCCTACGTCATCCCGGCGGTCGCCGTTTCACAACCACTTTGGTTCTGGCAAATCTTCCCCGCACTCCTTTCGCTCTACCTGCTGATCAAGGCACTTCGCCCCAAATTTGCGAAAAAACAAAAACAGTCGCTCTCCCAAAGAGAATTCGCAAGGGAACTAAATGAGGTGACCTCCTCGAAAGATCGAACCGAAGTCTTCCGCCGTGCCTCCCGATTTCTGGATCGCTGGGGTGACAAAAAACCACTTCCCGAAGGCGCTAGCGAAATTATTAAAACTCGAGACGAAATCTGCTTCAGTCCCGACTCCAAAGCGGAGCTGATTCTTCCTAAGGAAAAAAGTTCCCTCGTTGCCGTTCTCCGGCAGCTGGCTCCCCTCGTCTTGCTCGCTCTCATCCTGAGTCCATCGCTTCTCAACGCATCCGAAACACGAGGGGAACTGATCGAGCAGATCACCGCAAACCCAACCCCCGAGGCTTATTACAATTTGGCACTCGAAGAGGAACATCTCGGAAATACCGCAGCCGCCATTCTCTACTACTACCGCTATCAAGCCTACGGCGATAAAAGTGAACCCCTGACCCCTCTCCTCCGCAGCACTGGTTCGATTCGTCTGGCGGAGCCCAGAGGCATGGAAATGATCGCACTCCTCCCTCGCTCGTTATTCCACCACTGTGGCATCGCCTTTTTATGGGGACTGGGAATGTCGCTCTTCGTTCTGGTGATGAGAGTCCGACGATGGGCTTTTTTTCTAATTCCGATCACCGTGATCACCGGAACCTTCTGGCTGCTCGCCGAGTTTTACTACCCTCAGGATATCAGTTTTGAACCTCTCAAGGAACTTTCTATCGTGACGACAGAACAAGCTCTTCGCGACGCGCCCTTCGAGGGAGCCGGAACAGGAAGAATCATCCCTCTCGGAAGTATCGGCAAAATCGAGGGCGCCAGCGGTGACTGGAGTTTCATCGAACTTCCGGGTGGCTCTAAGGGCTGGGTTTCTCGGAGAGAGGTAGCTCCAATCGCAGGTCGGGAACTGCTTGATCCGCCGACTTCACAAACAAACTGACCTGTTCGAGTTCCAGAGCGAGGTCCACGCTGTTCACTGTGACCTCTTTGGGAACCTGCAAAACGGTTGGCGAAAAACTGAGAATTCCTTGAATCCCTGCTTTTACTAAGTCATTTGCCACCGACTGAGCGTGCTCAACCGGAACCGAAAGAATTGCGAGCCGGACGCTCTGTTTTTTGACCATTTCCGGCATCTCTTTCACATCAAAGACCGGGATAGAAATTCCACGGCGAGCCACTTTGTCAGGGGCTGCATCAAATGCCGCCACTACTTCAAATCCCTCCTTGTGGAATCCCTCATAACGGAGAAGCGCCGCTCCCAAATTTCCCGCACCCACCAAAACAACAGGCTGCAAATGAGCCCTCCCCAAGATCTCAGCGATGGCAGTCGTTAGTTCTAAAACAGAATACCCCAAGCCTCGAGTTCCGAAGGTTCCCAGATAGGTCAGGTCTCGTCGAAGCTGGGCAGGATTCACCCCGGCAGCTTTTGCGAGAGCAGAAGAAGAAATGGTCGATTTTTCAGCATCTTTGAGACGCCTCAAACAGCGATGATAAATCGACAAGCGATAAATCGTCTTTCCTGGAATTTTATCCTTTCCCACGTGCTGACAATCCAGCCCGTGAAGCCATCTGTCAAGGAACCCTTAAGGATACTTAAATACCAGACCCTCGCCTTGTCTTTCTCCCTCGATCTGCGATTTTCCCGTAGTGAAGGAATTGAAAGACGGAATCCGCGCCCTTGTCCGCATCGATTTTCAAGGAAATGTCCACAAGCAGTTCCGTGGAACTGATTCTGATCTCCGTTTTGCCAACGAGATCAAAGTCCTGCAGGCCCTCGAAGAACGCGACTGTCCCAATGTTCCCCGGCTTCTCGAGTCCGATAAGGCCACCCTCACCATCATCACGACAAACTGCGGAGCCCCGGCTCCCCTCTTAACGAAGGAAAAGGCCACTGCTCTCTTTAATGAACTCGAAGAGTGCTACGGCATTCGCCACGACGACCCCGAGCCTCGAAATGTCACCTACGCGGCAAAACTAGGCCGATTTTGCCTCATCGACTTCGAACTCGCCGAAATCCTACCGCTCCCAAAAGAAGAAACGCATCAAACTAATGTTTGGCGCACGAACTGGCAGGTGCTCACTGAGCAAGGCACCGGTCACGATGGAAATGACGACTCTTCCATCGTCCTCGCCGTTTGCCCAAAGGGTGTCCGTGTGCTCGCAGACAGCGGAGAAGCACTTCTCGATCCCGAGCATCTTGTCCTCGCCGTGTCCGATGGTATGGGCGGTCGGCAGGCTGGAGAGTTCGCCTCTCGTCTCATTACTAACTACGTCCGTCATGAAGCGGATGCCCTCTATCATGGCCTCACCTCTGGTGGAGATGTCGACAAACTCCTTGGCGATCTTCTCGTGAATGCTCATCAGGGTCTTATCGAGATGATGGCCAATAATGACAACGCCACCGGCATGGGTGCCACCCTTACTCTCGCCTGGATCACTCCTGAAACTCTCCACTGGGCTCATGTGGGCGATTCCCGCCTCTTCCTCCTCCAGAATGAAGAGGCCAACCAGCTCACTAAGGACGACTGTATCGCTTGGCATCAATATCAGCAAGGCCAGCTCAGCGAATACGCTTATCGCCAGCACCCGCGTCGCTCTGTTCTCACCGAAGTTCTTGGTGGAAGCGGCCGCACTATTTTCCCGAAAACCGGATCAGAGACCTTAGGAAACGGAGCCCGACTCATGCTTTGCTCCGATGGCCTCGTCGATGGCCTCTGGGATAAAGTGATTGCCGACGAACTCTCACAAGAAGGCTCAGCTCAAGAGATTGCCCAAGTACTTTTAAAGCGATCACTGGACAACGCGCACAGAGATGACACCACCCTCGTTGTCGCTGATCTCTCAAGGATCTAGAACTGGCACGAAGTTTGCTGCAGATTGGTGGAAAGTCCCTAAATATGGTGTTGCCAGAGCCTCGATTCTTGTCGAGTCTCACAACTCAATCGCGGGAAATTACATTCCACGTTATCAATTAGACCAATGGCTAAATACCGACTCGATTACATCTGGCTGGACGGCTACACGCCCGTTCCAAATCTCCGCACCAAATGCTGCATCAAGGAATTTGATGCAGCACCCACTCTCGAGCAGCTCCCTGAATGGGGCTTCGATGGTTCCTCCACTCAGCAAGCTGAAGGTGGTGACTCTGACTGCGTCCTCAAACCTGTAGCTCTCTATCCTGACGGCACCCGTGAGAACGGCTTCCTCGTCATGTGCGAAGTCATGCTTCCAGACGGCTCCGCTCACCCATCCAACGCCCGCGCCGATATCCTTGATGACGAGGGTGCATGGTTCGGCTTCGAGCAGGAATATTTCCTCGAAAAAGGCGGCAGGATCCTCGGCTTCCCGAAGGGCGGCTATCCGGAGCCACAAGGCGGCTACTACTGCGGTGTGGGCTATAAGAACGTGGGCGACATCGGCCGCGCAATTGTCGACGAGCACCTCGACCTCTGCCTATACGCCGGCATCAACCACGAGGGTATCAATGCTGAAGTGGCTATGGGCCAGTGGGAATTTCAGGTCTTCGGAAAAGGCTCCAAGCGCGCCGCAGACCAGATCTGGGTTGCTCGCTTCCTTCTTGAGCGTCTCTGCGAAGAGTATGCTGTCGATGTGAACTACCACTGCAAGCCGCTTAAGGGCGACTGGAATGGTTCCGGAATGCATGCAAACTTCTCCACCGACAAACTTCGTGACGAAGGCGGTAAGGAATACTTCGACAAGCTCATGGCCCAGTTCGAAAAGAACACCATGGAGCATATCGCTGTCTACGGCCCCGATAACGACATGCGCCTCACCGGCCTCCACGAGACCCAGTCAATCGACAAGTTCTCATGGGGAATCGCCGACCGTGGTGCTTCCGTCCGCGTTCCTCACGGATTCGCCAAGAACGATTGGAAAGGTTACCTCGAAGATCGCCGGCCAAACTCTCAGGGCGACCCATACGCCATCGCTTCCCGGATCCTTAAAACGATCCAAGAAGTCGGCTAGGTCCCTCACGACTTTAACTTTCAAAACGGTCTCCGGTTCAACCCGGAAGCCGTTTTTTCGTATCTGAAAATCTCCCCCACAACCCAAGAGAAATCACTTCTTTCCTTGGTCATCGTAGATTTTCATCGTTGTGATATTGGGGTGGCCAAGCATCTCTTGGCTCATTCGGAGATCAGCCCCATTCGCAAGAGGCTTCTCATAAACTAACCTCCCTCGGCCCGGAAGCGGGCTGGATTCAACAGGAGTGGGATTAATTTCTGGCGTAACTAAAGTAACTTTCATGTGCTTCCGGCTCTCAGTAGCGAGCCCATCTTGACAAATCCTTAAAAAGTGTTCTAATGAACACGTATTGAGTGTTTCGCAAATTACCGACTTACGGAAGCAGCTACAGGACCAATTTCCTAGAGCGCATCGGGGATTGGACCTGCCTAAAGATACCGAGTTGGATCCGCTCTCGCTTTCTTTTCCTGCCGGGACCTTGCACGAACTTGTCGCGCCGGGGCTTTGCTCAGGAGTTTCCTTGATGATCTCCCAACTCTTGGAGCACTCACGAGATCTCCCCCTTGCGCTCATCGATGGTCGCGATTCCTTTGATCCGGCATCCTACGGCTCGGAAAAATGCCGACACCTCTTCTGGATCCGTTGCCGGGAAGCGATGCAGGCAATCCAGTGCGCCGACCTCCTCCTCCGCGATGGCAATCTCCCGCTCATCCTCCTCGATCTCCATCTGACTTCCGCTCGTGAATTGAAGCGGATTCCCAACGCGATCTGGCACCGTTTCCGGACCGAGGCCCGCGCTTCCGGAGCCTCCCTCCTCGCGCTTACGCCCCGACCATGCCTCCCCTCGCCACATAGTCGCTTCACCCTGAGTTCCACTTTCACTCTCCAAAACCTCGAAATGGACCCCCCCCAGCTGAGAGTAACGAACTCCGAAGAGGCCCGCGAGGTCGTCCATTCCTAAGATAAAATGTCTTACTACGCCGCGCTCCATCTCCCCGGACTCCCACTCACTTGCCTGCTGGCACGTAAACAGGTCGATTCCAGTCTGCCGGCCGCCCTCCTTTCCTCAGGGAAGCGGGAAAAGTCCTTCCTCCTCCACCTCAATGAAATCGCCACCCGCTTCCAGCTCAGCATTGGAATGAACACGACCCGTGCCCTTGCCCGCTGTCCCGAGCTCACGCTCTACGACGCCGATCCCAAACTGGAAACCCAAGCTCGGGCCGAAGCGCTCGCACTCATCGACACTTTCACGCCGGATTACGAGGACACCGGAGCCAATACTTTCCTTCTAGACCTCTCCACCGTACTCTTCGCTTCCCGCGAGGAATGGCTCCATCAAGCACTCGAAACCTCCCGCCAACTGGGACTCCCGCTCAACCTCAGTCTTGCCGACACGCCCGACCTCGCGCACTTGGCCGCGCTCTCCTGCCAAACCTCCTCCTCGCTACGCTACCAACCCAAAGCGAGCCTCTCCGTCCTCAGCGAGCCACCATCGATTTGCGACCTCCCGCTCGATCTCCTGAGGCGAAACCACGCCTTCCCCCTGCCACAGGCCGATCTTTTACAGCTCTGGGGGCTCAGGACCTTGGGCGATCTTATCGATCTCCCCCGACAAGGTCTAGCCGAACGCCTGGGACCCAAGCTCGCCCGGCTCCACGATGTTTTAACGGGCAAACATCACCGACTCCTCAAGCTCTCGCGACCCCGCCAGGACTACCAAACCTCACATCATTTCGAACCTTCCGTGGAAGGCGTCGATCCACTCCTATTCATGGCTCGACGTCTCCTCCAGACCCTCTGCCAACGACTCGCGAGCAAACAACGGGCCGCAGAAGCCCTTCATCTCGTTCTTTCCTTCGAAAACGGCGCCGCGCATTCCCGCCAACTCCGCCAATCCGAGCCCACTCTCGATCCCGATATCCTCCTGCGTTCGCTCCACACCCACCTCGACAGTCTTCACGCGCCTGCGCCCATCTCTGAGTTTCACCTCCGCCTGCGCCCAACCCTCCCGCATCAGGGCCAGCACCAACTCTTTCAGCGTGGGCTCAGTGATCCCCACAAATTCGGCGACACCTTAAAACGACTTAGCGGCGTGGTAGGCATCGACCAATTCGGAATTCCTCAGCCTGCGGAAAATCATCGCCCCGGAGAATTCGACCTTTACCCACTGGAAGCAGATCTCAACATCCCAACTCCGTCAGAGCCTATCCCTGCCTATTCACGACTCCCGCTCAAACGACAACGCCCGCCACTCGTAGTCCGCGTTGCTTCGGAAAAACGAGGCCGCCACCTCCAGCCTCTCGCTCTTCTCAGTGGTCCTCATCAAGGCACGATCCAAGACTTCAGAGGCCCCTTCCCGCTCTCCGGATCTTGGTGGGAATCTCCTTGGCAGCAGAGCGAATGGGATGTCGCTCTTCCCAAAAACCTCCTTTTACAAATAACCTACACCCCGCCGCACGATTGGCATCTGACCGGGATTTATGGATAAAACAATGGAACTCCTCGCGAAATCTTCCTTTTCCTTTCTCCACGGAGCGAGCAACCCTGAGACCCTCGTCACCCGCGCAGCAGAGCTAGGTCATGAGGTCATTGCTATCCCTGATCACCTCGGATTCTACGGCTCCGCCCGAGCGCATCAAACCGCTCAGAAACTCGGGATCCGAGCCATCGTAGGAGCCACCCTGACCAATTGGTCTCCCCAAAACGGCCCTCAATTTTCCCAACTTCCCGTTCTCGTGGAGCAGCGAAAAGGCTATCAGCAACTCTCCCAACTCCTCACCGCCCGACATTGTGCCCCGGAACTCCCGACCCCAGATATTCTTACTTATTTACAGGTTATCCTCACCCCTGAAAGTCTTCGAAATCCGACTAAAAAACGACTCCTCGAAGCGGCAGAATCACTCAAAAGGACCTTCGGCCCCCACAATGTCTCCATCGCCCTCTACCGGCATCAGCGCCGAGGAGAGGAATTCATGAATAGCATTCTTGCTGATCTGGCCGATCACCTAAAGATCCCTCTCTTGGCCACCAACGCCCCCCTTTATGCCCAGCGCCCTGATCGCCTTTTAGCCGATTCCTTCACTTGTTTACGTGAACACTGCACCCTCGATGACGCGGGCCACCGCCTTGAATGCAACACTGAGCGCCATCTGAAATCATCCATAGCGATCCATAAGTTATTTACAGGTTATTCACATGCCGTCGACCACGCTTATCGGCTCGCTGAACGCTGTGAATTCACGCTCGAAAATCTCGGCTACCATTTCCCTTCCTATCAAGATCCTGTGAATAAAGAGTTACTCACATCGGAGCAAGAATGTGAATTGCTGCGAATAACTACCGAAAAGGGCCTAAAATCACTTAATTTAGAAAAAAGTAAGAAACACACTCAACAGATTGAAAATGAGCTATCTGTAATTTTTAATTTAAGATTTTCTGGCTATTTCCTCATCGTCTGGGATTTGGTCCAATTTGCCCGCTCTCAGGGGATACTCTGCCAGGGTCGCGGTTCGGCCGCGAACTCGCTCGTGTGCTACGCGCTGGGAATTACCAATGTCGATCCTGTCGCGGGAGGCCTTCTTTTCGAACGCTTCCTCTCTGAGAACCGACGGTCTTGGCCGGACATCGACATCGACTTCCCCTCCGGAGAACGACGGGAAGCAGTCATCCAATACGTCTACCAAAAGTATGCTCCGCGGGGTGCGGCGATGACGGCTAACGTGATCACCTATCGCCCGAGATCAGCCTTTCGGGAAATGTCCAAAGTGCTCGGATTTCCGGAGTCGATCGCCAATCGCTTTTCGGAATTGTGTGCTTCACCGAAGGTGCACGACGAAAAAGCGGATTCCCACGTCCCCTCTCAGGAGCTCTCGATGTCGAATTACTACCCTCGGGACCAAGTCATGGAATTCGCGGCCACCGTGGAGCGCTCGGGAGTGAGTTATTCACACCCTCGTTTCAAGCCCCTCATCCATCTTTATCATGCTATTTTACATTCCCCGAGGCACCTCGGCCAGCATTCGGGAGGCATGGTAATCTGCGATGATGGGCTCGATCACATCGTCCCCCTCCAGCCTGCGACCATGCCGGGCCGCACCATCCTGCAGTGGGATAAGAATGACTGTGAAGATCTCGGAATCGTGAAGGTCGACCTCCTCGGTCTCGGGATGCTCGCCGCGATGGAGGACGCGATTTATATCTGCCAGCAAAGAGGCCGTCCGATCGATCTCGCAAAGATCCCGAAGGACGATTCGGCCACTTACGATCTTCTTTGTCGTGCCGACACCGTGGGCACCTTCCAAGTCGAATCCCGGGCACAGATGGCGACGCTCCCGATTATGGAGCCCCGGAAATTCTACGACATCGCCATCGAAGTGGCCATCATTCGCCCCGGGCCGATCGTCGGTGATCTGGTGCACCCCTATCTCAATCGCCGCACCGGCCGAGAAGCGATCGATTACATCCATCCGTCATTCGAACCCATCCTGAAGCGCACCCTCGGGGTTCCTCTCTTCCAGGAGCAAGTGCTCCGGATGGCGATGGAGATTGCCGACTTCACTGGAACTGAAGCCGATGAACTCCGGCGCGCGATGGCTTGCAAGCGTGCCGATGAACTCATGGTGGCGATCACCGAAAAATTGGAATACCGCATGAGTGCACGAGGGATTGCCAAGGAAGTGCAGGAAAAGATTATTCACTCCATCGGATCCTTCGCCCTTTATGGTTTCCCCGAGTCCCACGCTATCTCCTTTGCCCTCATCGCTTACGCCTCCTGCTGGTTGAAGGTGCACCGCGCCGTGGAATTCTACTGCGGACTCATCAACAACCAGCCGATGGGCTTCTACTCGGTGAACACCCTCTTGCAGGATGCAAAACGCCACGGAGTGCGCAGCAAGCCGGTCTGCGTGGTGAATTCGCAGGGACAAGCTACGGTGATTGACGATGGAACTCTGCGCTTGGGCTTAAATCGAATTAAAGGACTGCAGCAGCGCACGATTGACCGACTCGAAGAAACTCGGGCACTGCGCAAGTTTGATTCGCTACCTGACTTCCTAAATCGCGTGCGCCCCAACAAAAAAGAACGTCGCCTTCTCGCCGCAGCAGGCGCGCTGAATGCACTGCCTGTCTCTTATACACATCTCCGAGCCCACGAGACCTCTCTACATCTCGT
>OJFC01000115.1_pt1 | contig 15329 bp, 11 predicted proteins | sample 1594021 | NCBI WGS metagenome assembly OJFC01 (sample SAMN05416739, study PRJEB24817) | seawater metagenome | isolation source: Sea water | place: Canada:Atlantic | collected 2013-07 | reverse complement strand
ATCTACACGTAAGGAGTCGTCGGCAGCGTCAGATGTGTATAAGAGACAGATATCAATAAAAGTAACTATTGTTATTTTCTGAAAGGAATTCTTAATATTTATGATTAACTTAGACTATTATACAACTAGTAGTATGGGAATTAAAAGTTTTATTGGGAGAAGATCTAAAAAGGCAAAAGGCACATCGGAACAAATAATTGTATCTGATTATATGACAAGAAACTTAATTGTATTTAAACCTCAACAATCGGTGTTAGCGGTAATGAATCAACTTATTAAAAATCGAATTTCTGGCGGACCTGTTGTTAATAAAAACAACGAATTAATCGGAATGATATCCGAAGGAGATTGTATGAAACAAATTACCGAAAGTCGTTATTACAACCAGCCTTTGGGGAATATAAATGTAGAAGATCATATGATTAAAGATGTTGAAACCATTGATGGTGATATGAATATTTTTGATGCTGCTGAAAAATTTATTTCTTCAAAAAGAAGAAGGTTTCCAATTGTAAAAGAAGGTAAATTAGTGGGTCAAATAAGTCAAAAAGACATCTTAAAAGCTGCCTTAAAATTGAAAGGCCATACTTGGTAGTAGTATAGAAGTTAGTTAGAGTTTACAATAATTTCATCTAGTTCGTAGGCTAATTGGAGGCTTTTATGTGATAGTATTACTATTGGCTATGCCCAATAAGAATGGATAAAGCGAATTTTATTTCAACTTATTTTCTAGCTTTTCTATTTGCAATAAAACTTTTTACAAAATATACCATTGAAAAGGCAGAAGTTCCAATCATTAATAACACTCTTATAAGCCCTAAACCTCCTTGATCTATTGATTTAGGCAGTCTCATTCCCACTAAGGCAATTAAAATGACTAGTGTTAAAAGAACAGCTATATGCGCAACTACTTTGTTTTCCTTTCTTACACCAGGCGAACAAAGAATTAAAGCAGCCCCAAAACCTACGGGAATAAGTGCAGTTGGTGAAATTACTTCAAGATATCCCCACAATCCAATAGCGATTAAACAGACTGAATTTATAATATTAGCTTTTGTAGCATTCATAGTATGGTATTTTAGTTAATTAATAGTTGGAATAAAAATACAAGAATAATTAATATAATCCATTAATATAATCTATTAATGTAATCTGAACAAGAACCGCTAATTAATAGAGCTCTTGCTGTTCTTGTTAATGTTAATTTTTAAAGGCAATTATAAATGCTAAAAAAAAGCGCCCTAATACAATTAGGGCGCTTTTTAATTGTGATATCCTAAGTTTTAGAACTCATAACGCATGGAAGCATTAAATGTTCTACCACCCGTAATAAAATATCCGTATCTATCAGATTGATTGATCGCAATTTTATCAAAAACATTAAACATGTTTGCTCTAAAAGTCATAGTATTATCTCCAAAACTAAAACGGTAGGTAATACCAGCATTCGTTAACGCATAACTATCTAATTGAGCTCCTTTAAAATCTTCTGATTGAGTAAATACATTTGTAAATTCATAATGATTGTCATTGTATTTAATACGAGCATCGATACTTAGTCCTTTAACAAGTTTTGCATCAAAACCTATACCAGTAGTAAATTGCGGTGCTGATGATACTTTAATACCATCACGATTCACTGTTTCATCAGCGATAATTACCTCCTGTGTATCAGCATTATAAACAGAAACTGTAGCGTCTCCTTTATAATACCAAGAACCACCAGAAATAAATCCTTGTATTGTTAACCAATCAGTAGCTCTAAAATTAACATCTAATTCAGCTCCAGTGTGGAATTGTGTTATTCCTCTTTGTAGGATAGTTAAGTCTATATCTAAGGCTTCATCTGTATCAAAGTTTGATAATGTTCTATCAGACCAGTTCGTTGCATAGGCGTTAAAGTTTGCTCTAAAACGATTTGCTTTGATATGGTATCCAGCTTCAAAACTTGTAATTTTTTCATTTTCTACTGCTGGAGATATTGGTTCTGTAATTTGACCTGAATTTCTATTAAAAACATTATCTAAATAAGGCTGTCTTGAATAATGACCCGCATTAAAGAAAATAGTATTGTCTGGATTCATATCATATGAAATACCCCCTTTTATATTATATCCTGTTTTACTAATTTTTTCAGATTTTGCAGGATAAAATCTATCTTCTCTTTCGTAAGATTGATTAGAAAAAGCACCCTGAGCAAATATCGTAAACTTATCGGTAGCATATTCTAATTGTCCAAACACCCCTTGATAGTTTATTTTTTCTGAATTATCATAAGCAATTCTATCTTCTTCTGGAGCATAATCAAATAACGTTGACCATGGATTAGCATCGTATGTTTCAGTTACTACGTAATCTGCTGGTTGATTTGCTCCACTATCATTTGTCCATCCAGATAAACCATACAAGTCTACTACTTGTCTAAAGTGATCACCTTGATAAAATCTTGCATCTATTCCAACACTACCAGATAGGTTATCAGAAAAATCATGATTTAAATTAGAAACGATTCCATACCAAGCATGATTATTCATTGAGCCTCTTCTAATGTATCCTGCACTTGGATTATTATAATCACCACCTACACCTATTAAAGTGTTAGCTTCTTCTATTGCAGGGTAATCAATTTGTCCTGGGAAAGTTACCCCATCTACTTCAACGTCTGCTGTTCTAATACGTCCGTTTCCTCTTGGACCAGTTCCACCACCACGTCCCCAGGAAGCATAAGCAACTGTAGATAGTGTAGTGTTATCTGAAATAGTAAAATCCCAGTTTAAGTTTGTAACTGGTTTGTGGTAAAAATTTTGTCTTTCAGATGTAATATCTGTACCATCTGCATTTAAATAACCCCAATGTTGGTTAAATTTTGGATCAATAGCAATATTCTCTTTAGATTGAGACCATTTTTGACCGTGTAATTGTGGTGAACCAGTAACTAAGAAGTTAAAGTTATGTTTTTCACTTGCCTTATAACCAACAGAAAAATAATATGTTTGCCCTTGACCATAAGTACCTGCAGACCATTTTCTATGTGCTTGCCAGTAGTCTAATAATACTGAAAAAGCCCATCCGTTATCGTTCATACCAGAATCATATCCAACAGTAGCTTTCATATAACTGTCGTTTGCTCCTGTAAATTTTACAAATCCACCTTTTCTTTTATCTGCAGCTTTCATAACAATATTAGTGGTTCCCCCAACTGAAGAAATCGCTAATTTTGAAGCTCCAAGACCTCTTTGAACCTCAATTGTAGTTGCAATATCTGCAAGACCTGACCAGTTTGACCAATAAACCTTACCATCTTCCATTCCATTTACGGGTTGACCGTTTAATAATACTGCAATATTGGTTTGATCAAATCCTCTTAAAAATAATTGAGAATCTCCAAAACCATTGTTACCAGTAACAGTTGCCGATGGTGTAAATGCAATTGATTCAGTTAGATCTCGATTTGCTCCTCCTCTGAGTTGAATTTCTTCAGCAGAAATTGTTGACACTGCAGTAGGAGTTGCTCTTCCAGCTGCAAGTTGTACAACTCCAGTTCCTATAACTATTATCTCTGAAAGTGAGTTTGGATCAGGAGCTAAGGTTACAACCTCTAAAACTAAAACACCGTCAGATAGTGTATAAACATACGTTTGAGTAGTATAGCCTAAGTAAGAAATAGTTACTGTTCCGTCGTCCCCTTCTACTATAAGCTCAAAGTTTCCGTCAAAATCAGTTATAGCACCATTATCTGTACCATATTCAACGATAGTCGCTCCAGATAATGGACCTCCTAAATCGCTGTCGTTAATTGTTCCTGTAATAGTTCCTTGTGCAAATGAAATAACACTTACGAATAAAAAGGAAACTACTAAATAAAAAGTAATTTTTTTCATCATTAAATTGTTTTTAAGTTGTTGCAAATTTACGGATTCAATTTGTTTTTTTAATAAAATTTTAAAGTTTTAAAAAAAAGATAGAATTATTGCGTATTTACTTATGTAAGTATCGTAATAATCTGATAATTAATCAATTGTTTTCTTAACTTTTTATTAACAGACTTATAAACTATAAAAAAATTAAAAAATTAAATCGTTTAATTGTTGTTGTAATGGTGAAATATGATCAAAATAAGTTTTTTGATATTTTTTTTGTAGTGGTTTAGAAAGAGGCAAGTCTTGTTTAAATGGATCTACTTGCTTTCCGTTTTTCCAAAAACGATAGCATACGTGAGGACCACCAGTATTTCCTGTCATTCCAACCCATCCAATTACATCTCCTTGTGCAACATGTTTCCCCGCTTTTACATTTCGTTTTTTCATATGAAGGTATTGTGTGTCGTAAGTGCTATTATGTCTAATTTTCACATAATTGCCATTTCCGCCACTTCTTTCAGATTTTGATACAACGCCATCTGCTGTTGCTAATATAGGGGTTCCAATAGGTGCAGCAAAATCAGTTCCTTTGTGAGGACGCACTCTATTACCATAATATTTTATTCTTCTTTTTAAATTATAACGTGAAGAGATTCTGCTAAATTTTACAGGAGCCTTTAAAAACGCACGTCTTAAATTATTTGCTTTATCGTCATAATAATCGGTAATACCCATAATTGAATCTCCAATAAAACTAAATGCATAAATAGGTTTTCCTCGGTGCTCAAACATCACTGCTTTTATTTCACCTAAACCAGCAGGAATAGAATCGTTAATGTATTTTTCGGTATACACTACTTTAAAACGATCCCCAGCTTGCAATCTAAAAAAGTCAATGGTCCAAGCGTATATATTCGCTAATTGATCTGTCATATTTGGACTTAAATGCTGTTCTTCCATGGTTTGTGATAAGGAACTTGTTATCACTCCTTTGGCATGTTTTTCAACATAAGTAACTGGCTTTTTATCATTAAAGGTAGTAATGCAATCTCTTAAATCAATAACAGCATAATCAACCGTATTCTTTTCGTAAATAAAAACTTGAGTTTTACCAATACTATCTTTGGAATTAAGAAGGACATAAGGGTTTCCAACTTTTACTCTTCTTACATCAAAACTATCTTTGATTTTTAAAACCACTTCATATATTTCTCCTTGAGGCACATGATTTGCATCTAAAATTGCTCCAAAAGTATCACCAGAGCGTATGGTATCTCTTAGTACAGTATACTCATTAAGATCATAGCCATATTCAAAATTTGCCTTTACAATCTCAATAGCTGGAATTATTTTGTCATCTTTTGTTTTTTGATTACAGGAAAAACAAAAAATAATAGCGGGGATAATTAGCAGTAATTTTTTCAATGTTGGTATTCTTTTATAATTTTAAACGTTGGTTCCCCAATCTTTTAATTCTTGTTCTGACCATAGAGTTGGAAAAAATATCCTTCTTTGGTATTTTGGATGCATGTATTTTTTCCAATCACTTCCTCCAGTAGCCTCGATTTTTTCACCCTTAGCATTTCCTCCAGAAATATAATGATTTGCAGCTTTATAATGTGCCATAACCCAAGTAATATTTACGGTGTAATCGTAATGACGCATTGCTTTTATTAACGTTTCATCTTCTTGAACTTCAATGGGGAGTTCTTTAAATTTAGCATATAAATTTATGGTATTATATTCTTGTGTAAAAGCAATAAATTCATTTTTATATTTTCCTTCAAAAGCTTCTAATAAATACGATTTTTTACCTGTTTTAAAATCTTTACCAGCTGCTTGCCAATACAAATGATCTAAAGCGTGCTCATAAGGGGTATTTCTATCTATAGTCTCTCTAAAACGGGCGTCGATGAGATTAATTAAATCTGTGGAAGCAAATTCAATTTTTCGATATTGGGCACTTTGAAAACCACTTGCAGGAGTCAACGTGTTTCTGAATTTTAAATATTGATCTACTTCCATCCCGTCTTGCATGATGACAAATGAAGAAGTTAACATATCAAAATAACGACTGATACGCATGAGTCTTGAAGTGAAAAAAGTTGCTGTTAATTCTTTATGATGTGCTACTTGCTCAATTTCCCAAAGTATCATTTTAAACAATAATTCGTTTACTTGATGGTACATAATAAATACCATCTCATCTGGTAATGTAGTCCGTTTTGTTTGCAAATTTAATAATGCGTCTGTTTGTATGTAATCCCAATAGGTCATTGGTTCACTATACAAAAACCCTTCTAGATGAATGTCTAAATCTTGACCTATGTCATTAAATTTATTTTCTAACTGATTTATAAGTTGTTCTCTTTTTGATTGGTTTGCCATAATTAATCGACTACTATTTTAAATGAATTTTTTAAATTTTTAAATTCTACAAGAGTTGCTTTTAAGGACCCAACTGATAAATCTGCTTTTATCAATAAAGGAATTTTATTATCATCATCACTTATCCATATAGTAAGGCTTTCTTTTTCTTTAAAAACTCTACCGGATTGCACATAAGGCCTAAAAACTATACAAGAGACAGCTCCAAATTTGGTGTCTAAAATTTCTCTTCCTAAAAATTTAAGTTTGAATTTATAATTTTCCCTATCAAAAAACATGTCCAACTCTATTTCATTGTTTGCATTTATATCTTTTGCGTTTAGATTGTTTCTTAAATAATAAAAAGAGGAAACCATATCCTGAGCTTCTCTTGGAAAGGAAACTATTTTTTCTGTATCATTTTTAAAATCAATAATGGTAGCATTTTGACTGCTATGATCAAAATCTATTCGAATATCTTTGGTATACCCTCCTTCATCAATTTTTCTAATAAAGCGTTGTGGCAGATCTTTTTCTTTGTTAATATAAGACTCATAGTGATCTTCTACATTAAAAAACCAACTAGCAATTCCTGTGGTCTTTCCATAACCTATCACATGAAAAACTTCTTTAGCATCTATAAGCTCACTCTTTACTTCTAGCGTTGCTATTCCGGCAGTTATCAATCCATAATGAACTCTAAACATAAGAAACTCTCCATCATCATATGCCTGTTTTTGAGAAAAGGAATGGGTACTTATTAATAATAAAATAAGGATACTTAATTTCTTCATCTGTTTATTTAATTATAAGAACTAAAAAATAGGATTTTATTCTGAAATTAAAAACACTATCTAATTGATGATAGCGTTTTTAATTTGTTACACTTTACAGGGTTCCTCTATTTGCTTGTTCTCTCTCGATAGATTGAAATAGTGCTTTAAAATTACCAGCACCAAATCCTTGAGCTCCCATTCTTTGAATGATCTCAAAAAATAAAGTTGGTCTATCTTCTAGTGGTTTCGTGAATATTTGTAATAAATATCCATCTTCATCCGCATCTACTAATATAGAAAGCTTTTGGAGCTCTTTAATATCCTCTTTCATCATATCCATATGCACTCCTAACCTAAGCGGAATCTCATCATAATAAGCTTGTGGTGGTGGTGGTAAAAACTCAATGCCTCTAGCTTTTAACTGAGCTACAGTTTTTACAATATCATCGGTTGTTAAGGCTAAATGTTGTACTCCAGAATCTTCATAAAAATCTAAATATTCTTCAATTTGAGACTTCTTAGCAGCTTTTGCCGGCTCATTAATTGGAAATTTTATTCGTCCATTACCATTACTCATTACCTTACTCATTAAAGCTGAGTATTCTGTATGAATTTGTTTGTCGTCAAAGGACAAAAAATTAACAAATCCCATTACATCTTCATACCATTTAACCCATTGGTTCATTTGTCCCCAACCAACATTTCCTACCATATGGTCGATGTATTTTAAACCTACCGATTCCGGGTTGTAATCTGACTCCCAAGGAACAAAACTTGGTAAAAAAGTACCTTTATAATTTTTACGCTCCACAAACATATGTACCGTTTCACCATAGGTGTAAATACCCGCTCTTACAACTTCCCCAAATTCATCTTTCTCTACAAGGGGTTCCATATAAGATTTAGCACCTCTACTTGTAGTTTCTTCGTAAGCTTTTCTAGCGTCATCTACCCATAAGGCTATTACTTTAACACCATCCCCATGTTTTACTATGTGGTCGTTAATTGGAGATTTACTATGAAGAGGTGTTGTTAATATTAAAACGATTTTGTCTTGCTTTAAAGCATAACTCACACTATCTCTTGAACCTGTTTCAAGTCCTTTATATGCATAGGATTGAAATCCAAACGCTGTTTTATAAAAATGTGCAGATTGTTTAGCATTGCCTACATAAAACTCGACATAATCTGTTCCTAATAATGGCAAGAAATCTTGCGCTCCTTCAAATATTTTTTCTAAACCGTAATCAACCGATTTAACTTCTTTATTACTCATAAATATTGTTTTTTTCTTGTAGTTATCTTACTTAATCCAAGATTTATAATAATCGTCTACTTCTAATTTTAATGCATCTTCAGTAATCATAACAGGGTTAAAAGGGTCAATCATGACCGCTAATTCTTCTGTTTCTTTTTTACCTACACTTCTTTCATATGCTCCTGGATGTGGTCCATGAGGAATTCCGCCTGGATGCAAGGTTATTTGTCCCTTTTCTATATCATTTCTACTCATAAAATCACCATCTACATAATACAATAACTCCTCTGAATCTATATTAGAATGATGGTAAGGAGAAGGGATTGCATCGGGGTGGTAATCGTACATTCTTGGCACAAAACTACAGACTACAAATCCTGCTGCCTCCCATGTTTGATGTATTGGAGGTGGCATATGAATTCGCCCAGTTATGGGTTCAAAATCATGAATTGAAAAAGCATAAGGGTAATGAAATCCATCCCAACCTACTACATCAAAAGGATGGTTTGAATGGGTGTATTCCCAAATTACACCTTGTTTTTTTGATATAATTTTAAACTCCCCTTGTTCATCATTGGTTTTTAAATTTTTTGGCAATCTAAAATCACGCTCACAAAATGGAGCCCCTTCTAATAATTGACCAAAATTATTTCGATACCGTTTTGGTGTTACAATTGGACTAAAAGACTCTATGTATAACAGTCTATTGTCTTCTGTATCAAAATTAAACTGATACGTTGTTCCTCTAGGAATGATTAAATAATCTCCATATTTAAAATCTATATTCCCATACATCGTTTTTAAAGTTCCAGAACCTACATGAATGAAAATCATTTCATCAGCATCAGAATTCCTATAGAAATAATCTTTAGAAAACTCTTTTGGTGCCGCTAAACCTATATGCAAGTCATTATTAACAAATAATGTTTTTCTACTTGCTAAATAATCTTTTTCTGGTTTTAAAGAAAATCCTTTAAAACTCAATGCTTTCATGTTTTTGTCTATCGCTATTTTAGGAGAGACATTTGCTCCTCTTTTTATCTCAGATACTACTGTAGGTGGATGCAAATGATAAATTAAAGAAGACATCCCTGCAAATCCTGCAGTTCCAAAAAGCTCTTCTTGGTATAAAGATCCGTCCGGTTTTTTGAAAGTAGTATGTCTTTTATGTGGTATTTTTCCGAGTGTATGATAACGTGGCATAATTTTTTATTAAATGATTTAAATAATTAATTGAAAATTATAGGTTGCCTATTCTGGGTTTCTTTTATTTAGAAACTTGATATCTAGAAGTGTATATTTCCAACATTTAGCAGTCATTTTACAAATATCGTAAAAATATAATTGTAATTTGATTAAGAAAATATTAAAAATAGCATTGTGAATATTTAGCAATTAAAAGCGATAACCTATACTCACATACCAAGCACTTTCTTCTCTTTCTGGAGAATAAGAATATTTTGCTTCAATAGGTCCTAAAAAAGTATCCCAACCTAAGCCAACCGCATAACCTGAGTAATCTATTCCATCTATCCATTGCTTCGTGTCGAATAAATCATCTCCAACGTTTGCAATATTTGCTGCAACATTAATATGTACTTTTTTATAGATGTTATAATCTAAGGTAATTGTTGCTTTTAAGTACGTATTTCCTCTTAAACTTAAATCTTTATAACCATATAAAGGAACTAAGTTACTGCTCTCTTTATAACCATAACCTCCAACAAAAAAATCAAACGATTTTGTCTCATCACCTCCTATTTTAACTCCTACTGCAGCTTCTAATAAAGCAGAGAAATTTTTAAATATAGTTTGCACATATCCTATTTGTGTTTTTACCATTGAAAATTCATTAAAATTTTTATTCGAACCATTTGCATAAAAATAAAAATTATAATCACCTCTTAAATAAAACCCTTTTGTTGGAAAAAATTTATGATCAAATGAATCAAAAGTCACATAACCAAACAAACCTAAGTAGTTCGTATTATCAAATACCGTTCTAGGCTCATTGTTTTCATCAATTCCAATCGTTTTAGATACATATTCTTTCCATTTTTGCTCCACACCAACTCCTAATAAATAAGTTCTATTAAAGAAGGTTTGCAAAAATAGTTGATTGGTTAATTCTCCATATTCAAAATTTAAACTATTAATTCCATTATCATTAGGAATAGCTCCATTCAAGGTGACAAAATCAATAGATACATTTTCACTAAAGTCATTGTAATTTGAATTAAAACCAATACTCCAATAATATCCTTTGTCAATAAAATAATTGAAATTATACCTTAAATTATCTCCCACAATAAAATCAAAAGACGTGATATCATTATTTGTAAAAAGCCTTTTGCGAGTAATATTTACAAGAACTGCTGTTTTATATAAATCATCATAATGCAAAGACAATCTAAGTAAGGCTTTATTTTCACTTTCATTCACATCAAATTTAACAATTAGCCCCCCTTTTTCATCTTTAAAAAAACGATAATTAATTTTTTGAAAATTTTCGGTTGCAGATAAATTATTAACTCCTTCACTAAGTTTTTTGTAGGTAGTTTTTGAAGGCATTCTCAATTTTAATTTACCTAAAATATAGGACCTTGTATATTGTTTGTTTCCTTCAATTTCGACTCCTGTGATAAACAAAGAATCATTAGGATGAAAAACAACTTCTTTCTTTGGAGTTTTTTTTTGTTGAGCTGCTAATGCTATTAATTCATTTTTAAATAGCAATGTTTCCTTTGATCCTGATTCAATTATCTCATATTTTTCATCAAACGAAACCACCGTATAATCATTGATATTTGGATGGATATAAATATCTGTTTTATTGCGTTTTTCTTTCATCACCTCAATTGACTCATAATTGCCTATTTGCCCTAAAATTTCAATAGCAGTTTTTAAATTTTCTCTTGTTTTTAAAGTGTCTTGAACATCAATACCAATAATAACATCTGCTCCCATAGCTCGAACTCTATCTATTGGGTAATTATTTGTAATTCCACCATCTACATATAGGGAGTCACCTAATTTAACTGGATTAAATAATGTTGGTAATGCACTACTAGCAGATACTGCTCTAGGTAAGTGGCCTTTATTTAATAAGGTCTCCTTACCAGATTCAATATTCGTAGCAATACAAAAAAATGGAATTGGAAGTTCGTTAAAATCTGTTATTTCATTAACATGGGAAGTAAGTTTTGAAAACAAATTATACATGTTTTGACCTTTTGAAATTGAGGAAGGCAATGAAATCTTAAAATTATTAAAAGGCAAGGTCAATGCATATCGTTCAGATTCGTATTTTTCAAAAAAAGTTTTTGCACTTCTTGGTAGATCATCTTGAATTAATTCTGAAAAGTTTACATCCTTAAATATGGAATCTATTTGAACTGGTGAATATCCCGAAGCATACAAACCTCCAATAATTGCTCCAGTACTTGTTCCTCCAATATAATCAATACGAACACCTGATTCTTCTATAACTTTTAAAGCTCCAATATGCGCCATTCCTTTAGCGCCACCGCCACTTAATACCAAGCCTACTTTTAGATCATCTTTTTGTTGATTTTCTTGTGAGAAAACAAGTCCAGAAATAAATAAGATTGCTATTAATAATACTATTTTCATTTTCGTTTTATGGTCTAATTACATGAGTAAAGATAAGCCCTTATTTGTTGTTGTTTTTGATTTTTTATTTGAAATATTCTTTGATTTTTTTTGATTTACTTGGCCCTACCACCTCAGATAATTCTTCAAAAGTAGCTGATTGAATACGTTGTAAACTTTTAAACTTTTTCAATAATCCAATTACTGTTTTTTCACCAATACCATCAATAGCGTCCAGCGTTGTATTTAACGCTTCTTTACTTCTTTTATTTCTATGAAATGTAATCCCGAATCGATGAGCTTCATTTCTTAATTGTTGTATTATTTTTAGAGTTTCTGTTTTTTTATCTAAGTATAACGGAATGGGATCATCTGGGTAAAATAATTCTTCCAATCGCTTTGCAATACCTATAATTGCAATTTTTCCTCTTAAATCAAGTTTATCTAAACTTTTTAATGAAGATGACAATTGACCCTTCCCTCCATCTATGATGATTAACTGTGGCAATGGTTGCTTTTCATCTAATAATCTTTTATACCTGCGGTAAACCACTTCTTCCATGGACGCAAAATCATCTGGACCTACCACTGTTTTTATAGTATATTTTCGATAGTCCTTTTTACTTGGTTTTCCGTTTTTAAAAACCACACAAGCTGCCACAGGATTGGTCCCTTGTATATTACTATTATCAAAACATTCGATGTGTCTAGGTTCTTCAGATAGCCGTAAATCCTTTTTCATTTGCACCATGATTCTATTTTCATGACGATTTGGGTCTGTTATTCTTACTTGTTTAAAACGTTCCATTCTATAATACTTAGCATTTCGAATAGATAAATCTAGAATGTGTTTTTTATCACCTAATTTTGGGATGTATATTTTAATGTCCTCTCCAGCATTTATTTTAAATGGAACATAAATTTCTTTACAATGAGATTGAAAACGATTTCTTAACTCTATAACTGCTAATTGTAAAATCTCTATATCTGTTTCCGCTAATTTTTTCTTTATTTCTAAAGTATGGGAACGAATTATGGAGCCATAAGAAATTTGAAGATAATTTACATACCCATATGCTTCATCTGTAATAATAGAAAATACATCAACATTATTAATTTTTGAATTTACAATCGTAGATCTGGATTGATAATTCATTAATATCTCCATTTTTTCTTTTACTTTTTGAGCTTCTTCAAAATTCAAGTTTTCAGAAAAATTATTCATATGATTTTTAAATACCGAAAGAGATTCTTTAAAGTTTCCTTTTAGAATATTTCGTATTGCTACTATACTTTCATGATAACTTTCTTCTGTTTGTTTTCCTTCACAGGCACCTAAACAATTGCCTAAATGATATTCTAAACACACTTTATATTTACCTGATTTAATCTTTTTATCAGATAAATCATAATTGCAATTTCGCAATGGATACAAACCATTAATTAAGCCCAACAAGGTATGAACTGTTTTCATACTTGTATAAGGACCAAAGTATTCGGACCCGTCTTTAATCATTTTTCGAGTAGAAAAAACTCTGGGAAATCGTTCCTTTTTAATACAAATCCACGGATAGGTTTTATCATCTTTTAACAAGATATTATATCGTGGCTGGTATTTTTTTATAAGATTATTCTCTAATAATAAAGCATCTGTTTCTGTTTCAACAACGATATGCTTGATAGTAACAATTTTTTTTACTAGTACTCTTGTTTTACCTGAGTCCTGTTGTTTGGTAAAATAAGAAGACACCCTTTTTTTAAGGTTTTTTGCCTTTCCTACATATAATAATTTCTCATCTTTATCATAATACTGATACACGCCCGGCTTATTGGGTAAAGTTGCTGTTTGTAATGCTACCGATGCTATTGTCATAGTTCAAAGATAATTGATGTTTTATTAAATGAGAAATCAAACCTAATAGATAAATAACTAAATTAGCAATAATGAAACATTAATAAATGAACATTGCCATTTTATCTAAAGGGGAAGCTCTTTACTCAACTCAAAGCCTCCTAAAAGCAGGCACTGCAAATAAGCATATAATGGAAATATTAGATCCATCTCATTGCTCTTTGTCCATCGAAAACGGAAGATCAATAGTGAAGTTTCACAATGAAATTGTAGACGATTTAGATGCTATTATCCCCAGAATTGGAGCATCCAACACTTATTACGGCGCTGCTTTAGTTAGACATTTTAATGCGATGGGGGTATTTTCAATTGTTTCTGCTGGAGCAATTTTGCAATCTAGAGATAAATGGACTTGTTCTCAATTACTTTCTGCAGCTAATGTTCCTATCCCAAAAACTATACTTGGAGCATCTTCAAACTTGGAAGACTTACTTTCTAATTTTAAAAACCAACCGGTTATTATAAAAATTTTAGAAGGGACCCATGGTAACGGAGTCATATTGGCTGAAACTTATCTTAATGCCTTATCAACTATTGAAACATTAAAAACCGCTGGAGTTAAATTCTTACTTCAAGAATACATTAAAGAATCCAATGGTTCCGATCTAAGAATATTGGTAGTAGATGGAGAGGTGGTTGCTGCTATGAAACGACAAAGTAAGGATGGTGATTTTAGGTCTAATTTACATAGAGGAGGTTCTTCTTTAAATATAAAATTAACGTATGAAGAAGAGAATGTTGCACTAAAAGCTGCAAATGCTATGAAATTAGGAGTTTGTGGTGTTGATATTTTACAGTCTAAAAAAGGACCTTTGGTGCTTGAAATTAATTCATCTCCAGGATTGGAAGGTATTGAAAAAACGACTGGAATTGCTATTTCAAAAAAAATAATAAGTTATATTGAAAGAAATAAACGTTGATGAGGGAATTTGTAAAAACTCTTGAAATATTAGGTGAAAAAATAGAATTAGGTGAAAGTAAAACAGTTGATTTTAATATAGCAAAACTATTTACTTCTACTAACATTGCAGTTCCTATTATAATTGAAAGGTCATTGATTCCAGGTCCTACCGTTTTAATTACTGCAGCTATCCATGGAGATGAAATTAATGGTGTTGAAATTGTACGACAATTAATCGCTAGAAAAATAAACAGACCTAAAAGAGGCTCCATTATCTGTATTCCAATAGTAAATGTATTTGGCTTTTTAAATACCGATAGAGCTTTTCCTGATGGTAGAGATTTAAACAGGTCGTTTCCAGGAAACAAAAGAGGGTCTTTAGCTAGCAGAGTTGCCTATTATTTAACTACACAGGTATTACCACATGTAGATTACTGTTTGGATTTTCATACAGGTGGAGCCAGTCGTTTTAATGCTCCTCAAGTGAGAGTAAACCCAGGTGATGAAAACCTTTTGAAATTGGCAAAAGTGTTTAATGTGCCATTTACGGTGTATTCAAAAAACTTAAAAAAATCATATCGATCAACCTGTGATAAATTAGGAATTCCAATGGTACTTTTTGAAGGAGGAAAGTCCTGTCTCT
>OJFC01000107.1_pt1 | contig 15817 bp, 8 predicted proteins | sample 1594021 | NCBI WGS metagenome assembly OJFC01 (sample SAMN05416739, study PRJEB24817) | seawater metagenome | isolation source: Sea water | place: Canada:Atlantic | collected 2013-07 | reverse complement strand
CTCCGACCCTCGTCGACGAGTCGCTTGACGGGCCAGGTTTTTCCGCCGTCGAAACTCGCCCACACCGTCACGCGCTCACGGTGCGAGGCGTTTGTATCGAGGTTGCTAAAGATCAAGACGTCGCGGTCATCGAGTGGCAATCGAGCCAAACCTCCCATGCAGCCGTAGGAGCGTCCCTGATCGCCATCAGGGAGAGCTTCGACAATTTTCCAGTTCTGCCAGGAGACACCGCCATCAACACTCCACGCCTCGCGTCGACGACCGCTTCGCGGCCGTTTGGGCCAGTGCACGCGCGAGTTGTAATAGACCCGTCCGTCGGCAAGCTCGACCAGCGCGGCTTCACCCGTTCCCTTCTCGGGGAATGGCTCGCTGGTCTTCCAGCTCTGACCACCGTCGTCGCTGTAGATGGCGTTGGTATACTGCCGGGGCCAGTTCTCTTCGCCATCTTTCGGTCCGTAGTATCGCGTGGGGCGAAGCAGGCGCCCCTTGTGGGGACCGCGCATTAAGGTGATGCCATGCTCGTTCATGTGCATCGAAGGACGGTTTCCGTTGACGTCCTTTGCGATCACCGTGGCTTCCGCCTGCCACGAACGGCCATCGTCCTTGCTACGGTAGAGAGTGAGTGGCGCGGGTGGTTGCCGTTCTTCGACGAAGACCAGGATGTCTCCCGTGTTCGCATCAACAATCGTGCCTCCACCGTGGTAACCGGCCCGGGCCACCGCGATCGGGCGCCCCCACGACTGCCCTCCATCTTCACTCCGCCGCACCGCAACGCCGGCATTACCCCAGACCGCCAGGACTGTTCCTTTCACGGTGACGACCACGTTCGGATAGCGTTGATCGTCGAACAGGCGTTGCTTGCCGAAGACTGGAGCGCCCACGATCGAGGACAACTCGTCGTCGGCAAGGGATACCGCCGACAACGCGGAAAGTAACAGAAGGGAGCAAGCCACCGATGAGTATAAATGGGGCGTTTTTTCCATGCTTCGGGAGCATAGAAATGCCCGCACGTGCTGTCAATATTGCTGCGGGAGGGGCGGAATCGAGAACGAGGATGCTCTTGACGTCGAGAAGGATTTCCTGAGAGCTCCTGAAGACAACAAGAGTTGGGAGGTAGTCAGGCTATCAACCAAATCAGCTACTTCTCCTGTAGCAATTCAATCTGATCAAACCAAACGGGACCACCCATCGCGGTTGGAGCGATCCCTGTGAGGGTGAAATCTCCGAAATCCTGCCACATGTCCCGGGTCACCACGGTCCAGGCGGAGGGGCTTTTGGCGGCCACTTGAGTGCCTTCCCACGGGGTGGTGTTTTTGCCGCTGAAATACCGCCGCTTTGGGCTCGCCGCCGCCGGCCAGTTTCCATTATCGGCAAGTTCGATCAGCACGCCATCTCCCTTGGGTGATTTCCAGGCGAGGCGGAGATAGCGATACTCTCCGGGGCCGGGGTTTTCCCGGATCGCGAATTCCCACCCCGGAATTCTCACCGAGTAACGTTGGGGTGGAGTGAGGCGAAGAGAGGCCGATCCGGAATACGTGTCCGAGGTGACGATGGTGGCAGTTCCGCTTCCCTCTTTGAGCAGATCAATAAACCCCGGGTCGTCGTCGAAGAGTACCCTGCGCAATGGAGGTTTCTTCAGCCAGGAGATCACATTGGCGACATCACCGGGACTGAGGGCCTCGCGAAGCGACTCGGGCATGAGTGAAATTGGAAGTGATTTGAGCGAGCGAATGTCCTTACGGAGAAGGTCTACTCTTTGCCCGCCCGGTAGGCTCAGAGTCAGGCTTCCCGCAGATTCGTGGGCCAGGATGCCCACCGTGATTCTGCCGTCGTTTGTCTCGATCGTGTAGGTTTCATGTCCTGCGACAATCTTGTCGCTCGGCGCCAGAATATCATGCACCATCGTTTGCTCTGCCCGCCGAAATTCCGAACTAAGATCCGGGCCAACCGCAAAGCCGATCCCATGTGCTTGATGACAGAGAGCGCAGTGCAGGCTGAAAATTTTTCGCCCAGCGACCGGGTCACGTTTTTGTGCAAGCGCCGCCAGGAAACTCTTTACTGTGCGCTCGTCCACCGAGCGCGGAACCGCGAGCACTTTCTTTGCTCGTGCCGCGATGTTTGCGTCGGGATGTTCAAGCAGGGAATTTCGTTGAATGGTATTCAGCGCGGATGCCTCGAAAATCTTTTGCTCCAGAGCGTCGATCACGGCGACCAAGTTCTCGCGTCTGGCGAATGCGCTCTTGAGGATCTCCCTGCGTAGAGTCGGCGTGGCGGCCGGATATGCTCGTAGCAGGGCCGTAGCGATACTGACGTCTCTTTCGGCGCTCAATCCCCTGACAGCAGCGAGGCGTTTCTCGACGGGCAATTGCAGGTTGCGCACTTCCGCGAAAGTCGTTTTAAGCCGCTTCGCTCGCTCGGATGATGATTCCAATTGCAGCACCCGCGTCAACTCAAGCGCAGAGATTCGAATGTCGTCCTCTGTCCCGACGGCAAGCTTTGCCAGAGCATCCCGGGCACTCTGCGTGAGGTTGATACTGGTGGTCGACTTTAACGATGCGAGCAGTCCCTGGAGACACTTCTGTTGCAATGCACGGTCTTCGATCACTGCGATATTCTCGATCGTTGTGGAAAGCTCTTTCGGCTCGCGTCGCGTCGCGACCGCGCTGCAGAGTCGCGCGATGAGACCACGTGCCTGGCCGAGCTCCGTCGGTTTCTCCAGTAATGTCATGAGCATTTGGCCGCAACGGCCGCCGAGAGAACTGAGAATGGCCCCGTCCAGCCAGGTCTCATTTCCGTGTTGTCTGGCCAAGTGGGCTAGCCCGGACAGGGCGCTGTCGACGCTGCTTTCTCCCAGAGATAATGCAAGTTGCAGGCGAACGATTGAAAATTCGTCATCCAACAAGCCGACGGCCTCCTTAAGAAGAGACGGGCTGTCGTTGAAGCGGCTTTCCGCAAGACGCAAGGCGTGTCGCCGGACACCTGGTTCCCCGTGATTGAGTCCAGATTTAAGGACTTGGTCGGTGAGGCCGCGAAGCCCATCCAGGGTGTAGAGCACGTTGATCGCGGCCGCCGAACTATCGGCTTCCATCGAGTGAGCGAGCGCGCGAAGCGTTTGGGCGTCGATCTGGTCCGCGCGTTTTTCAAGCAGGAGGCGTCGGGCGGTTTGACGTCTCCAGAAGTGTGGACTGATCACTTCGCCTGCCAAGGCAAGGGGATCGAGCGTTGACATGTCGACCGGTCCCGCTTTTGGCATATTCTCATGAACCAAGCGCCAGACCCGACCGTGGTCCTTGCCATGATCCAGGCCATATTGTTGTTGCAGGTAGCGTGGGATTGCCGAGTAGTCTTCAATGATTTCCCGATAATAGTCGGCTACCCACACGCCGCCGGACGGACCGATGGAAAGGTGAATGGGATGAAACCAGATGTCACGGGAGGCCAAAAATTCAGATTGCTCCTCGCCAGATGGGCGTCGCAGTTTCAAGAGTGAACCCTCCCGGGACACGGTGGCACGATGAATAAAATTTTGTGCCGGGGCACAAGCGAGCAACTGTCCCTCAAGTCCGGGCAGGGCGATATCCTGATAAAAAAGAGGAGAGCAAGCCGAGGTGAAATATCCATTGGGCTTCGATTCCGTCGCGCCATACCGGTCCTTATAGTATTTGTTGAACCCGGGATCGGCGGCGCGTTTTGTGCGCCAGGGGTGGGCCTCACTGATCGGATAACATTGATTGTAGTTTGCCGCTCCAACTCTCCCTGCACCCACCGCGACGTCCGGATTCCGGGACAGATAATACCAGGGCAGTGGCGCGACCTGGATGCCGGGGGTTTGAGTGGAAATGACAAAGCGGTCGCCTTCCCCGGTAAAGGTGAATCCGTAGGTTCCCGTGTGACCGCTTACCGGTTCGATAGCCGAGCCATCCGCTTTGAAGCGAAACCCGCTGACCGGGAGATCGACCTCCTGGTCTAGGTTTGGTCCGGAGATTCGGCCTCCCTGTCCGCCATCAACATAGATCCAATTGTCCGGTCCCCACTGTGGGGAGTTGATCCGTCGCTCAATAATTCCAGTCTTGAATCCGCTAAACAGCTTCGTCCGAATCCTGGCTTTTCCGTCCCTGTCGGGGTCCGCAAGAAACACGATGTGCGGAGCACACACGGCGATGATGCCACCGTTGGCCGGACAGATCCCCATGCAAGCAGGCAGCTCATCCGCCAGCACCTGAGCCTTGTCCATGACGCCATCACCGTTTGTATCAATGAGTCGCTTCACTGTTCCCGTCTGCTCTTTCTCCGCCTTCAGGATCGCTTCGGCGGGAGCGGCAAGGCGCCTGACCACCTTATCCAATTGACCTCTCTTGTTCAGTTCTTCGATGTCGTATTGGCCCTCCAGATTGTAGCCGTGCAATTCGGAGACGAAGAGGTGGCCTCTCTCATTCCAACACATACCCGAGGGTTGACGGATCAACGGTTCGGAGGCCACCAGTTCCAACTTGAAGCCTGGCGGAACTCTAAAAAGCTTGGCACTCTCTGCGGGCGGTAGCGGTTTCGGTGCGTCGCCTGGCTTTGTGATTTGTCCGATGGACATCTCGACGCTGCCGAGGATTGAGGCAATGAGAAGGAACTTTTTCATTTTGTCAGGAAATACTTGTGATCAGTGAGCCCTATCGACTCCAATAACGAATAGCCGATCTTGCCGATATGAACCGCGATTTCAAGATCATCGTTTCGTGAGGCACCCGGAACCAATTGGCGGTCCGCATCAGAGGTGCTTGTCTGCAAAGTCGAGATACTGCTTCCAGTCGAACATCGTCACATCGTGTTTTCCGGATCGGACGTGGTAACCGATTCGACCGACGACCGGCGTGTCGACTGCGGGCATTGCATCTCCTGGCAAACCCTTCTTGCCAAACCATTCGTAGACCGGAGAGGCGTGTTTGGCTGACAGGAATTCCCCTTTGGGATCCGCCCAACGATCCTCTGCAGCACTCGCCACGTAGAGTGGCCGCGGCGCGACCAGTGCCATTAGCATGTGCTGATCGACTGGGAGCTCGGATTCCCGTTTGGCGTAAGTGGCATGGTTGCGACAAAACCAGTAACCAACAGGTTTCAACATGTGATGGATGCGCTCGCCATAGCATCGCCGAAACAAGGCGGCTCCACCACAACCAGAGTCGTTGCTGATCACCATCGCAAAGCGTTGATCGCGGGCGCCCGCCCACAGCGCCGTCTTCCCCAGGCGCGAGTGTCCGATAACCGCCATGCGCTTGGCGTCAATCACGCGATCGGGAGGTGTCTGCGTCTCCAGCCAGTCGCGGATGGTCGACAGGCCCCAAGCCCAGGCTCCGATAGTTCCCCACTCGTCAGCGGCCGGTTGGGCCTGACCCTGCTTGTAAAACAGCGGATGCACCCCGTCGCTAAAATCATGCCGGTAGTTGTCGGGATCGATGTCGCCGCAATAAGCCGTGACCAGTGCGTATCCTCTCTTGATGAGGGCTTCCGCCTGCCAACGATCGCGGTAAACCCCGCGTGTCTTTTCGGTGGCCCGACTCCCCACGATGCCGATCTTGCTGTTGCCCTGCATCCAACCCTTGGGAATTCGGATTTGCGGGTCGGGATGGACGGTCTGGTTGCCGTAAAAATTCAGTCCAATAAACGCGGGAACGCCCTGGCCCGCGGCCTCACCATTTGTCTTCTTCGGCGCATAGATGAGAACTTCGATTTGAACGGACCGCTTCGGATCGAGTCCTTTGGCCTCGGGTGAGGGAGAAATCGTGAGCAAGACTTGGCGTCGGGTCGCGATACCTCCCAGCGCGTTGTCGGATGATTCTATGACCTCCGCGCGAGTGAGCACGGGCGCGTCCGGCGTCTTACCGTAAACAGACTGCTCCAGCAGGGACAGGATTTCCGCCCGGCGCTGATCTTTCCAGAACGCGGTCCGCTCTGAGTTTGTTTTGGTTTCACTCCCTTTGGGCAACAAGGGCGGCAAAGAGTAGATCGGAACCTTCTTCTCGTCGTAGTTGGTATCGGTGGGCTCCTGTGCCGGAAGCACCCCGATCGCCAGAAACACCCAAACCGCGATGGGTGCAATATTCCACGACCTTACTCGCCTCTTAGATATCTTTGTCATCAGGTCGATGAGCGTATCGATCATTTAAGCAGATACAAAGGCGGAAGCATCCTCAATTGCTTGGAAAGCGCTTCTCTGACCCCGGCGCCTGTCGGGCGGGGTTTAGCCGGGGCTGACGTGCCCGATTTGGTTTTGGGGGGCTCTGTCAAGGGTCGCCAGATTACTCAATGGTCCTGCGCGATTTCCTCAAGACCATTAATCTGCTGCCAGGAAAAATTCATCGTCCGAATTAGTCCAGTGCCGGCCCGGTAGACTTCCAATGTTACCTTCGGAGTTTTCGCCTGCGTATCAATTTCGAAAATGCTGAACATTTTCCCTTTGGTCTCCTTGAAAAACATGTCCGGAGTTTTCTTTGGAGTCACGGTCCCACTTCCCAGGGGGCCACTGGTGATCTCAATTGTTTTTCCACCGATATGATATCCGGCCGTAAAATGACGATCTCCGGAAAGGAGAATGACTCCCTCCGTTTTCTGAAACAGGTCCAGAATCTTTTTCTGCTCCACTTTAAACCCTTTGAAACCATCGTTGGATCCCTCCAATTCAAAGTTACTTCCACCGGAGACGATTTTAACTCTTGCTGTTGATTCAGAGAGAGTTTTCTCCAGCCACTGGAGTTGTTTTTCTCCAAATAATGTTTTGGCCGGGTCCGTAGAATTCATGCTCTTGTTTGGCGTTCGGTGATAACGGCTATCCAACATAATAAATTGGATATCTCCGACGCTAAAGGTGAAATAGACCCCCGGATTTCCTTTCTCTCCGTAAGAAGGATTTGCCCAATGCGCCTTGAAGATTTCAAGGGAATCTTCTTTCCCCTTGGTCTGTCCATCCGAGTTGTTGGGTCCATAATCATGATCATCCCAAATGCCATAAGTGGGAATTCTCGAGGTCGCTCGTTTAAACCCTCCAATGGAACGATGACTCAAATAGTGTTTTGTGATGATCTCAGGGTTTGTTGAATCTGCATAATGATTGTCGCCGAGCATCAGAATGAGATCAACGTCGCTCAATAGGGAAATGTCGTTCCAGGTTGCGTCTTCATCAGATCCGGTTTTCCCGGAACATGAAGAGAACAAAAATCTAAGTTTCAGGCTTTTGCCCGATGGCTTCATTGTCTTGAAATGAGAACGAGCCGATTTGGAATACTGATGGGCTTCAATTTGATAATAGTAGAGGGTGTCGGTCTTCAGGCCATCAATAGAAATTGAACCCATTTCGAAGTCTTTCTTGGTAATGACCCGGGCATCTTTTAGGTTGGGATCTTCACTGATCCTTATTTTGACTTCTCCTCTCTCATCCAAAGCACACCAGATTTTGGCGCTATGGGCATTGACATGCCCAACCATCGGTCCCTGTAGAAGTGCAGCGGCCGAGAGTGTTTTGCATGCAAAAACAAGGAGGAGGTAAATTATTTTCATAAGAATTTTGGTTAGGCGTTCACGTCGACCACGATGCGGCCCTTGATTTGACCTTTTAATATTTGGCCCCCCATGCGGGCACTTCAATTAAATTCGCCATGTGAATCATGGTATCGAGTTTTTCCAGGGGTAGATCGTTGGCAAGACGTTGCCACGCTTTCTCGCGTTGTTGAAAAGGTTCACACTGTCGATTCCCAGCAAGTTTAATTGGCCGATCACCCGTGCGAGCATCGCTCCGCCGACGGCATCGACACGGCTGGCCCATGTTTCAGCTTCGAGAGGTTTCTTCGACACGGTGTCGATTTCATCGCGAGCGACGATTCAATTTGCACCGAGCGACTTCAAATAATCTTTGGTCTCGGGGCGGCGGTTCCGCTTTAGGTTCATGTTCAGTTCGGCAGCAAGTGCCGGCACTCCGGCCATCGTCCCGTTCCAGTACCCCTGCAAGAGCTCCCCGCGCAGATGCGCGGCCACCTGTTTGGAGGGAATGAGAATGGTGAAATATGCCTGTCCAATCAAAGCATCGGAGTCCATCGAGAAAGCTCTCGCGTGGGGGATGGGATGAAGTCGCAATTGTCCTAATTCAAATTATCTGACATTTAGAGGAGCGAGCCATAGAACTTTCGACCCATGCCAAGAACTCAAGCGAACTTAATCCTGCTTTTTGCAGGAGCAATCTGGGGGATGGGCTTCGTCGCCCAATCCAGTGCGATGAAAGCCATCGGCCCCTTTCTTTTTATCGGGCTCCGCTTTGCTCTCGCCACCGTCGTTGTCCTCCCTTTCGCTCTACGCGAGGCACGCAGCACCGAGCGACCGCTCGACAAACAGGGCTTGAACGGACTCCTGTGGATCGGAGTGATTCTGTTTCTTGGCATGGCCTCGCAGCAGACGGGATTGCTGACCACCACCGTGACCAATTCCGGCTTCCTCACTGGCCTGTATGTCGTCTTCACCCCGATTATCGCCGTCCTTTTCTTGCGGGAAATGCCCCACGGCATCGTCTGGCCCGGTGCCCTGCTCTCCTTGACGGGTATCTTTCTTCTCAGTGGGGGCGATCTTTTGACACTTAGTAAAGGCGATCTCCTGACGATTCTCTGCGCCGTGTTCTGGGCGATCCAAGTCATCCTGATCGGAAAATTCGGTAAGCGAACCGGACGACCGCTCGCACTCTCCGCAATCCAGTTCGCAGTCTGCGCCGTTTTAGCTCTCGCCGTCGCCTTGGTGTTCGAGCCATTCGATTGGGTTGCAATTCGGTTAGCAACCAATGAGATCCTGTTCGCCGGTATCTTCTCGAGCGGCGTTGCCTTCACGCTCCAAGCAATCGCTCAGCGCCACACCACCTCCCCACAGGCTGCGATCTTCCTCTCCTCGGAAGCCTTTTTCGCAGCTCTGTTCGGAGCCCTGATCCTCAGCGAACGCATCGGATTCGTTGGCTACCTCGGCTGCGCCCTGATGTTATCCGCCATGCTGCTAGTCGAGATCGTGCCCGAGCTTCGGAAGAATAAAGGTAGAGCTCAAGCTGAACGGGACCGTAAAGCCTGACACATCGGCACCCGTGAAGCGCATCCCATGTCGTCGAGCAGGATGAAGAAAATGTTAGGTTTCCTTGATTCGGTCCCGTATTCCCGCGCCCGGAGCAAATCCTTAAAAAAAGAGGATTTTTAAGGTAATACCCCTTCTTTTTAGTCTGTAATTAAAAGGTCACCGGTTCTCCAACAAATCCAACAAATGAAAACAAAAGGTAAGATTCTCGCATTAGCAGTCCTGTTTGCCGGCGCCCTCACAGGGTCGGCGGCCGATACCCTCAAGGTGTTCATCCTAGCCGGTCAGTCAAATATGGTGGGCCATTCTAGGGGCCATACCATTGCCACTTTGTTTAATTCAGACGGCCCTAAAGACAAGGAACTGATCCAATTGGTCTTCAAAAAAGATTCGAAGGCGTCCAAGGCCATGTTGGACGAGCAACTGGTCCGCGCAAGAAAAGGCGATGAACTGAAGAAGAAAATAGAGACCATGACAGATGCCGATGCAAAAGCGGCCGCTGAAGCTGAAGTGGAAAAAATCAAAGCGGCCGGTGAGGCCTACAAAAAAGGGATCGAGGATTCTCTCCTTGTCTCGGATCGAGTTTACATCAATTCGATTTCAGATGGCAACCGAAAGTCAGGCAAACTCAGCATCGGTCATGCCGGTCATGGCCCCACCTCAATCGGGCCGGAATACAGCTTTGGTCTTTCCATCGCAGAAAAAATTGATGGCCCCATTTTGTTGATCAAAACTTCATGGGGCGGCAAGTCACTGAACTATAATTTTCGTCCGCCTTCAGCCGGAGAATACCAATTGGATGATAAACAAAAGGCCAGTGCCAAAGCTGATGAGATCAAGAAGAATGCCAGTCTCAATTATCGCATGATGAATGAAGCTGTTCATCAGGTTCTGGACAATCTCAAGAACAATCACCCGGCTTATGACTCGAAAGCGGGTTACGAGATCGCTGGTTTTGTCTGGTTTCAGGGCTACAATGATCAGTTTTCGGACGCCTTTCGCGACAGCTATAAGGATAATATGGTCCACTTCATCAAAGACGTGCGGAAAGAGTATAAGACACCGAAAATGCCCTTCATTATTGGTGTCTTAGGCACGGGCCAAACCAAGGAGAAAGTTGCTGAAAATGCTGTTTCTGTTGGCCAACGTGAAGCAGCCCAAGCTCCTGAATTCAAAGACAACGTCCTGGCGGTTGAGAGTTACACCCAATATGCCCTCGATTCCCTCGAGGTTTTCAAAAAGGGTTGGCCCAAGCATTTCCTTGAGTGGGACACCGTTGGCAGCGACCGCCCGTATCACTACCTGGGCAGTGGTAAATTCTTCGTTCGGCTAGGCGATTCCTTCGCAAGCTCGATGGCCGAACTCATCGCAAAATAGAAGTAAGAGCATGTGAAATCATGTCTATCATGAAACGATTTGCAATTGCGATCCTGCTCTTGGCTCTGCCCATGGGCGCGTCAGCCAACACCCTGCCGGCTGGTAAAGACACCAAGGATATCATGATTGGCGTGACCGGAATGTTTGTCGCCCTTAAGGGCGGGGAACTGCAGGTGACACAGATCACCCCGGACACCCCGGCGGCCGACACGCTTGAGAAGGGAGACGTGCTCCTGGCGGTCGACGGAAATTCGCTCGAAATCCAGGATCCGCGCCACCCGCTCGGTTTCGCGATCAATGCGGCCGAGGGTCGCGACGGGAAGATGAAGTTCTCGATCGAGCGCGGCGGGGTGAAGAAGACGGTCGTGGTTCAACTCGACTCGCTCGGCAGCTACGGCATGACCTATCCGCTCGACTGCAAGAAGTCGCGGAAGATCGTGGACGAGACGGCGTCGTTTATCCTGAAGCACGGCGGGCCGGGCGGTGGGATCAACGGGGACCTCGAGGCCTTGTTTCTGCTATCGACCGGCGAGAAGAAATACTTGCCTGCAGTCGAGAAATACGCAGTCGGTCTGGCCGCAAAGGGGCCCGGAACGAGCACTTGGTCGATTGGCTACAGCGGAATTTTCCTGGGCGAATACTATCTCGCCACGGGCGACAAGCGGGTCCTGCCCGCACTTGAGGCCAGGTGCAAAACCCTCAGCGCAGGCCAGTATTTCGGCGGCTGGGGGCACGGGACAAGCAACTGCGGGCCGGGCTATGTCACGGGCGGATTATTGCATGCCGCAGGCGACCAGGCCCTAACGACCTTGGTCTTGGCCCGCGAGTGCGGGGTGAAGGTCAATGAGAAGACCTATGATGACGCGCTGAGTCTCTTCTTCCGCTATGCCGGTCGGGGCGGCGTGCCTTATGGTGATCATCACCCCGAATTGTGGTGGTCGTCGAATGGCAAGAACGGCGGCTTGGCCTCGGCCCTGACTCTCCTTCCGGACAAGAAATTCCAGGCAGGCGCCCAGTTATTGGCCTTGGCCGAGACCGACACCTATTTCGGTTGCGAAGGCGGACATGGCTCGTGCTTTGGCAACCAGACGTGGCGGAACATCGTCGATGCGCTGGTCCCCGAGCAGCACAAGAACTCCTACTGGCGTCACAAGGATCAGATGATCTGGTTCTACGAACTGTCCCGCATGCCGGGTGGAGGGTTCCGGACACCATGGTTCCCGGGGCACGGCACGATTGGCAAGGCGCCGCTCTACCAGACCGGCCTGATTGCGATGACTTACACCTCGTATCTCAAGAAGCTCCGGATCTGTGGCAAGCCGCGCACCGAGTTCAGCGTTCCGCACAGGCCGACCGCGGTCGAGCTGGCCCTGGAAACGGACGACTTTCATCGGGTTGACTTCATCGACGGGATCGTGATCAAGGAGCAACCGCACGAAATCGCGGCGGTTTTCCAGACTCTCTTCAATGAAGACGGCACGATTAAGTCAAGCAATGCCAAGGCATCCATCAACGACAAGCGGAAGAAACAGATGCCGGTCGAGTGGTATGCAAAATTGATGCGCCACTACTCGCCGACGGTACGCGACTGGGCCGCCCACGGACTAGGTTTTCAGGGTAAAAAGGCTCTTTTGGAAATCAAGAAGGCCCTAGCCAGCGACGACGGGCGCCTCCGCGTGGCAGGCCTCGATGCGATCAGTTGCGCGACAGGCTGGGGCATCGGCAAGACGAACTCGAACATCACCCCAGAGATGATTAAGGCGCACTTCCTACCTCAAATTCTCAAGCCGCTCCAGAATCCCAAGGCACCGATGTGGGAGAAGCGGCACGCCCTCATGGCGCTGAGTTGCTGTGACCCTGCTGCAATCAACGATCACATCAATGTGGTCACGCCCTACCTCAGTAACCAGGAATGGTGGCTGCGTGCCGCAGCGTTTACGGCATTGCTTCCGCTAATCCCGGAAACCGAGACCTTCCGCTCCGCCTTGCCCGCGATGCTTGCGAGCTACGACGCCGACAGCAACCTGCCCAGCCGCCGTTGGGGCGCGACGAGCCTCTTCAAAACAGCCATCGCGAAAAATTCCGAACTCAAGGACGAACTCGTTGCTGGCATGGCCGACTCAGTCAACCGCATCAAGCTCCGCGAGGGCTTCAAGCAGCCGATCGACCGGAACAACATTTTCGAGACGCTGCGCTACATCGACATGCAGAAGCATCCGGAACACGCGATTCCGTTTCTGCCTGCGATCGAACGAACTTATCCGTCCATGGCAGCCTTGCCGGCGAGCTGGACGATCCTCGGCGCCCGCTGGGGAAATATCGGCTTGGCCAAGGCCGCCGCACAGCTGGGCGCAGAGGGCAAGCCGTTCATCGCTAGCATGAAACGAATCCAGCCGAACCTCGAGGCCCGCTGTGCCAAGAAGGACCATCAGGGCGTCACTCTGCAGAAGGCCCTGGATACGCTCAAGATGGCTGTTAAGGACTGGGAGGAAGAATTTGGGGGAGTTCGTTGAATCATGAAACAACCGATCCGTCTTTTACTGCGGTCTCTCATTTTCTGCTCACCCGCCTTCGCGATCGAGCCGGAGGTGCCGGGTGACTCTGGTGCGAAGCCCGCTGCCGAAAACGTGCGCGTGCTCAGCTACAATATTCACATGTGGCAAATCGGGGTCGATGATCTCGCTGCCGTCATCCGTAAATCAGAGGCTGACATTGTTGGTCTGAACGAGGCTTGGGACGAGAAGAAAAACGAAGCAATTGCTGGGAAGCTTGGATACAATTCCGTCTTCGGTGGTCGCTCCCCAACCGAAAAACACCCGGAGAAAGTGCACACCATCAATGGGTTTTATATGCCGCAGGTCCTACTAACGAAGCACAAGATCATCCGCTCCGAGGTCTTCAATGCGATGGCGGTAAAGGATCATGAACGCTTCGACCCGGATGTTCCGATCTATCGTGGTGGAACCATGGCACTGCTGGAAACCGCGAAGGGGAATCGCTTGGTGGTATTCGTTCTGCACCTGCATCCGTGGGGTGACGGGAGCAACGAGAAGATGACCTCAATGCGACTCAAGGAGATCGAGGGAATTCAGAAAAAACTCGAACCCTACCGCGGTCTCCCGACTCTGATCATGGGCGACTTCAACACGCGTTCGCATGTCGATGTTCGTGGAGAATGGAAGGTGACACCTTACCTGGCCGATCACGGCTACAAGGATCTCTATCGCACGACACATCCAGACAAAAAGAGCAGTCCGGGATTGACCTGTGGCGAAAGCCGAATCGACTACATCTTTTACAACAAACACTGTTCGGCAGTCAGTAGTCAGGTTGTCAAAGACGGTGTTTTTGAATCGCTGGGCTACGATCATTCGGACCATCTCGCAGTTTGCGGCGTCCTGGCAATCCACCTCGCGACCGGCGATCCACGTGAAGCACAAGACAATTACCAGAAAGGAAAAACGAAACATGATTAAAATTAATCAACGGAAAAACGACGCCGGAGGTTTCATGAAACTGCCATGCTTAGGACTGGCTCTCATCCTATGCGCCGTGACCGGCGCGGCTCATGCCAAGCAGGAAGAGAAGCCGGAATTTCGCTTTGCGGCGATTCTCAACGACGGGATGGTTCTCCAACAGGAGAAGCCGATCAAGATCTGGGGCTGGGCCAAACCGGACACGCAGGTGTCCGTGACCCTGACGCAGGACGCCTCCAAGGGAACCACCGCCGTGGAGGCAGCAGTCCAGTCTGGCACCCGAAAGGGAGTCGCCGTAAAAACCAGCGATGATCACTCGGTGAGGATGCGCTACGAGGAGAAGAACCCACCGAAGTTCTCCCCAAGAACGATCAAGACGACTGCCGGGGCGGATGGAGCGTGGTCCGTGACCCTAGCCCCAGCCAAGGCGAGCTTCCAGGAAACCTGGATCGTTGCGAAAAGCAGTGGGAACACGCTTGCGGTGGAGAATGTCTTGATCGGCGAAGTCTGGGTCTGCGCGGGGCAGAGCAACATGGGGTGGGGGAATTTCAACCGCAAGGAGCGCGTCGCCGCTTCGTCGGACTTTCCCGGCATGCGCTACGTGGCGTGGCACGATTCGTATTACAAGCCGCTCGACGATGTCCGCAGCAAGATCCGCTGGCAGGAGTGTTCGCCGGAGGCCGCGAGAGGTTTCTCCTCGGTGCCCTATCTCTACGGGATGTTCCTGCACCGTTACCTAAAGGTGCCGGTGGGGATCATCAACGTCGCGCGCGGTGGAACGACGGGCGACACCTGGTGCCTGCGTGAGGAACTTGACAGCCTGCAGCACATCACGGTGAAGGAAAGTCTCCGCAAGTACGACGTCGAAACGGCCATCTGGGACAATCCGGCCGAGGTGAAGCGCATCATGGCCGAATGGGAGCAGGCTAAAGTTACCGCTAAAATTGAACACGAAGAGAAACTCGCAAAGGCAAAGGGCGAAGGAAAAAAGGAGCCGCGTTTGCGCCTGCCAAAACAGCCTGCCGATCCGCGCAGCGGGTGGAGTCCGCCGGCAGCTTTGTTCAACGCTACGGTGGTCCCAATCCGCCACCTTGGAGTACGAGGGATACTCTACTACCAGGGCGAGAATAACGTCTTCGGGCGCTGGACGCGCTACGAGCACACCTTTGCCAAGGTTCCGGTTTCCTTCCGCAAGGCCTTCGGCGATGAGAATCTCCCCTTTGGCTGCATCAGCCAGCCGGGATGGGGAGCCTTCGGCACCGACCCGGAGGTCGAAACCGTGACGGGTGGTTACGCTATGATCCGTGACATCCAAAGGCGCGCGCTGAAAGACGACCCGAACGCCGCCATGATCGCGACTTACCCGACTGGGAATTCCTACATCCATCCGGGAGAAAAATTCCCGGTGGCCGAGTATGCCTCGCTCTGGTCGCTCGCCAAGGTCTACGGCCAAGCGATCGTGCACCGCGGCAACCACTTCGAAAAGATGGTGATCAAGGATGGCAAGGCGCAGGTCTACTTCGATTCCGATCCGGTGGTCTACGAGCGGTGGAAGCACATCGAGAATAACGCCTCGTGGCAGGTCCTGCCGCAACCCCGCCAGGGCAAGGCAGCCATCAAGGGTTTCATCATCGCAGGGAAGGACCGCCGCTGGTATCCTGCCCAGGCACAGGAAAATCGCGTCGAGGGCACCTGGACGATCGAGGTCCGGAGCGATCTCGTGGCCGAACCGGTGGCCGTCCGTTACGGCTGGGCCAACTGGCCGACCGGCAATCTGGTGGGACGCGAACGCCTCCCCGTTCCTACCTTCCGCACCGACGACTGGCCGATCGTCGAGGGCGTGAGCTACTCGGAGGCGGCCAAGAAGGCTTCCACCGACA
>OJFC01000102.1_pt1 | contig 16006 bp, 7 predicted proteins | sample 1594021 | NCBI WGS metagenome assembly OJFC01 (sample SAMN05416739, study PRJEB24817) | seawater metagenome | isolation source: Sea water | place: Canada:Atlantic | collected 2013-07 | reverse complement strand
ATCTACACGTAAGGAGTCGTCGGCAGCGTCAGATGTGTATAAGAGACAGAGCCACATCAATGGCTTCATGAACAACGGGAATAGCTTCGATTGGAACCAACAAATTTTCCCCAAAATCCTGCGCGCTGCCGGCTACCATACCGCTCTTTACGGCAAGTCCCACCTCAAAGGTGAGCCCCAAGGCTTCGACTCCTGGGCCGTCCTCCCTGGACAAGGCGACTACTACAACCCCGCCATGATCACCCCCGAAGGCCGCAAAACCGTCCCCGGATACTGCACTGACATCGTTACCGACATGGCCATCGATTTTGTCAAAGAATCAAAAGCTCTCGGCAAGCCCTTTATGCTCATGTGTCAGCACAAAGCTCCCCACCGCACGTGGATGCCCGCCTTGCGCCACCTGCATCTTTACGACGATATCGAGATCCCCGAGCCGGCGACTCTCTTCGACCAATACGAAGGCCGCATTCCCGCCCAGCATCAGGAGATGGAAATCGAGCGCCACATGTATCTCGACCACGACCTCTTCACCGACCTCACTCCCGATCTCAAGATCCCGAAACAACGCCGCCCCAGCGAAGACCGCTCGGCTTACCTGAACATGAAGCGCATGACTCCGGAGCAACTCAAAATCTGGCGCGCGGCCTACGGCCCCAAGGACAAGGCCTTCCGCGAAGCTAAACTCACCGGCCGCGAGCTCGTTCGCTGGAAGTTCCAACGCTACGCCAAGAACTACCTCCGCAGTATTAAAGGAGTCGATGAAAACCTCGCCCGCCTCCGCAAAACCCTCGAAGACGAAGGCCTCGCCGACAACACCATCTTCGTTTACTCCTCCGACCAAGGCTTTTACATCGGCGACCACGGCTGGTATGACAAACGCTGGATGTACGAAGAATCCTTAAAGATGCCCCTCATCGTCTCCTGGCCCGGCGTCATCAAGCCCGGATCACGCAACACCGATCTCGTCCAGAATCTCGACTATGCCCAGACCTTTCTCGAAATGGCCGGAGCAAAAGTCCCCGAAGACATGCAGGGTCAATCGCTCGTCCCACTCATGAAGGGAACCAAGCCCGCCGACTGGAGAAAGTCGATCTACTACCACTACTACGAGTATCCCTCCTACCACCAGGTTCCACGCCATAACGGCATCCGCACCGACCGCTACAAACTCATTAACTTTTATGAGTTCGGCGAATGGGAATTCTACGACCTCAAAACGGACCCCGATGAGCTAAAAAACCTCTACGGCAAGCCCGAGAAAAAGGAACTCATCGATGACATCCGCAAGCAACTCTTCGAGCTGCAAAAAGGCTACGGCGACACCACCGTCCTCGAAACGAAGCCCAAGGCGTGGCAAACTGAGAGGCGCAGCACGACGAGCGTGAAAACAAAGGCGGAATTTCCGCCACGGACGAAGTAATAGAAAAGGGTGCCCTAGCGCCCCTCCCCAAAGAGTAATCCGTTCACTGGCACGCCGGGCGCCACCCTGCGCCTGCTCAGCCACAACGTATGGTATGGCTTCAGCAAGCAACCCGAGCGATTGGTCGGCCCGCATCCGCGAGGCGCGGCGGCTGCTTGAGGACGTTGCAAAGCTGCCCCCGGCCGAGCAGAAGAAGGTGGTCTTCATCGGCGATTTCAACGGCTTCTCGCCCGCTGAGAGGGCCCACCTCGAGGAGGGCGGCGAATTGGCGCGCTTCTTCACCATGCTCGATAAACGCAATGCCAGCAACAACCTCAACGAGGGCAAACTCGACTACCGCGGTATCCAGGTATTTCTCGGGGCCGGCTATGACGATGTGATCCACGCGCAGCGGCAAGCCGGCTCGCCCTACCCCGGCACCTTTCCAACCGAATTGCGGCGGGAAGAGGAGATGGGCCGCGACCGCCGCCTCGATTACGTGTTCTTGCCAGCGGGTCTCGCCGCGGAGGTGATCTCAGCGGAGGTGATTCGCGATGAGGTTACCGCGCAGCTCTCGGATCACTACCCGATCGTGCTGGAGCTGCGGAATTAGCGCGAGCGAGACTCGATCAGGGGTGGCAAGCAGGGCGGGGGATCAATCGCGATTGTCCTAATACCACTCTGGCATTTATCTTTTCTGGAACACTATTTGGTATAAGGCCAACGGTGTTGTGTTCAAGCTCGAAGCTCTTTCAAGTATGGACCCACGACATCCTGGCTTAGTAAACTTCCAGTCTCCCCAAGAGCGCGGGCCACGTTTTTGCGGGCTTGTCTTTTCAAGCTGGAGGTTCAAAAATTAGAAATGCAATTCTTCACTTCACTCTTCACCGCCTCCGTCTTGATCGTGGCCTCGGCCGCTGCCCAGAAAACCGCGATTACTAACGAGATTTCCTTCATCGATCTCGCCGACGATTACTACGGCCAGGTCTTGGTCGATCACGAGTCCGGCCAGTATCTCGGTCACCCCACCACTTGCCTGCTCGATGACGGCAAGACCATCCTAACCGTTTTTCCAAAGGGCCATGGCCGCGGCGGAATCGTTTACAAACGGTCGACCGACGGTGGCCTGACTTGGTCCAAGCGGTTGCCAACCCCGAAGTCGTGGTTGACCTCGAGAGAAGTCCCGACCCTTCATCGGGTCACGGATGCCGATGGGAAAAAACGCATCATCATGTTCTCCGGCCTACATCCGATCAGGATGTCTGTCACCGAAGACGAGGGCGCGACTTGGTCCGAGCTGAAAGCGATCGGCGATTTTGGAGGGATCGTCGCAATGGGTTGTCACTCGGAAGTGAAAGGAAAACCCGGTCACTATTTTTGCCTCTTTCATGACGACGGGCGTTTCCTTGAACCAAACGGGAAGCGAAAAAGTCCGGTTGTTTTCAAGCTGCTCCAGACGAATTCCACAGATGGGGGCCTGACTTGGTCGGATCCAAAAGCGATCTACGAATCCTCGGACATTCATCTCTGTGAACCGGGAATCATCCGCTCGCCAGACGGAAAACGTCTTGCGGTGCTCCTCCGCGAGAATTCCCGAAAAAAGAATTCCCACATCATTTTTTCGGATGACGAAGGCGAAAGCTGGAGCGAACCACGCGAGCTCCCGATCTCGCTCACCGGCGACCGGCATACCGGAAAATATGGGCCCGACGGACGGCTCTTCATTTCCTTCCGCGGCATTTCCCCCGGTAACAAGGTGATGGGAACCGGAGAGGTTTCCGGCCCCATGCCAAACGCCGGCGACTGGTCCGGCTGGGTCGGGACTTGGGACGATCTCGAGAAAGGCACTCCCGGTCAGTATGTCCTGCGTGTCATGGACAACAAGAAGGGCCACGACACCACCTATCCCGGAGTCGAAATCCTCCCCGACGGCACCTTCGTCACCGTCACCTACGGCCACTGGACCCAGGGCGAGTCGCCCTACATCATGTGCTCCCGATTCACGCTGGAGGAACTGGATGCCAAAGCTCAGAGAGCTTCGATGATCAAGCTGAGTGCCGATTGGAAAAAGGTATCGGGCCAGTGAGGGAAACTAACGAAGCCAAAGACCAGACGCAACACCAACGGTGTTGCGTCCAGTCGCCCTGTCATTGCACCTCGATCAAGCCCAGACGGAATATGCAATTCAAACTACCGGAAGACATCTCATCCTTGCTAATTCCGCCATCTTGACCCTTAGGTGCCGCAGTAAGGCCACGATCTGGAGGAATGATCCTCCTTTCAAGGAGGTCTACGACCTCACTTCTATGACATTCGACGAACTTGGTCTCGATCCTCAGATCCTCAGAGCCATTCAAGAAAAAGGCTACACCACGCCCTCACCCATTCAGGCTCAAGCGATCCCGGCGGTCATGGCGGGGCGGGATGTCATGGCGGCGGCGCAAACGGGAACCGGCAAGACCGCGGGCTTTACCCTTCCTCTCCTCAATCGGCTCATCAAAGGAGCGCGCGCTCGCGATCAGCAAGTCCGCACCCTGATTCTCACTCCGACTCGTGAACTCGCAGCGCAGATTGCCGAGAGCGTCACGACCTACGGAAAGCACGTGAAACTTTGCTCGAACGTCATCTTTGGTGGCGTCCCCGCCGGCCCACAGCTGAAAAAACTCCGTCAAGGGACTGACATCCTGATCGCCACTCCGGGTCGCCTTCTCGACCTCATCAACCAAGGGGCTATGAAATTCGACACGCTCGAAGTTTTCATTCTCGATGAAGCGGACCGCATGCTCGACATGGGATTCATCCACGACATCAAGAAGATCATCTCCAAGCTTCCCCGCAATCGCCAGAACCTCATGTTCTCCGCGACTTTTTCTGATGACATCCGCAAGCTCGCCAAGGGGTTGATCAACAACCCGACCGAGATTTCCGTCAGCCCAAGGAACTCGACGGCCGGGTCCGTGACGCAATACCTCATCCCGCTTGAGAGAACCCGTAAGGCCGACGCTCTCGTGGAACTCATCAAATCGAACAACTGGACTCAGACCCTCGTCTTTTCCCGAACCAAGCGAGGCGCGAACAAGCTTGCGACCTACTTCGAAAGCCAGGGGATCAGCGCGGTTGCGATTCATAGCAACAAGAGTCAAAACGCTCGCACGAAAGCACTTAGTAACTTTAAGGCCGGAAAGGTCAAGGTCCTCTTCGCCACGGACATCGCAGCCCGTGGAATCGATATTGATGATCTCCCGCAGGTTGTGAATTACGATCTCCCCGAGCAAGCGGAAGACTACATCCACCGTATTGGCCGGACCGGGCGAGCGGGATTAAGGGGGCAAGCGATCTCACTCGTTTCCGCGGACGAGCTCCATCTCCTTGTCGATATCGAGAAGCTCACCCAGAAACTCATCGAACGTCGCAAGCTCGGCGGCTTCGAACCACACACCCCACTCCCGGAAGCCGAACTCGGCGCAAAGGTTCCTCGCCCTCAGAAAAAGGCCCCGGCATCACGCAACCGCAACCGCAACTTCGGCGCACGCTAAGGAGCGGGTGCGAGGGCCTCCAATACTATGGTGGAAGGAGTTCTCTGAGGAAAAGCCTTTCCTTCCAGCACGATCAATCAACTGCTGCTTACTCCCCACACGGCCGCCGCGTCCCTGTCTCAAGATAGAGAAGGGCCTTTTGATAACTGGCTCCGGTGAGAAAGTGGTCCAGATTCCCATCAATCTCACTCCGGTGCGCTTCATGCCATGAAACGATCGCTTCGCTCACCCTCTTGAGAGCTTCAAGGTGAGCCTCGGGATTTCGGTCACGGAATCCATGATCGGCAATCACCGCAGTCCGGGCTTCGAGGAGCTTGGCTAAATCAGGGAAGTTCATGAGAAAATACCCTGAAGTTTTCCGCTAAAAACAAGCTTTCGACAACTGAATTCGAAAAGGGTCAAAATCCTACTAAGGTGTTGCCCATGTTGATGAACCCGCAGCGGAAAGATCCGAAATGTCATCTACCGGGTTCCAAGGATAGTGTCTTCCGGTGTTTGAACTGTTCAGTTTCTCCCGGCTCGAAAAGCACCCTGCGCTCGGGCCACTGAACTCGCAAGGGCGCTCCAATGCCGGCGCACGTGCGCCGCCAGTTCCTCCACTCCGATCCCGTCGATCCGGGGCGCGCCCTTGTTGGCTTTCAACTTCAAATAGGAGGCACGGAGATTTTCCAGATGCGCTTCGAGCTTTTTTGGCCAGAACCGGAGCCCCAGGCCCCTCGCGGGCTTGATCACTCAGGATCCGGAGCGGACACTTTCAAGCGTAGATACCCAGGGCTCGAGTCATCTAATGGGATTGTCACACGGCGTGTCTCGATCCCATTCGTGCTGGCCAACACCTCGCTGGGAACATCGATCCAGTTCCTGAGGTCAGAACTTGTCTGCCCTCGCAAATCGATGTCCGTTTTAGAGGTGTCGATCTCGTAGATCATGATCAGGGAAGCGGGACTCGAAATAACTTCGAGGCCGTCCGGCGTTTCCAGTTTGAGCGGATTGGTCCCCAGAGCATACTCCATTAAGTTCACTCGCCCGTCAGCATCGGGATCGGCGAGGTCTCCCCACCGCGATTGCTCCAGCGCCGGATTCTCGAGATCCGCGGTATCGAAGAACAAGTGCCGCCACGTATTTTTCGGACTCGGGTCAAATAGCACGGTCCCGCTGTATGGGCCGTCGCTGAGGGCTCCATCGCTGACGGTCACGGAGAATTTCGGAGGTGAGCCGGGCGGGATGCGGGGATAGAAGAAGAGTGGTAGATCCGCCCTGGCTGCCGATCTCTCACTCACGGTGTAATAGCCGTCGCCGCCGGCTGAGAAGCAGATTGCCTCGCCGAGCCGTTCCTGTGCAATCCCGACGAAGGGCTGGTCTTCGATTTTACTTCCGGTCAACATTGTGGCGATCGAGGTGCCCAGGTCTGGGCGGCTGAAGAGCTGCACGTGTCCGTAGTTGCGCACCAGCACCTCGAGGCCGTCGCGCGAGATGTCGGCGGCGGTCGAACTCACAGAGAAACCATATACGGTGTCGTGGGTGATCGCCGGAAGATCGCCGAGGTACTCGAGCGTCTGAATCCCAGTGTAGCTCATTTGGTGAGCGAGGCGGAAGAGCCGGCCGACGACCTCGCGTTTGGTCAGGATGTAGAGATCGCCCGTGTGCGGATCGACGATCATCGACTCGGCGTCGCGCCCGGCGCCGCCGCTTTCGCCGGCTGGAGTGGCCGGGTATTGGAAGTTAATCGCTTCGATGTCGGTGATTGGGATCGATCCGCCGGAGGTGCCGGTGACCAGCGGTTCCTGGACTCGCAGAATACTGAGAGAGGCCCTGTTCGCGTTGTTGTCACCGAAATCCCCGATGTAGAGCATTGCTTGGCCCTCGACTTCAGCGGCTGCGATATCCTCCCAATCGGTGTTGGTCACGCCGGTCAGCGTCCACTCGCCGCGGTTGCTCGCATCACTCCCCAGTGCGATCAGCGTCTCCGGGTTGTCACCGTCCTCGCTGGCCCAGAGGATGCCGGGGTTTTTAATCGAGGCGACGAGGCCGGAGATCTCATCGTGCCGGGCGGGCTCCGCCAATTTTCCGGCGATGTTTGCGGAGCTGAAGCTCTGCGCGAGTGGCACGAAGGTGACCAGACCCGTGGCGAACTGTCCTTGGGTCGCGCTCGAGATCGGTATGCCGGGCGCGGTTTTCAACTCGAAGCGTCCCGAGCCGACACCACTGAAATCGAAGAGCAGGCCATCGGACTCAGTATCACAATCCGATGCGCTCAGATGGAGCGATGTCCCGCCGTCGGCATGGATCACCAACAGGGCGGTTTCGAGGACCGGCGGCGCATTGTAGAAGCCGTCTGTGGCCTTGAGGTCAAAGCTTAAGTCCGAGCTGCCAGGTCTTTCCTGGTGGACCTCCACTGCGATCCAATTTTTTCCCGCCACCAGTACCTCAGGCAACACCGTAAACACGTCGGGGATCTTCTCCGCCCTTCCAAGAGGACCGGTTGTGAAATCGAGGTAGCTAATTTCGCCAGCTGGCATGTTCGAGCGGTGCACCTCGCTTCCGTTGATGTAGACGATCGCGCCATCGTCACGCAATAGGCTGATCCTCAGTCCTGGAAAAGTTTTAAGGTCGGTGATGGTGAAGGTGCGCCGGAAGTAGGTGGTCGGGTAGCGGTTGGAACCAACCCCGCCGAAGCCGACAACCGTCGCCTCATCACGTTCGCCATAGCCCAGCTGTGCGGGGCCCGAAGCCCAGGTGCGATCATCGAAATCCGGCTGGACCCAGGCCGTCCCCTGATCGCTGCCGTCGTCGAGGTAGTTCCACACCGATCCAAAGGGAAGAATCACCTGGTTCGCGAGCAGCGCCGATGGCAAGAAGCCAATTGCAAGCATCACAAAGGCACAGGTGAGCAAGGGCTGACCTCGATTTTTAGAGAACTCCATTAGTTGGGACCGGAAATCTTATACGGACGAGTCGAATTCGACAACGTTGAGCAGTTGTCTTCTTAATTTTAATCTCGTCAAATCTTCAACGTCTACCCAAATATGAAAATCGCCGAAAATCCCTTCCCCCAAAAAGAGGGCGTTACTTTCCCGACGGCAGCGACGCGGACGAGCTTCCGGCAGTCTGGCTTACGGCCACCGATCCCAATGCTCCCGATTCCCCCACCCTCACCTACAATAATGTCCTCTTGAGCGAGACCAAGGAGGCCGCCCCGGTCGTCTTTCTCCCGCGGTATGGTCCCGAAGCTCTCGACGAGGCAGCCGCCCCGGTCTGACGCGATCTCGGATTCGCGGGCCACCCCTTTCTCGATGAATACTGAGAAGGCAATTGAACGAAAATTTAATCGGGGGCTTTGTCAGGCTGATCAGCGAACGGGTTTCCATCGTCATACCAAACTTGGTCGAGCCAAAGGCCTCTGGCGGGGGCTGTCGGACCCACCGCCTGGCGATCGCCGGATTCCAGAATGATGCGCATATCTTCAGGCGACCGGCGTCCCTCTCCAATCTCTTTGAGGGTTCCTGCGATGCTCCGAACCATGTGTTTGAGAAATCCCGTTCCGATGAGTCGAACCCGGATGAGGGACTGCGCAGGAAAATGAGAAAATCCCGGTAGCGGAATGGATTCTTGAGTGGCGCACGCTTCTGTCAATTCCCTCACCGTTGAATTGACCTTGGCACCGGCTCCGCAGAAGGGAACAAAATCATGTCGGCCGATTAAGTGGCGAACCGCTTCATCCATCGCCGCGGCATCAAGGGTGCGTCGGTTCCACATCGTGAAATTGCGAAGGTGGGGAAGGTTCGCTGGCCCTTGCTGAAAATAATAGCTGTATTGCTTTCTGGCCGCTTTCTGTGCTCTGAAGGAGTCAGGAACTCTGCCGATCTGAAGAACTTGAATGGTTTCAGGCAGCCGATGGTTTAAGGCATCAATAAAGTGCTCGTCGGACTCATGTCGACTGGAGAGGGAAAAATGAGCAATTTGACCGCAGGAATGGACTCCGGCATCGGTTCGCCCGCTGCTGACAATCGTTACTTTCTCTCCGCACACCTTCGCAACCGCCTCTGTGAGCATTTCCTCGATGCTTGGTTTTTCGTTGGCTTTGGGTCCCACGCCGCTTTGCTTCTGCCATCCACAGAAAGGCGTGCCGTTGAAGGCAAACTGAAAGGCGTATTTTGCTGGCATGTGATGACTGGATCGAAGGAATGATAGACTGGCAAGGTCTTCCGGAAAGGTAAACTCCAGACAGTCAACAGGCTTAGGTCGGCTGCGTGGTAATCGAGCGCTCATTCGCGCGTGAACCGAACTTGTTCGGGTAGGATGCAGTAAAAGATAAATTTGGGATTTTCGGGAGTGCCCAGGTATTGTTTCAGAAGGGGATTGGCTGCCTCGATATCTGCCAGAGTGGACATCATTAATGTCATTAGAGAACTCGGGGGCATGGTTGCTGTCGATGGGGAGTTGGACTTGGACTGCTGGAATTGGATTGCTTATCGCTGATCCGGGGGATGTTCCGTTTGGTCTATCGTCGTAACACCTATATTATAGGTGAGATCTGTTTTGTTAAGAAACACCCCTTCTCCCCTCAACGGCAGCCCGAAAGCGAGATTCGCCAGATCGCTCGCTAGAGAATTTACAGTCGTTACCATTGGAGGAAAATTGCTATCTTGATTGCGGTGGCTGCTATCTCGCTACCGTTCTCATATTCACACTCCTTTATGAAGAAACTCAAATCGCGCGTTCTTTGCACTCTTCTGGCACCCTTTTTGCCAATCTCACTGCACGCTGAGCAGGTCATTTTCTCTGAAATCATGTATCATCCGGCAGGCCTCTTGCCAGAGTTCATCGAAATCGAGAACCTCACCACCACGCCGTTCGATATCGCCAACTGGAAATTTTCCGATGGTATCGACTACGAGTTCCCGGCCTTCAACGCCGGAGATAGCCAAGCGGCTTTTCTCAAACCCTTCGAACGCATCCTCGTCAGCCCAGTCGCTGAGGCGACCTTGCGCGCCGCCTATTCAATCCCTGTCACCACACGCATCTTCGGGCCATACACCGGCACCTTAAGCAACAGCGGTGAGCGCCTTTCCCTTGATGATAAGAACGGCGTCACCAAATCTATGGTGAACTACCGCGACGGTCGCAAGTGGCCTGCGTCAGCGGACGGTGCCGGACACAGCCTCGTCGTGATCGACAAGGATCGCCTCAACGACGACTACCGCAACTGGACCTCTAGCACCAGCCAGGGCGGCACCCCGGGCGCTGCTGAAGTGCTCGAGGCGGAGGAGCCTTATCCAAACCCTGAGGTCAACCTCTCGTCGGGCATCCCTTTTGTGAACTACGCCGACTCTTGGTCGTTCCATGATCAGAATAACAACCTCGGGACAGCCTGGAAGGATGTTGGCTACAACTTCAATACGCACCCCGGTTGGGTATTAGAAGGAGCTGCCGGGAATATCGGCGGTCTTTACGGTTTCGAAAATTCAGGGGTGCCTGCGCCCGGGATGCGCACGGCGATGCTCGATAGCAGCACGGCAGCAAATCACATTACCTACTACTTTCGCAAAGAATTTACCTACAATGGCAGCACAGGCGCAGGAGTCAGTGTCATCATCGACATGATTAACGACGACAGTGCCACTTTCTATCTTAATGGCACTCCGATTGGAGGTGACGGAATTGCTGCTAACGCTGATTGGAAAGCAACTGCTTCCCGCACCGTGGGCAATGCGATCGAGGAGCTAGGGGTCGCTACCGCCAATGGCTCCAATCTCGTTGTTGGAACCAACATCATCGCCGCCGAAGTCCACCAAACTAACGACAGCAGTTCCGATTGCGTGTTTGGTGCGCGTTTGAGCATTTCCGCGCCGAGTGCGCCGAGCATTATTATGAACGAGGTCCTGCCCGCTGGTGCCGGCACCGGATTTGTCGAGTTCTTCAACCCGACCGGCAGCACCATCGACCTCGGCGGCTACTACCTCAGCGACACCCCTGGCAATCTGACCCAGTTTCAGATCCCCGGCTCGTTGAACATCCCCGCGTCAGGCATTGCTTCGGTCGGCTTCACCGAATCGAACCTCACCGTTGCTGACCCGACCGTCGTCTACCTCACCGACCCGGATGGCACTACGGTGGTCAATGCGATCAACACCGCGCTCCCTCTCGATGGACGTTCGCTCGGGCGCAAGCCGGACGGCGGGGGAAGCTGGTTCCTGTTCACCAACTCGACACGCGACAGCGCCAACTCAAGCGCGAGCGCCGGGAGTCTCGCCGGCGTCCTTACATTAAGCGAAATTGCTTTCGATACCGGAACCGACGATGCCGTATTCGTAGAACTCTACAACGCCGGTGCCGCCTTACTCAATCTCTCAGGGCTGTCGGTCGCTTCGGCGCTCGATTTCAGCGACAAGGTCGCGCTCAGCGGCAGCCTCGGGGCCGGGGCTTACACCAGCGTCGATGTGCCCTTCATCGGAAACAACCTGCCGCTGTTCTTGATCGACTCGAATGATAATGTCATCTCTGGCACCATCATCGACCGACCATCAAGTGGTCGTGATTCGCTGCAGACCTACCCTGCTGGGTCGACCGAGTGGTTCTCGACCCCAACCGCTACCCGCGATGCCGTCAATAACCCGTCGCGCACCGAGGACATCGTCATCAACGAGATCATGTACGACACGCCCTCGAAGCAGCTTCGCGGCGAATTCATCGAACTATACAACCGAGGTGGCTCGACCGTCGATCTCTCTGGCTGGGACTTTGCCGACGGCATTAATTTCACGATCCCTCCCGGGACCTCGATCCCCTCCGGTGGCTATTTAGTCGTCGTAGCGGACAGTGCATACATGTCGGCGACTTACGGCGGTATTCCGATGGTTGGCAATTTCACCGGCCAGCTTTCCAACGGTGGTGAATTGGTGCGCCTCGAGGATTCTTTCGGCAACCTCGCCGATGAGGTTCACTACATGCCCAGCGGCGATTGGCCCGAACTCGCGGATGGCGACGGCGCCAGTATGGAGCTGCGTCACCCCGGCATGGACAACAGCATTTCCACCGCCTGGTCGGACAGCGATGAGAGTGCCAAGAGCACGATGAAGCACTACTCGGTCAGCGGGCAGTATTTACAGAATAACAGTCGCGGCGGCACCGACGACTACCGGGAACTGCACTTCCACCTGGTCGGCGACGCCTATGTCATCCTGGACAACATCCAGGTCCGTAAAAACGGCACCGGGACGAACTTCGTCACCAACGGCACCACGCACGCCACCAACGGCTCGAGCGCCAGCGGTTGGCTCGCGCAGGGAACGCACTGGTCGAGCTTTGTCCAGTCCGGGCAACTGCATCTCATCAGTGACGGCCATGGCGATCAGAAAGCCAACCGTGCCGAGATCGATATCATTGGGATTGCCGACAACGACCAGCTGACCATCGAATTCGACGCTCGCTGGATCTATGGCCGCCCGCGCCTGATCTCACAGACGTGGGATCACTCGGTTGGAAAGCCGTTCCTCATCGAGGTGCCGAACAATCTCGGAACGCCAGGGGCGGCAAACTCCCGGCTGGAGGCCTCGTCCGCCCCCGTTGTCGACCAACTCGTTCACAGCCCGGCGGTGCCAACTTCTTCAGACCCGGTGACCATCACCGCGCGCATCAGCGGAACGCCGGCCGCATCCGTGAACCTCGTCCACCGCCTCGACAACAACAATGCCAATGGCTCCTGGCTAAATCTCGCCATGAGCGACGACGGAAACACAGGCGGTGACGAGACTGCCAACGACGGCATCTATTCCGCCACCCTGACACAGTATCAAAGCGACAATGCGATCGTGCAATTCTACGTCGAAGCGACCGGCATCGGCGGTGTCTCGACCACCCAGCCTAAACTCGGCCTCAACCGCCCGGCCATGTATGTCGTCGACAACAGCAACATCCCGTCGGACTTGCGCACCCAGCGCTTCGTGGTCTCGCAGTACGACAGGGACGCCATCAGCAGCACCGGCTACAGCTCGAAGTATCAATTCGACTTCCCGCGCATGTCGAACCACTACTTCAACGCCACCTTCATCTCGGACGAGCGCAAGATTTTCTACAACGCCGAGATCCGCAAGAGCGGCAGCCCCTTCACGCGGTCCAGCGGCAGCGGTCTCGACCACGGCAAGTGGAAGCTCCCGGCCGACCGCTATTTCCGTGACCAGCGCAAACGCGTCATCGACCCCTCCACCGACTACAACGATCGTATGGGACGCTACTTTCTCTACCAGCTCGGCCACCCCACTAACGAGAACGAATGGGTCCGCACAGTCATCAACGGCAGCTCCGCCAGCGTGCGCGAGGATATGGAGCCGATCGCCAGCGACTACCTCGACCGCAATTTCGAAGACGGCGGGAACAGCACGCTGCTGCGCATCGACGACGAGTGGTGGTTCGAAGACTTCAATAGCGATGGCACCGCTCCGCGTGGCTCGCGCAATGCGACTTGGGAGTATAAGAGCACCGAAGCGCCCATCCGCTACCAGAGCGAGTGGATCATGCGCTCGCGCGAGGGCGACTACGACTACGCAAGCTTCATCGAATTCGTCAAGACACTCAACCAGAGCGGCACCGAGGACGACCTCAATCGCATCATGGATCACAACCTCTGCGGCCTCAACGCAGCGGTGCGCGGTTACGATGCCGAGTGGGACACCTTTTCCGTCGATCGCGGCAAGAACGGCTACTTTATGCGTAAACCCGACGGGCTCTGGATGCTCGCCCACTGGGACGGAGACCGTGCTTTCTCGGGGACAACCCGGAAATTCACCTCTGGCCGATCCGGCACCAGCACCTACCTCAACAAGCCCTATTTCCGCCGCCACATGAACTACTACCTGACCGAACTGGTGGACAAACACACCGAGAACTCCGTCCGCACTGCCGCTTGGATGTCGGCTGAACAGACCTCTGTAAGCTCCCCCTCGTTTCCAACCAGCAAATTCACCAACTGGTTCTCCGGCCGCAAAGCCAGCACCTTAAGTTTTATCGGTTCGGCTTACTCGACCAACTTCAACGTCACCACCGCCGGGGGCACCACCACCGCCGACTTCCGCACGATTTCAGGGACGGCCCCGTCCGAGGTGTTCGACATCCGCGTGCTAGAGCGTCCGGAAGGTGTCGTCGAATGGTCAGGCACAACCGCCTGGACGATCCGCGACCTTTGGCTCGCCAATGGCCAGAACTCCTTCACCATTCAGGGGCTCGACCGTGAGGGCAACGTCGTCCAGACCGATAGCTACTCAATCACCAAGAGCAACAACGCCCCGCCGATCGTTATCTTTAACAGCAACCCCGGCAGCTTCAACCTCGGCGTCTCGGAGACACTATTGATCGACGGTTTCGGAAGCTTTGACCCCGAGGGAGGCGGGCTCAGCTACGCCTGGTCGGTCGCACCGACAACCAACGTTCAGCTCACCGACAATGGAATTACCGCCAGCGCTACTTTTACCCGGCCGGGCCTGTTCGAGTTCACCATCACAGCCACCGACCCGCAAAACAATGCCACAGCAGTCACGCGTGAGGTCGCGGTCTACAACATCAGCGACTTCAGCACCTTCGGTGATCCGGCCTTGCCATCAGTTTATACCCTGAGCGATGTTGGGATCCGCGATAACTACTCGCCTAACGCGTGGATTTCGCTCGAGAACAATTCTGGAAATCTCCTCTTGCAAGTGCTGAACGACAGCGGCTCGCCGACGATCGTGCGCCCTCTCCCGGCAGACACTGATTTCTCCCTGTATACTGACCTTGAACTCACCACCCGCCAGTTCGGCAACTTCCACACCGGCCTGACCGTCGAGACGCTGGATACCGGCGGTACTCGCAATTATTTCTTCGGCATCGAAGACGGTGATTCCTTGGTCGTAAAACGGGATGGCACCACACTCGCCAGCACTCCGTGGTCGTCGAGCCACGCCAAGATCCGCATCCGCCGCTCCAGCTTCAGCCTTGTCTTCGAATACCGTGTCGATGACGTGTGGAGCACGCTCCACACGCAGCCGATCCTCGCCAGTGCCACTGGAGTCAACGGCGGTATCTTCACCACTTCCACCGGCAGTGATCAAGCGGTCGGAACCGAATTTGATTTCCTCATGCTCATCGATCCGAACTCCGGCTCCGACGCGCTCGATTTCTTGCGCATTACCGAACTGATGTACAATCCGATCGGCGGCGGCGCGCTCGAGTTTATCGAGTTTCTCAACACCGGGCCGGACGCGATTGAGATCACCTCCTCGAGCTTCAGCGACGGCCAGCCGTTTACCACTTTCCCGTTCCCGAGTAAGACGCTCGCACCTGGCGCGTATGGTCTGATCGTCGCGGACACGACCGCGTTCACCAACCAATATGGTGCCGGATTTAACATAATCGCCGATTGGCCAATCGGTGCGCTCAGCAACGGTGGCGAACGTATTGTCTTCCGTGACCCGCTCGGTAACGTCATCCACGACTTCAGTTACGACGATGCTGCCCCGTGGCCAACCCTCCCCGACGGCAGCGGTCCTTCGCTCGAAGTGATCGACACCGAAGGCGACTACAACGATCCGCTCAACTGGCGCACCACCATCATCGGTGGCACCCCGGGAGCGCCGCCTTCCCTCGACGCGGATGGGGATGGTTTGAGCGACATCCAGGAGGCCACCCTCGGCACCGACCCGAACAATCCGGACACTGACGGTGACGGTTCCAATGACGGCAGCGAGGTGATCGCAGGCACCGATCCGCTCGACTCGACTTCACTATTCAAGATCACCAGCATTTCCAAAGCACCCGACACCGGCGACGTGACGCTCACCTGGAAGAGCGTCCCTGGGAAAAACTACCGCCTCGAATACAGCCAGGATCTCGAGGCAGGGAGTTGGCTTGCGGTCGATGGCGGCGTCATTATCCCCTCTGGCGGCACGACTACCTCCTATACCGACACCGCCCCACCAGCTGGTGGCGTGAGTCGATTCTACCGCGCCGGTGTAGAGCCTTAGCCATTATTGTTCTGCCAGGTATTGCATCCTGTCTCTTATACACATCTCCGAGCCCACGAGACCTCTCTACATCTCGT
>OJFC01000096.1_pt1 | contig 16254 bp, 10 predicted proteins | sample 1594021 | NCBI WGS metagenome assembly OJFC01 (sample SAMN05416739, study PRJEB24817) | seawater metagenome | isolation source: Sea water | place: Canada:Atlantic | collected 2013-07 | reverse complement strand
ATCTACACGTAAGGAGTCGTCGGCAGCGTCAGATGTGTATAAGAGACAGAGTCAGGCTTGTAATTTTTTTGAAGCATCCCCATTTCTTCAACCACTAATTTTGCAGGTCGTCTTCTATAACTTTGACCATATACAGCGGTGCTACACCATTTACACGTATAAGGGCATCCCCTTTGTGTACTAATAGTCATCGAACTTTTTCCATGGTGCGTTTTCCAGGAATCTAAATACTTTTCAATAGCGATTCCTTCTCTATTGGGTAAAGGAAGGGTACTTAAATCTTTTAATTTAACTCTAGGAGGTGTTTTAGTCAATTGGTCGTTTTCTAAATATGCTATACCTGTTACTTTGGTAATGTCAGTTTTATTTGAAATCGCTTGATGCAACTCCGTAATGGTTTGCTCGCCTTCCCCAATAATGATGTAATGTAAACCAGTTTTTAAATAATTTTCTAGATTATAAGTGACATCTGGACCTCCTAATGCTATTTTTGGAAAACCATATTTTTCTTCAGAGAGCAATATTTTTACTAATTTAATAACATTAATTTTCGTCATTAAGTTGGTGTAAATAGCAACTAATTTTGGCTTTTTATTTTCAATAAAATATAATTGTTCTTGTCGATTAGAAAAGGTAGCGTCGAATACATGATTCTGTATTTTTTGTTCATTTAAATAACCAGATAAATAAAGCAAACCCAAAGGAGCATAGGGCTTCATAATTTTAGCCTCTGTAGGGTCTTCCTGTAAATAATAACCGTGGGTTAAAACAATACTCATATTAATTATTTTTTTTGAAACACAATTAGGTAATGATCTGCATATTTAGCCCAAAATTTATTAAACAACCATTTTTCTTTCCATTCTAAAAACTTTAACACTATTTTTTTATTTTTGAAAAAAGGCTCTAAATAGGATGGAGGAATTGTAATACCGATTGGGTTTAAGGATACTATTTTAAATTTTTCCGATACATTGGATATAATTTCTTTTGGATTGTAATACCAAGTTTGAATCCCCACACCTTCTAAATTTGCTAATATAGATTGGTTTGTATTTCTTCTAGCTATTTTTTTAAACTCTCCTTTTACTAAAAAATAAAAACGATCCCATAAACAGTTTTTTGGCATGAGGACCAAGGCCATTTTACCATTAGGTTTTAATAAGGAATCTGAAATGAATAAAAAATCTCTTAACTCTTTTGGAGACAAACAATTTAATCCTCCAAAGTTAGAAAAAATAAAATCAAATTTTTCTGAAAAAGTAGTTGAGGTAATATTTCTGATGTCCAGCTGTTTAAATTCAATAGTAGGATTCGTAGATTTTTGTTTTGCAACCTTAATCATTTCAGAGGAAATATCAGTTGCCAAAACGGTATGTTTCATTTTAGAAAATGAATTAGCATCAGCACCAGTTCCACAATTAATTTCTAGAATATGGAGGTTATTTTTTTCGAGAATGTTTTTTTTAAGAAAATGATAAATACGATTTCGCTGTGCTTTTCCTATTTCTGAAAAGGTAAAAACAGTATCGTAATTTTTTGCATATACATCAAAATTAGTTTCCATTTGTATGTTCCATTTTGTCTAAAGCGATTCGATCAATTACAGCACTGGGGGCATAATAAAAATACAAAAGCATCGAGCGTAATTTAGTTTTAGAGACTAATGAAGGTTTTTTAATGATGCGTTTAAAGTTCATAATAGCCTGACTTTTCCTATATTCCTTATGTACATATCGATGTAATCTTTTATAATAATTAGAATTAAAAGTCCCTTGAAACATCATCGCTAAATCATCGGAATCCGTCCAATTGGATTTTAGATTTAGATCGTCTTTAACCATCTCATAAAACTTGGTTCCAGGTAATGGATAGGATACTGAAATACCAATATTATCCGGCTGTAACTCCTTAATCATTGCAATTGTTTTTGCAATATCTTTTTTTGTTTCTCCCAAATATCCAAACTGAATAAAGAATGCGACTTTTACATTCTTTACTTTTAATAAACGTGTTGCGTCATAGATTTGTGAAAGTTGAGTTCCTTTATCCATGGCATCCAAAATCTTTTGAGAGCCACTTTCTGCACCCACCCAAACTTCTTTTAAACCACTTTCCGCTAGGGCATCAATAGTGTCTTCTTTTAATAATAAATCGACACGACTTTGTATCACATAGGCTATTTTTAAATCTACTTTTTTTAATGCTATATTAAAATTTTGAACCCATCGTGGTTTTAAACCAAAAATATCATCACACATCCAAAAATTAGTGACGTCATAATTTTCTTTTAAGTAGGAGATAAGTTTTGTGATGTATTCTGGGGAATGAGAATTATAACGAACACCATAAATAGGTTTTGCACACCAATTGCATTTATAAGGACATCCTCTAGTTGTTGCAATGTTTAATGAAATTTTTTTTCCTCTTTCCGCCCACACTTTTTTATAGGCATCTACATCTACTAAGTCCCAAGCAGGCATTGGAAGTTCATCTAAATTCTTTAAAGCCTCTCTTTTTGGATTGGCAATAAAATCTTCATTATTTTTAAAAACGATTCCCTTTAAATCGCTTACTGGTTCTTCATTTTTTATTTTGCTAAGCAATTCTTTTAAAGTGAGTTCTCCTTCCCCTAAGATAATATAATCGGCACCAGCATCTAAATATTTTTTATAATGATCGGTGCTGTCTGAACTGTTTACAATCACCGTACAATTGTATTTTTTTCCTATAGCAATCATCTCGAATGCTGCTTCCCGCATATTGGTCAAACACATTTTTGTGAGGTAGTTAAAACCATCATCATAAATAACCAAAAAGGAAGGCTTTTTTTCTTGAATTTCTTTTTCAATATCAAAGGGATTATTCCTCAAATTGGTATCAAAAAGAGAAACAGAAAAATCATTTTTGCGCATTAAAGAAGCGGCATATATAGTCCCAAGAGGTGGATATGGAGTTTTGTTTTCCCATTGTTTTTTGTCTAATGGGTAATAATAAGAATGGGAGAAAAGAATATCAAGCATGTTCTTTTGTTAAATGAATGTTGTGTTTTTCTTTTAACTCATCATATTTATCATTTAAACGTTCAATTACTTTACGTTGAAAATTTAAAGGATGGTGTTTTGAAACATTTTTAGTAGATTTTAAAGCGATTTTAAAATGCTTGTCCTCTAATTTATTAAATTTTAATTTCCATTTTTTATAAGTAATCTTAAGAAATAAAGAATCTAGCCAATCACCAATTCTAGTATTTAAGATAACCTCTATAAGCCTTGTAAATAATGGTTTTTTTACCTGATTTAATGTTGATAAATCTTCAGAAATTGTTTTGTTGGGCAAATAGTTTTTTACCCACTTATTTTGTTCGTAAAAATCATGGAAACTCCGATTTCCAAACATAGGAAGCATGGTAGTTAATTCGGTAGCAGTAAATCTGTTTTTTTCTTCAATTTCTAAAGAATTCGAACTTATAAAATAATTGACACAAAAATATTTCTTAGAATTAAATAAGAATATCTTTTTATAAAGAATTAATAAAGTTCTTGCAATCCATAATCGTTTGGGACTCGTAATGATAAAGAAATCAATATCTCCTTCTTCATCAAAATAACCTTTAGATAAAGATCCAGAAATTCCAACCCCTTCTACATAAGGAAATTTTGAAATGAAACGGGAAACTTTTGTGGCTTTTTGATGAATATCCTTTGCCATTTGGTTCCCTGATAACCTTCTATTAATTAACGTTTCATCATTTTCTGTCAGGTAAAACACATCAATTTTATAAATCACATTATTATTAACCAATTCCTTTAGTTCCGCTTTGATTTTATCTTTAGACTTTGCTTCAGAAAAAGCAAAAATCTCCTCTTCCGTTAGTGGATATTTAAATAATGAAAAATATAAAATAGGTTTAAGTAGCGTCAATTCTTTTTGTTTAAAAATACCAATTTTTAAGGTAACTCTATAATTGTTGTCGTAATATTAATACGAATTTATGAGTTTTAAATGTTAATGCCGGCTTGTTTGACAACTTTCCATAGGCCTAGCCATTATAAAAATTCCTACTTTTTCATTAATGCTAATGAGCTTCCAACCAATTTTCTCCTATGCCTAAATCAACATCTAAGGAAACAGAAAGTTTAAAAGCATTTTCCATTTCATGTTTAATTAAAGGTTTTAATATTTCTAATTCTGGTTGATAGATATCGAAAACTAATTCATCATGAACTTGTAATAACATCTTACTTTTATAATTTCCTTCCTCCAATTTATTATAAATATTAATCATCGCTATTTTTATAATATCGGCCGCACTACCTTGAATAGGAGCATTGATGGCATTTCGTTCTGCAGCTCCACGTACAATCGCATTGGAAGCATTGATAGCATTTAAATACCTTCTTCTTCCTAATACGGTTTGAACATATCCATTTTCACGTGCAAAATGAATTTGTTCGTTCATAAAGTTTTTAAGTTTTGGATAGCTTTCATAATAGGTCTCGATTAACTCTTTAGCTTCAGAACGGGAAAGATCTGTTTGATTGCTTAAACCAAAAGCAGAAACACCATATATAATTCCGAAATTAACTGTTTTTGCATTGCTACGTTGTTCTTTGGTTACTTCTTCCAAGGGAACATCAAAAACCTTGGCAGCAGTGGAGGCGTGAATATCTTCACCGTTCTTAAAAGCTTCAATCATGTTGGTTTCTTTACTTAAAGCCGCAATAATACGTAATTCTATTTGTGAATAATCCGCTGCTAATAATACATAGTCTTTATTTCTTGGTATAAAAGCCTTTCTAACTTGACGACCACGTTCGGTACGAATTGGGATGTTTTGTAAATTAGGATTGTTGCTACTTAGTCTTCCTGTTGCCGCAACGGTTTGCATATAATCGGTGTGTACTCTACCTGTTATAGGTTCTACTTGTAACGGTAAGGCATCTACATAAGTGCTTTTTAGTTTTGCAAGACCTCTATATGCTAATATGTTTCTTATTATTTCATGGTCTTTAGCTAAATAGGAAAGGACATCTTCTGCAGTTGAATATTGGCCTGTTTTGGTTTTTTTAGGTTTATTAACCAATTTCATTTTTTCAAAAAGAACAATACCTAACTGTTTCGGCGAAGCAATATTAAATTCTTCATCTGCAGCTTCATAAATTTTTGCCACTAGCTCCTTGATATCTTTATCTAAATCGGAAGCCAATCCATTTAAAAATGCCACATCTAAATTGATGCCTTCTAATTCCATAGCTGCTAAAACACGTACTAACGGAATTTCAATTTCATTAAATAATTTTTGAACGTTAGCATCACCTAATTCTTTTTCAAAATGCTCTTTTAATTGAAGGGTGATATCTGCATCTTCAACAGCATATTCCGTTTGTTTATCAATGGGAACCTCCCGCATGGAAAGTTGATTTTTTCCTTTTTTTCCAATAAGTTCCGTAATTGGAACTGGTGTGTAGTTGAGGTAAGTCTCAGAAAGCACATTCATATTATGTCTCATATCAGGATTGATCAAATAATGAGCTAACATGGTGTCAAATAACTTCCCTTTTACGGAAACCTTATATTTTGCGAGTACTTTGATGTCGTATTTTAAATTCTGACCTATTTTCTGTATGGATTCATTTTCAAAGAAAGGTCTAAGAAGTTCGATTAAATCTTGAGCTTCATTTTTATCTTCTGGAAAAGGCAGATAAAATCCTTTACCCACTTCCCAAGAAAATGCAATTCCAACCAACTCAGCCGTAATTGGATTTAGTCCAGTAGTTTCCGTGTCAAAACATACCGAAGTTTGTTTCAATAGGTTTTGAAGAAATAACTTGGTTCCCATACCGGCTTGAACTGTTTGATAAAAATGCTCGGTATTTGCAATGCTTTTCCGAGTGCTCTGAGGAGTACTTTCTGAAGGTTCTCCATCACCGCCAAAAAGTGAAAATTGCCCTTGTCCCGCAGCACTAGGCTCACTTATTGTGACGGATTTTTCTTTTATTTCAGTAGCAATTTTACTAGTAGCAGGAGCTGCATTGGTAAATGTTTTAGTAAAATTATCTATCAATCGCCTAAATTCTAATTCTTGAAAAAGAGCAGTAACCGCTTCCATATTGGGTTGGGACATTTTAAAATCTTCTTCGTGAAACTCTACAGGAACATCCAGCATGATCGTTGCTAATTGTTTAGAAAGAATACCTAAATCTTTAGCATCTTCTACTTTCTCTTTCATTTTCCCTTTTAATTCGTGGGTGTTGGCTAATAAACCCTCCATACTGCCATAAGCTGCAATAAACTTTTTGGCAGTTTTATCACCAACACCTGGTAATCCAGGAATGTTATCACTGGCATCACCCATCATCCCTAAATAATCGATTACTTGTTCTGGTCGATCTACTTCAAACTTCTTTTGTATTTCTGGAATTCCCCAAGTTTCATATCCCCCTCCAAACATAGGACGGTACATAAAAATATTTTCTGAAACTAATTGAGCAAAATCCTTATCTGGAGTCACCATAAAGGTTTGATATCCTTCTTTTTCAGCTTTTTTTGACAGCGTTCCAATAACATCATCCGCTTCAAAACCTTCTTTAACCATTATAGGGATGTGCATGGCTTTTAAAATATCGTAGATATATGGTATCGCAATTTTTATAGCATCTGGTGTTGCATCTCGATTGGCTTTGTATTCTGGGAAGGCTTCCTTTCTGTCTTTACTTCCGCCTTTATCAAAACAAACCGCTAAATGGTCGGGACGTTCACGTTTTATAACATCTAAAAGTGAATTCATAAAGCCCATAATTGCTGAAGTGTCCAAGCCTTTGGAGTTAATTCTCGGATTTTTAATAAAAGCATAATACCCTCTAAAGATTAAAGCATAAGCATCAACAAGAAATAGGCGTTTTTTATCGGACATGGGGTGTTAATTTAATTTTATAAAATTACTAAACTTATCTTTCGAATTGAAATACAATTTGTAATTTTTTCTAGTTTTTTTATACAATTTATAATCGCCATTTATGTTGTTACAGCAACGCTTGTTAAAGGAATAATGACTCCTGAAAAATAATATAGATATGAACAAACTCTATATAAGTTATCACTTATTAGAATCCTTACTGTTTTTTTTAGTTTTTGTATCTTTTCACTTTCTAAAAAACCAATATGAAACGAGCCTGTTAAAATTTTTCAAACCTAGGTGAATGACTAATAGCGAACAACATACCTGTGCTGAGCAGTTCGATAAACTCACTGTAATACTTGTCGAAGTATAACCGATTTCATAAAACAATATAGACCTATGAAAAGATTCCTTTATATTATAAGTATCCTATCTCTTTTTAGTTGTGCTAATGAACCAAATGTTTCAACTGCTCAAAAAGAGCAACCTTTAATAGATTTTGTGAATCCTTTTATTGGCACTGGAGGTCATGGACATACCTATCCAGGTGCTACCATGCCATTTAGCATGATGCAATTAAGTCCCGATACTCGTTTGGATGGGTGGGACGGATGTAGCGGTTATCACTATTCTGATGAGTACATCTATGGATTTTCTCACACGCATTTAAGTGGAACTGGTGTTTCCGACTATGGTGATATTTTATTAATGCCAACGAACACCATTAACTTTAATAATGGCGCAGATGGTAAAAAAGGCTACCGCGCACATTTTTTACATGTCAATGAAATTGCAGCGCCTGGATATTATAAAGTTAAATTAGACACCACAAATATAGAGGTAGAGCTTACCGTTTCTAAACGTAGTGGAATGCATAAATACCAATTCCCATCTGCTGAAAATCAAATAGTAATTTTAGACCTAATCCATCGTGATAAAGTATTGGATGCGAAGATTGATAAGATTTCTGACACCGAAATACAAGGCTATCGATTTTCTGATGCTTGGGCAACAGACCAACGTTTATATTTCTATATAAAAACATCTCATTCATTTAATGATATGTTGCAGTCTCCACCAGTTTATGGAATGCCTGGAGGAAGAAAAACAGCATTAACATTTAACAATCCAACTAACGATCCTATTTACATTAAAATAGGAATCTCAGCAGTAGATGAAGAAGGTGCACGTAACAATCTAGAGGAAGAAATTGCTGATAAATCTTTTGAAGACATAAAAAAAGAGGCACAAGACACTTGGGAACAACAATTGGAGAAAATCGTAATCGAAAGTTCAAATTTAGATTATAAAACTAATTTTTATACCTCATTATACCATACTATGATTGCTCCAAATCTATATCAAGATGTTGACGGGCGTTACCGAGGTATGGATTTAGAAATCCATACAACTAAAGATTTTGATTATTACACGGTGTTTTCTTTGTGGGATACTTATAGAGCAACGCACCCTTTATATACCATTATTGAACAGGAACGAACCAATGATTTTATCAATACATTGTTAGCAAAATACGATGAAGGAGGTATTCTGCCTATCTGGGATTTATCTTCTAATTATACAGATTGTATGATCGGTTATCATGCGGTTCCTGTTATCGCAGATGCTTATTTAAAAGGGATTCGGGGTTATGATACTGAAAAAGCTTTTCAAGCAATGAAACATAGTGCTTTTCAAGATAAATTAGGTCTAAAATCGTATAAAGAATTTGGCTTTGTTCCTATGGAAGAAGAAAGTGAATCTGTTTCAAAAACATTAGAATATGCCTATGATGATTGGACCATTGCACAAATGGCAAAGGCGATGGATAAGCAAGATGATTATGTCCTGTTTTCAAAAAGAGCACAGTTTTATAAAAATGTATACGACCCAGAAACTCAATTTATGAGAGGAAGGTTTAGAAATACCTGGTTTACTCCTTTTGATCCTTACGAAGTTAATTTTAATTATACCGAAGCAAATGCGTGGCAGTATAGTTTGTATGCACCTCAAGACATTACAGGATTAATGAACTTAATAGGTGGAAAAAAAGCATTGGAAAATCATTTAGATAATTTGTTTACTGCTAAAAATGAAACTTCTGGACGTGATCAGATAGATATAACGGGATTAATTGGCCAATATGCTCATGGCAACGAGCCTAGTCATCATATGGCATATTTATATAATTTTGTAAATAAGCCAGCAAAAACACAAGAAAAAGTTTATCAGATTTTAACAGAATTATATAAAAATGATCCAGACGGGGTTTCTGGAAATGAAGATTGTGGGCAAATGAGTGCCTGGTATGTATTGAGTTCCTTAGGATTTTATCCGGTAACACCGGGTGCTAACCAATACATAATTGGAAGTCCTTTGTTTGAAAAAGCGACCCTAAATTTAGAGAATAAGAAGCAGTTTACCATTCAAGCTGAAAACAGTTCCGATAGTGCTATTTATATCGAAAAGGCATTTTTAAACGATATAGAACTGAACAGAACTTTTATCACTCACAATGAAATAATCGCTGGTGGAACATTAACGTTTTATATGACGGACGCTCCATCTAATTGGGGAACTCAAGAAGGTCAAGAACCTAAAACCGAAATTAAAGAACATTTAATTACACCAGCACCATTTATTGCTAAAGGAGAAATTGCTTTTAAAAATGACACTCAAATTTCCCTAGCAAACTCTATTAAGGAAACAACCATTTATTATAGTATAGATGCTGAGGAATTTAAAACCTATGAAAATCCTATTAATATTACTACTGAAAGTCAGCTAAAAACATATGCCGCATTAAACGGAATTAACAGTGATACCTTAAAAACAAACTTTTATAAAATCAACTCAAATAGTAGTATCCAATTAGAAACGGAATATGCGAATCAATACAATGCTGGAGGCAATAATGCACTAATAGACGGTATTCGTGGGTCTAAAGATTATAGAACAGGAGCTTGGCAAGGATATCAAGATACTGATTTAATAGCTATTATAGATTTAGGAAGTATTCAAGCTTTTGAAACTGTTGAACTTAGTTTTTTACAAGATCAACGAAGTTGGATATTTTTCCCTACTGAAGTAACCTGTTATGTAGCTCCGGAAAAAATATTTAGTAAAAATGTACCCGCTCAAATTATAGCAGCTGAGGTTCCATCTTCAGAAATAGAAATAAAGACAATTAGATTTAATACCGAAGGGCAAAGTTCTCGTTATATAAAAATAGTTGCTAAAAATTTAGGGGATTTACCCAATTGGCATTTAGGTTCGCCATACAAAGGAAAAGCCTGGATTTTCATAGATGAAATAACAATTAAATAAAGGATAACTTTACAAAATAAGGGTTATTAAGAGGCACCTTCATGTTTCGATTTTCAATATATAATCGGTTGTTTTTTAATGTTAATAATTAGCTAGCCTTTATTTTGGTTTGTTAAAGAAATCAGAGGGAATATTAATACAATTATTATCTTTATAAATAGATACGCTAAAATATTCATGTATTGAATAATAACCTGTTTCTCCTTTTTTATTGATTGCGATATAACCAACTTGAAAATTTTTGTAATTATCGTTTTTCGTTACAATTCTAAGTATTGCTTCTTCACAGGCTTCTTGAGGGGATTTGCCTTGCCTCATTAATTCTACGATTAAAAAACTCCCAACAGTTTTTAAAACCTCTTCTCCCATGCCAGTTGCCGTTGCTCCACCAACCTGATTATCTATAAATAAGCCGGAACCTATTATTGGGGAATCTCCAACACGTCCAGCCATTTTATAGGCTAATCCGCTTGTAGTACAACCTCCTGAAATATCACCATTTTTATCAATAGCAAGCATACCAATAGTATCATGATTTTCTATGTTAATTATGGGCTTATAGTTAGATTCCTTTTTCCAGTCTTCCCAAGCTTTTTTTGAAGCTTCCGTTAAAAGGTTTGTTTTTTCAAACCCTTTTGAAACAGCAAATTCTTCAGCGCCTTTTCCTGCTAAAATCACATGAGGTGTATCTTCCATTACTTTTCTTGCAACAGCAATGGCGTGAACAATATTTTGCATATAAACTACAGAACCGTAGTTGCCATTTTTATCCATGACACAAGCATCTAATGTCACATAACCATCTCTATCTGGACGACCTCCATTTCCAACAGAATGATTGTTTAAGTCTGCTTCCTCTATCATACACCCTTTTTCAATGGCATCTAGGGATGTACCTCCTTCTTCTAATAATATCCCAGCTTTTTTAGTTGCATTAGGAACATTCCAAGTTGAAATTACAATAGGGAAATTCTCTTTTGTATTATTTAATGAATTTTCTTCAATCTCATTAACCTTATTTGAGGGTGCATTAGCAAGGATAGTAGTGCCAACTGCAACCCCAATTCCTGTTAACGAAGCTCTTTTTAAAAATTTTCTTCTTTTCATCTAAAATGTACTTAGATCTTAAATGTAGTAATTTTATTAAAACTATTTAAAAAACTTAGGATCTAATTCGGATTTTTTTAAGATGGTATATTTAAAATATTAATTAGTTAGGTTAATTAGGATGTCAGGAAACATTGGTATTTGGCAAGCCATATCTGTTATAAAACTTAAGAAAAACGAGGTAATGCATAATCACTTGAAAACCCTATATTTGTAAAACAATTTTTTACCAAACAGTTAGAATTATGTCAAAATTTGGAGAATTAATTGAAACTTCTGTTCCAGTCCTACTAGATTTTTATGCAGATTGGGATGAATCCAGTAAAGGAATGCATCCAGTGTTAAGAGATGTTGCCTCTGCTTTAGGCGATAAGGCTAGAGTAATAAAAATTGATGTTGAAAAAAATGAAGAATTATCTAAAGCACTTCGCGTAAAAGGACTGCCAACATTAATGATTTATAAACAGGGCGAAATGAAATGGCGACAGAGTGGAGAGCAAGATGCCACTACTCTTATTGGCTTAGTAAATGAGTATGTATAATTAAAGCTTTATAGCTTCGCAAGCTAGATGATTGACTCTTAAATAATCCAATACTTTCTGTAAAACATATCTTAATTTTTCATAAGACTTTAAACTGTCATGAAAAACTACAATACTTCCTGGCTGAATATTTTTTATAACATTTTCTAAACATTTTTTATTTGATATTTTAGTGTCAAAATCAGCACTTAAAACATCCCACATAATAATATGGAAACCTTTTTTCTGAAGGGTTTTAGATTGCTTTAAAGTTAACTTTCCAAAGGGGAGGGCTAAAAAGATTATTGATGTTTACTTTGTCATCTTGAACTCGATTCAGGCTATCTTCACATTTTTCACAATTATTAATATAGTCTCCCGTTTTTGTTTTCCAACCATTCAAATGATGATAGGTGTGATTACTATGGGGTGCCCTTCTTCAATAATCTGTTGAAAAACATTTGCATGTTTGTTTACGTTTTCACCAAAGCAAAAAAATGTATCTTTTGCCTTGTATTGTTTTAAAACTTCAAGGACCCAAGGTTTGACTTCTGGAATTGGACCATCATCAAAAGTTAAGTAAACAGAATTTTTAGAATTTGGAAAATCCCAAACTCGTTTCGGAAACAACCGATGAACAAACTTGGGGGTTTTTACCAAATAGGTTTTCATATTATCGCATTGAATCTTCTTTAACTTCAGGTATCGTATCTAAAGGAGTTTCATTATTATTCTTCAATAATTCCTCCTTTACATCTAACATATCATTTTGATCTTGTGAGAAATTAAATAGTTGTAAATAAGTATTGAATTTTTCTGCTTCTACAACCGTATATTCTTCTGTATCGAAAGAAGCTAAAACATCAATTAATCCTCTATACCTTCCTAAGTCACTAAATATTTCATCGCCAATGGCTTCTTGTCTGCTATAACTTAATTTACTGTAGAAAAGTAAATGTTCTTGATAATGTTTGACAACAGATTGGTATACCGCTCTTGCTTTATCATCTTTACCTATTTGATAATACCCTAAAATAAATGGTTCCAATAAGGAATAGAATTCAAAATAGTCTACAGGCATTTTTTCCATAGCTAGATCATATACCTTTTCAGCTTTGTCAAACTTACCTTCTTCAATTAATGCGCTTGCTAATCTAGACATATTGCTTCTGTAAGTAATGCCGTTTCTACGAGTCTCCACATCGTGGTATATTTCAGGATTACCACTATTACCCCATTTCCAGTTCATAACAATGTCATACATCTTATCTGTATCAATCCTACCCATATCAAATGGATTTCCTCTATCTAAAGGAGTGCGAATTGGGACTAATTTATAAACGACTCCTTCTAATTGCAGGTATTCTTTCATCCAAATATAATCGTCATCTCCAAAAGCACCGCCACTGAAATAAATTGGACGTTCCCAATTATTATTTGCAATTATATCTAACATTAAAAGACGATTTTTATAAAGCACATCTCCTTTTAAAACAATGTCTATATATGGAACTATTTTATCAGCATCTTTAGAATCTACAATCCCATTACGTAACACAGCATCTTTGTCGACAGGAACTCTAATTACTTTTGAAGGAAATGTATTTGCCCATTTTCTGCTTTCTAATTCTACTTGGGTTTTTTTACTATCATCAGCAACAAAATCCATCCAGTCTTTAATGTCGATAGTATCCTTTCTTGTTTTTTGAAAGAAAAGAAAATCTCTTGAGCCATATTTATATTTATCATGAGTCAATTGTGAAGGAATAGGGTCGCTGCTATAAGCCTTTTTCTTCATATCGTCGATATACCAATCTGTTTGAAATAAACTGGTGTTTACAACTCTTACATCTTGTCGATAGCCTTCTATACCTTGTGCATACCATAATGCAAATGTGTCATTATCTCCAATGGTAAATATAATGGCATTCTCATCACAAGAATCCAAATACATTTTCGCCATAGATTGCGCTGTGTATCTATTAGAACGGTCATGATCATCCCAATTTTGTGAGCCCATTAATACTGGAACTGCTAATGCAGTAACAGCAAGAACGAGCGGTACTGCCAATTTCGGTTTTATTTTTTCTTTAACGATTTCAAATAAAGCATAAACTCCAAATCCTATCCACATGGCAAATACATAAAAGGAACCTACCAATGCGTAATCCCGTTCTCTTGGCTCAAAAGGACGTTCATTTAGGTATATTTTTAAAGCAATACCCGTAAACAGGAAGAATATTAAAAGTACCCAAAAGTTTTTAGGGTCATTTTTAAAATGAAATAGAATCCCTATAATTCCTAATAATAATGGGAGCATAAAATAAGTATTTCTTGCTTTATTATTTTTGGCATCACTAGCAATAAATTCTTGTGGCCCTAATCTAGCGTCATCAATAAAACTTATTCCGCTAAGCCAATTTCCATGTAAATCTGTGTATTCTCCTTGTTTATCATCCTGTCTACCACTAAAATTCCACATAAAATAACGCCAATACATGTATCCAAATTGGTACTCAAACATATATGCCATATTTTGCATAAAAGTAGGTTTTTGAATATCTAAAAAAGGCCCAAAATCTTTCAGGAAATTATCAAAATCATCAGCACCTACCTTTCCTTCTCTTATATCTTGATTAAAATCTTTTACAATATCGACCAAACGAGATTCTCCTAAATAGTCTCTTTTAATATTGTATTCAAGCCCTCCAGTAAATTCCATATAATTAGAACTATGCTCTGTACTCCACATTCTAGGAAAGAATCCTTTTTGTGAATCGTCGGTGTTTTGAGAAGCATTTACATAGTCATTTACAATAATATATTTTCCGTTTTTCTCATCTTTTTCAAACTTAGGTTTGTCATTTTTATATGGGTTGTTAGGATCGAGTCCTACATATTTTTCGGTAAATAATGGGCCATGAAAAAGATGGGTTTCAGGATATTGTTCCCTATTATAATAGGCTAATAACTCACGTGCATTGTTAGGATTGTTTTCGTTAATCATAGTTCCTGCATTAGCTCTAACGGGAAGCATTATCCAGCTTGAAAAGCCAATAAAAATAAATAATATAGAAAGCAATAAAGTGTTAAGTTTTACAAAATTATGATTTCTAGTATAACGCAGTAAAAGATAAAAAAGAGCTATAAAGAGTATTCCAGCGATGATGGTTCCTGAGTTAAAAGGAAGTCCAATACTGTTGATGAAAAATATTTCTGAAGCACTAAAAAACTTTAAAGTCATTGGTAATAATAACTTGAAAATAAAAAGCAAAATAGCGACCATCACCACATTAGCAACAATAAAATTTTTAATCGTAACTGTTTTATAATTTTTAAAGAAATAAAGCATTCCCATAGCAGGAATAGTAAGAAGTCCCATAAAATGAACCCCAAATGATAGTCCAATTACAAAAGCAATTAAAACAACCCATCGATCTCCTCGAGGTGTATGCATGTCTTTTTCCCAGCGCAACGCTAAATAAAATAATACAGACATTATAAATGCGGCCATCGCATATACTTCAGCTTCTACAGCATTGAACCAAAAACTATCAGAAAAAGCAAAAGTTAAAGACCCAATAACGGCACTTCCTAAAACGGCATAACTACTTTCTTTAGTAATCGCATTATTTTTTGAAATGATAGTTGTAAGTAATAATGTAAGTGACCAAAACATAAATAAAATGGTAAAGGCACTTGCAAATACTGACATTAAATTAATGGTTAGTGCAATATTGGTTGCCTCCATAGCAAAAATGGAGAAAAAAGCACCTAATAATTGGTATAAAGGAGCTCCTGGCGGATGTCCAACTTCTAAGTTACTGGAGGTGGTAATATACTCACCTGCATCCCAAAAACTAGCTGTAGGCTCTACAGTTAGCCAATAAGTAACTAAGGCAATGGTAAAGACAAACCATCCTAAAATATTATTCCATTTTTTAAAGCTGAAGGAATCCATATATAATTTCAATTTTATTTGGGGCAAATTTACTAATAATATATATAGCTCCAAGTTAAAAAAAGGTAACGTATATAGGGAGTAGATATTTTGATTAAAAGGAGAAGAGGTAAAATATAGAATATTTTTGCAAAAATATTTGTACAAGCCAAAGTTTGTATTAAATTTGCAACCGCATTACGGTATTGGCCCATGGTGTAACTGGCAACACGTCTGTTTTTGGTACAGAAGAGTCTAGGTTCGAGCCCTAGTGGGCCAACTTTAAAGCCTCTAAAATTCTTATATAAGGATGATTAGAGGTTTTTTATTTTTAAATGTATTGATGTATGTGTGGACTATTTATACTATGCTATTTAAAAAGGCATATCTAACTTATTATCGTTCCAAGACTTTAAATACCTATATATCTGTCTCTTATACACATCTGACGCTGCCGA